>Ga0207674_10000536_pt1 | contig 49766 bp, 46 predicted proteins | sample KBSCornC72_FD_184303 | JGI IMG/M metagenome (GOLD analysis project Ga0207674, IMG submission 184303) | Corn rhizosphere microbial communities from Kellogg Biological Station, Michigan, USA - KBS Corn C7-2 (SPAdes) (version 2) | ecosystem: Host-associated > Plants > Roots > Rhizosphere > Soil ... | reverse complement strand
TTCCATGAGCGAGCGATCGAGCGCGTTCAGCGCGTCCGGGCGGTTGAGCGTGAGCGTGACGATCGCGCGCTCGCGCGAGACGAGAAGCGGTGCGCCGGCGTCCATGGGGGCCTCCTAGGCGGCCAACTCCAGCACCGCGGCCACGGTGGCCGCGTGAATGTCGACGACATCGTCGACGCGGTCCGCGTAGCCGCCTGCCATCGCGACCGCGACCGGAATCTGCCGCGACGACAGCGCATCGAGCACGACGCGGTCGCGGGCCGCGAGCCCTTGCTTGGTGAGCGACAGGCGGCCGTAGCGATCGTGCATGTACGGGTCGGCGCCCGCGAGATAGATGGCGAGGTCCGCGCGACAACGCCCGAAGGCGACGTCGAGCGCCGCACGCAGCGCGGCGAGATACGCCGCATCGCCGGTGCCGTCGTCGAGCTCGACATCGAGATCGCTCGCCGCCTTGCGGAACGGGAAGTTGCGGCGCCCGTGGATGGACAGCGTGAAGATGGTCGGATCGTCGGCCACGATCGCCGCGGTCCCATCGCCCTGGTGAACGTCGAGATCGATGACCAGCACGCGCTCCACGCCGCGCTCCGCCTGCACCGCGCGCGCGGCGACGACGGTATCGTTGAACACGCAGAACCCCGCGCCGAAATCGCGATGGGCATGGTGCGTGCCACCCGCGAGGTTCACGCCGAAGCCGCAGTCGAGCGCCGAGCGGCAAGCCGCGAGCGTGGCGCCCGCCGAGCGGCGCGACCGCTCGACCATCGCCTCGGTCCACGGAAACCCGATGCGTCGCTCCTGCGCCGCGTCGAGCCGTCCCTCCACGACCGCGTCGACGTAGCGACGATCGTGCGCGCGTCCGAGCGCTGCGTCGTCGGCCGCCGGCGGCTCACGCAGCGATGCGGGCGCCATCGCGCGCACCCGCTCGCGCAGCAAGGCGTACTTCGGCATGGGAAAGCGATGTCCCGCGGGCAGCGGCAGGACGTAGCGATCGCTCGAATAGATCCACATGAGGCTGCGTCAGTCCGCCACCGCATCGACGCGATACGGGCTCCCTTCGCTCAGCTCCTCCTGGCTATGGGCGATGTCCATGCGCTCGCGCGCGCAGTAGTCGGCGATCGCCGCGGCGAACCCGGGATCGCCGATCACGTGCAGCGAGTGCGTCGCGACTGGCAGCAGGCCGCGCGCGAGCTTGTGCACGCCCTGCGCGCCGCCCTCGAAGCGGCCGATGCCCTGCTCGATGCAGAACTCGATGGCCTGGTAATAGCAGGCCTCGAAGTGCAGCCCCCGGACAAACTCGATGGCGCCCCAATAGCGGCCCCACAGCGTGTCGTCGTTGTATACGTCGAGCGCCGCGCACAGGGGCTGGCCGTCGCGAAAGCCCATCACCAGCATGAGGTTCGCGGCGAGCGTCGCGCCGAGCCGCTGGAAGAACGCGCGCGTGAGATACGGCGTCGAGTGATGCGCGCGATACGTGCGCTCGTAGCAGCCGTAGAAGAAGCGCCAGTCGGCGGGCGTGATCTCGCTGCCCCGCTTGCGCACGAACGACACGCCTGCCTCCTGCAGCCGGCGCCGCTCCTGCTTCACCTTCTTGCGCTTGTCGTGACTGAATGCGGCGAGGAAGTCGGCGAAGTCGCCGTATCCCGGGTTGGTCCAATGGAACTGCAGGCCGCGCCGCACGATCATGCCGGCATCGCCGCCTTCCTCCGCTTGCACGTCATCGACGAACAGCACGTGCAGGGAGGAAAAGCCGCCTTCGGCAACGAGCGCGCGCGCGCGATCGAGCAATGCCCGGCGCGTCGTCGTGTCCGGCGCGAGCAGGCGCGGGCCCGGCACGGGCGTGAACGGAACCGCGGCCACGAGCTTGGGGTAATAGCGACGTCCGTAGCGTCGATACGCGTCCGCCCAGCCCCAGTCGAACACGTATTCGCCGTAGCTGTGGGTCTTCGCATACAGGGGCAGCGCGCCCACCAGCATGTCGCCCGACCAGGCGGTGAGATAGCGCGGCCGCCAGCCGGTTGCGGGCACGGCGCAGCCGGTCTCGTGCAATGCACTCAGGAACGCATGCGACAGCAAGGGCTGCCCATCCGTGAGCGCGTCCCACTGCGCCGGCGCGAGGTCCTCCAGCGCGACGTCGTCCCGGATCACCGGCGACACCGGCACGGGCATTGCGGCGGGCTGGAACGGGACGGGGGCGCGCATGAGGAGGGCTCGTACGACGGTTCTCGCGCATTGTCGCCGACACGGCACCGGGCGCTCAAGCGCCGCCGCTCCTGCGCAACGTGCGTGCTACCATCGATTGCATGCGAGTCGCGGTCGCGCAGCTCAATCAGCGGGTCGGCGACCTCCGCGCGAACGCCGATGCGCTGCGCACCGCGATCGCGCAGGCGCGTGGCGCCGGCGCCGCGATACTGGTCACGCCGGAGCTCTCGCTCTGCGGCTATCCCCCCGAGGACCTGCTGTTGCGCGACGATTTCCTCGACGCGTGCGCCCGCGAGTTGCAGGCGCTCGCGACCGACGCGCAGGATCTCGTGGTCCTCGTCGGCTTTCCCGAGCGCACGCAGGCCGGCCGTCACAACGCCGTGGCGATCCTGCGCGACGGCGCGGTCGCGCAGATCTATCGCAAGCAATGCCTGCCGAACTACACCGTGTTCGACGAGGATCGGTATTTCGTGCCGGGGATGGAGCCGTGCGTGATCCCTGTCGGCGGCGTGACCTGCGGCGTGATCCTGTGCGAGGACGTCTGGTACCCGCAGCCGGCGCGGCAGGCGCGCGACGCCGGCGCCGAGGTGCTCCTGATCCCGAACGCGTCGCCCTATCACACGCGCCAGCATGCGCTGCGCCGCGCGCAGGTTGCAAGCCGGGCGACCGAATGCGACGTGCCGATCGTCTACGTCAATCGCGTGGGCGGGCAGGACGAGCTCGTGTTCGACGGAACGTCGTTCGTGATGGATCGGACCGGTGCGATCGCACAGCAGTTCCCGGCATGGCACGAGACGCTCGGCATCGTGGAATTCGAAGGCGCGACGCCGCGAGCGGTACGGGGTGATCTCGACGAGGCGCCCGAGGCCAACGTGTATGCGGCGCTCATGCTCGGCGTGCGCGATTACGTGGACAAGAATCGCTTCCCGGGCGTGCTGCTCGGGCTCTCGGGCGGCATCGATTCGGCGCTGACGCTGGTCATCGCCGTCGACGCGCTGGGGCGCGATCGCGTCCGCGCCGTGATGATGCCGTCGCCGTACACGAGCAGGATGAGCATCGAGGATGCGCGCACGATGGCGGGCGCGCTCGGCGTGCGCTACGACGAGCTGCCCATCGGTCACGCCTTCGACGCGCTGCTCGAGACGCTTGCCGCGTCGGCGAGCGATGCGCCTCCGGGCGTCATGGAGGAGAACATCCAGGCGCGCATCCGCGGGTTGCTGCTCATGGCGCTGTCGAATCGCGACGGCGAGCTGGTGCTAACGACGGGGAACAAATCGGAGACCGCGGTCGGGTATTCCACGCTGTATGGCGACATGGCCGGCGGCTTCGCCGTCCTCAAGGACGTCGTGAAGACCCTGGTCTATCGGCTCGCGCGCTATCGCAACACCTTGGGCGCGGTGATTCCCGAGCGGGTGCTCACGCGTGCGCCCACCGCCGAGCTGCGTCACGACCAGGAGGATCAGCAGACGCTGCCCCCGTACGACGTGCTGGACGCGATTCTCGAAGGCTACGTCGAGGACGGCGCGGACGCGCGCGCGTTGATCGCGCGCGGGCTCCCGGAGGCGGCCGTGCGCGACGTCATCCAGCGCATTCACGCAAGCGAGCACAAGCGCCGCCAGGGCGCGATCGGGGTACGCATCACGCCGCGCGCCTTCGGCAAGGACTGGCGCTATCCGATCACGTCCGGCTGGGACGCGGCGCATGCGTGAGCCTCGGGAATTTCGCGGTATCCTAGCGGCACCGCAGGGGGCCGGATGAAAAAAATCGAAGCCATCATCAAGCCGTTCAAGCTCGACGAGGTGCGCGAGGCGCTCTCCGAGATCGGCATCACCGGCCTGACGGTGACGGAAGTCAAGGGCTTCGGTCGTCAGAAGGGCCATACCGAGCTCTATCGCGGCGCGGAGTACGTCGTCGATTTTCTGCCCAAGGTTCGCATCGAGGTCGTGCTGGCCGACGACCTGGTCGAGCGCGGGGTCGAAGCGATCATCCGCGCCGCGCGCACGGGCAAGATCGGCGACGGCAAGATCTTCGTGAGCGCGGTCGAGCAGGTCGTGCGCATTCGCACGGGAGAGTCGGGCGAAGCAGCCGTCTAGGAGAATGCGATGTCGTTCTTCAGCGAGTTTCGTGAGTTCGCCACAAAGGGCAACGTCGTCGACCTCGCCGTCGGCGTGATCATCGGCGCGGCGTTCGGCAGGATCGTCGATTCGCTCGTCAAGGACATCATCATGCCGGTGGTTGGGCGTTTCACCGGCGGCCTCGACTTCACCAACTACTTCATCATCCTGAAGCCGCCTCCGCCCGGTTATACCGGTCCGATGACCTACGACGCGCTGACCAAGGCGGGTGTGCCGCTGCTCGCGTACGGCAACTTCATCACCACGGTCATCAATTTCATCATCCTCGCCTTCATCATCTTCCTGATGGTGAAGGAGATCAATCGACTGCGCCGCCAGACGCCGCCGGCGCCTGCCGCGCCGCCCGAGGAAGTCGTGCTGCTGCGCGAGATCCGCGACGCGCTCAAGCGCTGATCGGAGGGTGAGGCGGTTGCGGTCGATCAAGCTGTTTTTGGTCGCGATCGCGCTTGCCTCGCCCGCTCACGCCATCACAACCGAATTGGTGGCGCAAGGCTTCAGCGCGCCGCTCGACCTGGTCAACGCACACGACGGCAGCCATCGGCTGTTCGTGGCGGAGCAGGGCGGCCTCATCCGCATCGTCCAGGGCAGCGCAGCCGCCCCCGCGCCTTTTCTCGATCTGTCGAGCCTGGTGGTGACGGGCGGCGAGCGTGGGCTGCTCGGCGTCGCGTTCCACCCGGACTACCGCGCGAATGGCCGCTTCTTCGTGGATTACACGCGCGCCGGCGATGGCGCTACCGTCATCGCGGAATATCGCGTGAGCACCGATCCGCAACGCGCCGACCCGGCCTCGGCACGAGTGCTGCTCGTGATCCCCCAGCCGTTCGAGAACCACAACGGCGGCGCGCTGCGATTCGGTCCCGACGGCCTGCTCTACATCGGCATGGGGGATGGCGGATCGGCGAACGATCCGGGAAATCGCGCGCAGGACACGGCCCAGCTGCTCGGCAAGATCCTGCGCATCGACGTCGATCGTGGCATCCCCTATGGCATCCCGCCCGGCAATCCATTCGCCGACAGGCAGGGCGGGCGGCCCGAGATCTGGGCTTACGGCCTGCGCAATCCCTGGCGATTTTCGTTCGACCGCGCGACCGGCGACCTCTTCGTCGGCGACGTGGGGCAGGGCGCATGGGAGGAGGTCGACCGCTTCGCAGCCGGCGCCGGCGCCGGTTCGAACCTCGGTTGGCGCGCGATGGAAGGGCGCCATTGCACGGGCCTTGCCGCGAGCGTCGCGTGCAACGATCCGTCGCTGACCCTGCCAATCGTCGAGTACGACCATGGCGGCGGCCGCTGCTCGATCACGGGTGGCACGGTCTACCGCGGTGTCAACGTGCCCGCGCTCGCATCGCGGTACGTCTACGCCGATTTCTGCACGGGACAGGTGTGGGGCGCGGGGCCCGATCGCGACGGCGCGTGGCAGGTGCGCGACGTCGTCGCGTACGGAGCCTCGATCAGCGCATTCGGCGAAGACGAAGCCGGCGAGCTCTATTTCGCCGACTATGCCAACGGACAGATTCGTCGCTTCGTCCCCGAGGCGGGCGATCGCGGCGACGCCATCGAGTATTACCACACCGGCCTCGATCACTATTTCGTCTCAGCGGCGCCGAGCGACATCAATGCGCTCGATGCCGGCGTGTTGACGGGCTGGCGCCGCACGGGCGAGAGCTTCGGGGCGTACACGACGTTCGCGGAAGGTTATCGCCCGGTGTGCCGCTTCTACATTCCGCCCGCCTTGGGCGACTCCCACTTCATCAGCGCGAGCGCGGACGAATGCGAGGCGGTCCGCATCCGCTTCCCGCAGTATGTCTCCGAAGGGCCGACTTACATGGGCGTGGCGTTGCCGGATCCGGGCACGGGCACGTGCGCACCGGGCCAGATCGCGGTGTATCGCGTCTGGAACGCACGCCGCGACTCCGACCACCGCTATACGACCCAGGTCGCGATCCGCGACGCGATGGTGGCGCGCGGCGGCATCGCCGAAGGCTACGGTCCGGACGCTGTCGCCATGTGCGCTCCGCAGTAGCGCCGGGCGCGACGTTGACCGTCCCGCGCGCCGATGCCAGAATCCGGCGCGAGTCGCGACGGGCGTCGCCCCGGCGTCGACAGATCAACAGCGCGGCAAACCGCGCGCCTTCGACATCACCCCGCGAGGAACCATGAATCGCACCGTGCTCACGCTCGCGCTGGCCGCGCTCGCCGCCGTCGCCGCAATCCCGGCGCACGCCGACATCAACATCGGCGTCACGCTTTCGGCAACCGGACCCGCCGCCTCGCTCGGCATTCCCGAAAAGAACACCATCGAGCTGCTGCCGGCGACCCTCGGTGGGCAGAAGATCAACTGGTTCGTCCTCGACGACGGCTCCGACACCACGCGCGCGGTCACGAACACGCGCAAGTTCATCAGCGAGGACAAGGTCGATGTCGTCATCGGCTCCACGGTCACGCCGAACTCGCTGGCCATGGTCGACATCGTCGCGGAGTCCGAGACGCCGATGATCTCGATGGCGGCGTCGGCGCGCATCGTCGATCCGGCGAACCCGAAAACCCGCTGGGTGTTCAAGACACCGCAGAGCGATTCGCTCATGGCCGACGCGATCGCCGTGCACATGAAGGCCAACGGTGTGAGGACGATCGGCTATATCGGCTTCAACGACGCCTACGGCGACAGCTGGCTCTCCGAGATCAAGCAGTCGGGCAAGACGGCGGGCATCAGCGTCGTGGCCGAAGAGAAGTACAACCGCAACGACGCCTCGGTGACCGGCCAGGTGCTGAAGCTCATCGCCGCGAAGCCCGACGCGATCCTCATCGGCGCCTCGGGAACGCCGGGCGCTACGCCGCAGAAGGAGCTTGTTGCCCGCGGATACAAGGGCAAGATCTACCAGACGCACGGTGTCGCCAATCCGGACTTCCTGCGCGTCGTCGGCAAGGACGGCAACGGCACGTACCTGCCCATCGGCCCCATGCTCGTCTACGAGCAGCTTCCCGACACGAACCCGATCAAGAAGGTCGCCGCCGACTACATCACCAAGTACGAAGCGAAGTACGGCAAGGACTCGCGCACGACGTTCGGCGGCCACGCCTTCGACGCGTACATGCTGCTGTCGCAGGCGGTTCCCAAGGCGCTGCAGAAGGCGAAGCCCGGCACGCGTGAATTTCGCGCCGCGCTGCGCGATGCGCTCGAGACCGACAACGTGGTCGCGAGCCACGGCGTGTTCGTGATGTCTCCCCAGGACCACAACGGGCTCGACAACCGGGCGCGCGTGATGATCCGCATCGAGGATGGTCGCTGGGTCCTGGTGAAGTAGGGCGCGGGCGATGGATCTGTCCATCGCCGCGCTGCTGGTCCAGGACGGCGTCACCAACGGCGCGATCTACGCGCTGCTCGCGCTCGCGATCGTGCTGGTCTTCGCGGTCACGCGCGTGATCTTCGTTCCGTCCGGCGAGCTCGTGTCGTACGGCACGCTGACCCTCGCCGGACTGCAGCTCGGCAAGCCGCCGGGGACCGTCGGCTTGCTGGTCGGCATGGCCGTGCTGGCAGGCGTGATGGAGTGCGCGTCGAGCCTGCGACACCGCGACCTGCGCGGCCTGCCGCGAAGGCTCGCGGCCTGGACGCTGCTGCCATGCGCCATCGCGGCGCTGGTGTGGTGGGCGGCGCCGCGCAACTGGCCGCTCCCGGTGCAGATCTCGCTGACGCTCGCGGCCGTCACCGCGCTCGGCCCGCTGCTCTACCGCATCGCGTACCGGCCGCTCGCCGATGCGTCCGTGCTCGTGCTGCTGATCGTGTCGGTCGCGGTGCATTTCGCGCTCACGGGGCTGGGCCTGTGGTTCTTCGGAGCAGAAGGCTCGCGCACCCCCGCCTTCGCGTCGGCGTCGCTCGACGTCGGCCAGATGACGTTCAGCGTGCAAAGCCTGCTGGTGGTCGCGTTCAGCGGCCTCGTGATCGTCGCGCTGTACCTGTTCTTCGAGCGTACGCTGTACGGCAAGGCGCTGCGCGCCACGGCGGTGAATCGCATCGGCGCGCGGCTTTCGGGCATCTCGCCGCGCTTCGCCGGCACCCTCACGTTCCTGCTCGCGGCGCTGTTGTGCGCGTTCTCCGGCGTGCTGATCGGCCCGATCACCACCGTCTATTACGACTCGGGCTTCCTGGTCAGTCTCAAGGGATTCGTCGGCGCGATCATCGGCGGCCTGGTGAGCTATCCGCTGGCCGCGGCCGGCGCGCTGCTCGTCGGCCTGCTCGAGTCGTTCTCGTCGTTCTGGGCGAGCGCGTTCAAGGAAGTGATCGTGTTCACGCTGATCATTCCGGTGCTGCTGTGGCGCAGCCTCACGACGCATCACCATGAAGAAGACGAATAGCGCGGGCGGCGCATCATGCGGGTGACCGCGCGCGGCGCCGGCTTCGTCCTCTTTGCGATTGCACTGGCGCTCGTGCCGCTCGCGGCGCCGCAGTTCTGGGTGACGCTCGGCAACTACATCGGCCTCTACAGCATCGTCGCGCTGGGCCTGGTGCTGCTGACGGGCATCGCGGGCCAGACATCGTTCGGGCAGGCGGCGTTCGTGGGGCTCGGCGCCTACACCACCGCCTTTCTCACGACGCATTCCGGCGATGCACTGTGGAGCTCGCCGTGGCTCGCCCTCGCGGTCGGGCTCGGCATCACCGCCGTCGTCGCGCTCGCGCTGGGGTTCATCACGCTGCGCATGAAGGGCCATTATCTGCCGCTCGCGACGATCGCCTGGGGGATCAGCCTCTACTTCCTGTTCGGCAATCTGGATTTCCTCGGCGGCCATACCGGTCAAACGGGCATACCGTCGCTGTCGCTCTTCGGCTTCGACCTGCGCGACGAGCGTCACTTCTTCGTGCTGATCTGGGCGGTCGCGCTCGCTGCATTGCTCGCGACCGACAACCTGCTCGACTCGCGTCCGGGACGCGCGCTGCGCGCGCTGAAAGGCGGCCTGGAGATGGCGGAGTCGTTCGGCGTCGATGGCGCGCGGCTGAAGATCGTGGCCTTCGTGTACGCCGCGCTGCTCGCCTGCGTGTCGGGTTGGCTGTACGCGCATCTGCAGCGCTTCGTGAACCCGACGCCGTTCGGTATCAACCAGGGCATCGAGTACCTGTTCATGGCGGTGGTCGGCGGGGCTGGGAGCGTGTGGGGCGCGGTCGTGGGCGCGAGCGTGATCACCCTCGCCAAGCAGGTCCTGCAGGACGTCCTGCCGCGCATCCTGGGGCGCGCGGGCAACTTCGAGATCGTCGTGTTCGGCGTGCTGATGGTGCTGCTGCTGCAGTTCGCCCGCGACGGGTTGTGGCCGTGGATCGGCCGCATCGTGCCGGCGCGCAAGCCTGCGCCGGTGCCCGAGGCCGCGCCATTGGCCGCGCGACAGCGTGCGCGGGGCGACGGACCGCTGCTCGAGGTGCGCGGCGCGCGCAGGGCATTCGGCGGCCTCGTGGCGGTCAACGATCTGAGCTTTGCGATCGCGCCCGGCGACGTCGTCGGGCTCATCGGTCCCAACGGCGCGGGCAAGAGCACGACGTTCGCGCTCATCAGCGGAGCGCTGCCGCTGACGTCGGGCGAGATCCGCTTCGCCGGCGTGCCGATCGGCAGTCGCGCGCCGTATCGCATCGCCGCGCTCGGCATCGGCCGCACGTTCCAGCACGTGCGCCTGATTCCCCAGATGACGCTGCTCGACAACGTGGCGCTCGGCGCCTACCTGCGCGGCAGGGCGGGCGTCACGAAAGCGGCGCTGCGCCTCGATCGCGCCGAGGAAGCGCGCACGCGCGCCGAGGCGGCACGCGCCATCGAGCGCGTGGGGCTCGGCGCGCACATGTTCGACGCGGCCGGCAGCCTCCCGCTCGGCCAGCAGCGCATCGCCGAGATCGCGCGAGCGCTGGCGGCAGACCCGGTCCTGTTGCTTCTCGACGAGCCCGCGGCGGGACTGCGCTATCTCGAGAAGCAGGCGCTCGCGCAGTTGATCCGTGCGCTGAAGGCGCAGGGCATGACGGTGCTGCTCGTCGAGCACGACATGGAATTCGTGATGGGCGTGACCGACCGGCTCGTGGTGATGGATTTCGGCGTCAAGCTCGCCGAGGGCTTGCCCGCCGACATCCAGCGCAATCCCGCGGTGCTCGAAGCGTATCTCGGCGGCGCGTGATGCAGGGCCGACCGCCACTCCTCGACGTGCGCAATGTGTTCGTCGCGTACGGCAAGGTGGAGGCCGTGCACGACGTGTCGCTGCGCGTGGCGCCGGGATCGATCGTCACGGTCATCGGGCCGAACGGCGCCGGCAAGACGACGCTGCTGGCGGCCATCATGGGCCTGCTGCCCGCACGCGGCGCGATCGCGTACGCCGGTGCCGATGCGCAGCTGCTTTCGGTCGAGCAGCGCGTCGCGCGCGGCCTCGTGCTGGTGCCCGAGAAGCGCGAGCTGTTCGCCGCGATGAGCGTCGCCGACAACCTGGAGCTTGGCGCGTTCGCATGCCGGCGCGATCCGCGCGTGCGATCGCGCCTCGCCGAGGTGTATCAGCGCTTTCCGCGACTCGCCGATCGGCGCAGCCAGTTCGCCGGCACGCTGTCGGGCGGCGAGCGCCAGATGCTCGCGCTCGGCCGCGCGCTCATGTCGGGTCCCAAGCTCCTGATGCTCGACGAGCCGTCGCTCGGCCTCGCGCCGCTCGTGGTGCGCGAGATCTTCTCCATCATCGCCGCTTTGCGCGCGACCGGGGTTTCGATCCTGCTCGTCGAGCAGAACGCCCGCGCTGCCCTGCAGGTGGCGGATTACGGCTACGTGCTGGAAACCGGGGAGCTCGCGCTCGAAGGCCCGAGCCGGGACCTGATCGCGAATCCGCGCGTCGCGGCGACGTACCTCGGACACGGCGCGGCGCCGCCGGCGCATTGAATCCCGGGCCGGCGACCCGACCATGGGACAATGAGCCCTGTTCCAGCGTCGCCAAGGAATTCCGTGAACGCCATCGCAGCACCCGAAGTCGCGCCCAAGCTCCTGTCCGACGCCGAGCGCCTCCTGCTCGCGCCCGCGGGCCTCGACGTACCGCAGCTCTCCCGTGTGCTCGCCGACATCCACGCGCACGACGTGGATTTCGCCGATCTGTATTTCCAGCACTCGCGCTTCGAGAGCTGGAGTCTCGAGGAAGGCATCGTGAAGGCCGGCACCTTCAGCATCGACCGCGGTGTCGGCGTGCGCGCGGTGAGCGGCGAGAAGCAGGCGTTCGCGTATTCGGACGATCTCGCGCTTCCCGCGCTCGAGCAGGCGGCGCATGCGGTCCGCGCGATCGGCCGCCAGGGCCAGAGCGCCGTCGCGCCGCTCGGTCGGCGTGGCCGCGCCCATGCGCTGTATCTGCCGGGCGACCCGGTCATGAGCCTCGCCGATGCGCACAAGGTGGCGCTCCTCGAGCGGCTCGAAGCGAAGGCGCGCGCACGCGATCCGCGCGTGGTGCAGGTCATGGCCTCGCTCGCCGGCGAGCACGACACGGTGCTCATCGCGCGAAGCGACGGGCTGATGGCCGCGGACGTGCGTCCTCTGGTGCGCGTGTCGATCACCGTGATCGTCGAGGAGAACGGCCGGCGCGAGCAGGGCTACGCGGGCGGCGGCGGCCGTTTCGACTACGCGTATTTCGACGATTCGATGCTCGACGACTACGCGCGTCGTGCGGTCGACCAGGCGCTCGTGAATCTCGGCGCGCGCGAGGCGCCGGCCGGGACGATGACGGTCGTGCTGGGCAACGGCTGGCCCGGCATCCTGCTGCACGAGGCGATCGGGCATGGCCTCGAGGGCGACTTCAACCGCAAGGGCACGAGCGCATTCTCCGGACGCGTGGGCGAGCGCGTGGCCGCACCGGGCGTCACGGTGGTCGACGACGGTACGCTCGGCGATCGCCGCGGCTCGCTCAACCTCGATGACGAAGGCAACCCCACGCAGCGCACGGTGCTGATCGAGGACGGCATCCTGTGCGGGTACATGCACGATCGCCTGAATGCAGGGCTGTCGCAGACGACGTCCACCGGCAACGGCCGGCGCGAGTCGTTCGCGCACATGCCGATGCCGCGCATGACCAACACCATCATGCTCGCCGGCGAGCGCGACCCGGCGGAGATCATCGAGTCGGTGAAGCGGGGCCTCTACGCGGTCAACTTCGGCGGCGGCCAGGTCGACATCACGAGCGGCAAGTTCGTGTTCTCGGCGGCCGAGGCCTGGATGATCGAGGACGGCAAGCTGACATACCCGGTGAAGGGCGCCACGCTCATCGGCAACGGTCCGGACGCGCTCACGCGCGTGTCGATGGTCGGCAACGACCTCGCGCTCGACAGCGGCATCGGCACCTGCGGCAAGGATGGCCAGAGCGTGCCGGTCGGCGTCGGCCAGCCGACGCTGCGGATCGACGGCTTGACGGTCGGCGGTACGAGCTAGCGCAGGCCCGCGCCGTCGCGCGCGCGGCAGCGCCGCCCGCGACGGCGTCTAGTGCAACGGCCCCGACGGTGTCGGCGACGCCTGTGCCGGCGAGGGCGACGCGTGATGGCACACGAGCCGCCATCCCGACGGCGTGCGCATGAACACGTTGGTCGCCACGACCACGCCGCGCAGCGTCGCGTCGCCGGCATACACGTGCTCGACCGCGCTCTGCAGCGCGAGGCCGACGGTCTCGAGCATCACGACGTCGTCGAGCCGGAAGCGCAGCTTGGAGTCGCCGGCGAAGATCTGCTCGAACCCCGTGCGCACGGCTTCGTAGCCCACGTGGCGCGTGCCGCCGGGATGCACGCAGACGATCTCCTCGTCGTCCGCCCATGCCGCCATCATCGCGTCGAGGTCCCGGTTCTCGAACGCCTGGTAGAACGCGAGCGCGACGTCCTGGGGCGACGTGTAGATGGGCAGCGTGCGGGGCTTGGACATGGGCCTTCAGCCGGGAGGCGCGTCGTCGCGCGCGGGCAGCGCGACCCGCGTCAGATTGTAGACGATGGTCGGCGACAGATCGCGCATGCATTTGAAGTGCCCGAGCGGGCATTCGCGCTTGAAGCAGGGACTGCACGCGATGTCGATCCGCGCCACGTGCGCGAGTGGAGACAGCGGCGGCGTGTACGACGGCGACGACGAGCCGAACAGCGCCACGAGCGGGGCACTGACCGCTGCGGCGGCATGCATGAGGCCCGAGTCGTTGCTGATGACGACGGTCGCGATCGCGAGCAGGTCGATCGCCGTGCCGAGATCGGTGCGCCCGGTGAGGTCGCGAAACTTCTGCCCCGGCTCGCCCGCGGCCTGCACCACGGTATTCGCCGCGAGCTTGTCGTTGGGCGAGCCCACGAGCCAGACCTGCAGCCCGTCGCGCATCAGTTGCCCGCCGAGGTCGGCGAAATAATTGGGCGGCCAGCGCTTGGACGGCCCGAATTCCGCGCCCGGGCAGAGGATCGCGATCGGCTTGTCAGCGCGCAGACGCAACGAGCGCATCGCCGCCGCGCGGTTGGCTGCGTTGGGCACCAGCACCGGCGCGGGCGGCGTCGGAATGAGCGTGCGCGGCGCGCCGGCGAGCGCAGCGTAGCGATTGACGAGACGTGGAAGCGCCTTGCGGTCGAGCACGCGCGCGTCGTTCAGCAGTCCCCAGCGTCCCTCGCCGATGTAGCCGGTGCGCCGCGGGATGCGCGCGAGGAACGGCACGAGCGCCGACTTCCACGAGTTCGGCAGCACGAACGCGCGCGTGTAGCCTTCGCGCGCGAGCTCCCTGGCAACACGTTTGCGGCTCGCGAGCGCCAGCTCGCCGTGCGCGAAGGGTGTCTCGACGATGCGCCGGATGCCGCGCATGCGGGCGTAGACCGGCGCGCACCACGGGGGCGCCAGCACGTCGACGATCGGCTCCTCGTTCGGCTCGCGCAGCAGCGCGAGCAGCGGCTCGGACAGGATCGCGTCGCCCACCCAGGACGGCGCGACCACCAGGAATCGTTCCGCCATGGTGGCCGCCGCGGCCTCGCCCGGCTAGTGACCGCTGGTGAGCGGTCCGCCCTTCAGGCGGTAACGCGTGCCGCAATAGGGACACATCGTCTCACCCGTCTCGGCGATATCGAGGAACACGCGCGGGTGCGAGCTCCACAGCGGCATGTCCGGATTGGGGCAGAACACCGGCAGGTTCTTCGGGTCCACGCTGACCGGCTCGGTGGGGTTCGGAGTCGCCATGGCTACACGCGCGTGAGCCAGGACAGCTTCGACTCGTTGCGGCCGTTCACCGTGTCGAAGAACATCGATTGCAGCCGGGTCGTGATCGGCCCGCGCGCGCCGTTGCCGACCGGACGGTTGTCGTACTCGCGGATCGGCGTCACCTCCGCGGCCGTGCCGGTGAAGAACGCCTCGTCCGCGATGTAGAACTCGTCGCGCGAGATGCGCCGCTCGAGCACGTCGATGCCGAGCTCCCGCGCGAACGTCATGATGGTATCGCGCGTGATGCCGTTGAGCGCGCCGCCGGACAGGTCGGGCGTGTGCAGCTTGCCGTTACGCACCATGAACACGTTCTCCCCCGATCCCTGGCACACGTAGCCCTGCGGATCGAGCAGCATCGCTTCCTCGTAGCCGTCGTGCGTCGCTTCCTGGTTGGCGAGGATGGAGACCGAGTAGTTGGACACGGCCTTGGCGTTGCACATCGCGATGTTCGGATGGTGGTGCGTGAACGACGAGGTGCGCACGCGGATGCCCTTCTCGAGGCCTTCCGCGCCGAGATAGGCGCCCCACGGCCACGCGGCAATCGCCACGCGGACCGGATTCGTGCGCGCGGCCACGCCCATCGCGTTGCTGCCGTAGAAGGCGATCGGCCGGATGTAGCAGGAGTCGAGGCCGTTGCGCCGCACGCAATCGATCTGCGCCTCGATCAGCTGCTGACGCTCGAACGGGATCTTCATGCCGAAGATGCGCGCGGAATTGAGCAGGCGATCCGTGTGATCGCCGAGGCGGAAGATCGCCGGGCCCTGTGGTGTCTTGTAGCAGCGCACGCCCTCGAACACGCCCATGCTGTAGTGCAGGGTGTGCGTCAGCACGTGCGTGGTCGCGTCGCGCCACGGGACCATCTTCCCGTCGTACCAGATCCATCCGTCGCGGTCGGCCATCGACATGGCGGCCTCGTTTCGCTTGATGAGCCAGCGCGAATTCTAGCCGATGGGGCGAGGCGCCTCGGTCCACGGGGCGCCGAAGACGGCGCGCCACAGCGCGCCGACGACGCGGCGGCGCTCGACGTGCGGCGCGGGATCGACGCGCGCCTCGCGCGCGCCCGTGAGGCGCACCTGATGCTGCTGCCGCCGATAGTCGCGGTAGGCATCGGCGGCCGCCTGCGCCAATTGCGCGGGGACGAGCCCAAGCTCGCCGGCGCGCCGGATGAGCGCGATGTTGCCGAGATTGTCGGTAAGGCCGGCGTGGACGTGTGCGTGCGCGAGCACCAGGTACTGCACGAGGAACTCGATGTCCACCATGCCGCCGGGGTCGTGCTTGAGATCGAACAGCGGCGTCGGATTGGGATGTCCCGCTGCCATGCGACTTCGCATCGTGACGATGTCCGCCGCGAGCTTCGCGGGGTCGCGCGGCATGCGGAGGATCGTCGCGCGCTCGGTCTCGAATGCCGCCCCGAGCGCCGCGTCGCCGGCCGCATAGCGAGCGCGCGTGAGCGCCTGGTGCTCCCACGTCCAGGCATGCTCGCGCTGATAACGCTCGAAGCCGGCAAGGCTCGACACCATCAGGCCCGCCGCGCCGTCCGGGCGCAGGCGCAGGTCGGTGTCGTAGAGCTGTCCGGCGGCCGTGGTGCTCGTGAGCCAGGTGTTGATGCGCTGCGCGAGGCGCGCATAGCGGTCGCGCAGCGCATCCGCGCGCGGGTCGTCCTCGTCGACATCGTAGAGAAACACGATGTCGAGATCCGACGCGTAACCGAGCTCCTTGCCGCCCAGGCGGCCGTAGGCGATGACGGCGAACCTCGGCGCATCGGTCAGCGTGCCCTGCACGCGCCCGAGCTGTCGCCAGCATTCGTCCAGCACCGTCTGGAGGATCGCGTCCGCGAGCGCCGAAAGGTGATCGGCCAGGCGCTCGACGGTGAGCCTGCCGGCGAGATCCTGGGCGAGCAGCCGCAGCGTCTGCGCATGGCGGAAATGCCGCAGCGCATCCATCTGCCGCTCGGTGTCGTCCTCGTGGGCGCGCATGAGACGCGCAAGCTCGTCGCGCCACGCGGGCCAGCTCGGCTCCTCGAGGAGCACGCGCGCGTCGAGCAGCTCGTCGAGCAGTACCGGATGCTGGGTGAGGTAGCTCGCGGCCCACGCGGAGGCGCCCATGAGCTGCGTCAGGCGCGGCAGCAGCGGCGGATGCTCCACCAGCAGTGCGAGGTACGCGCTGCGGCGGCTGACGGCCTCGAGCAGCGACAACAGGCGCACGAACACCGCCTGGGGCTCGACGCCGGGCACGCGCTCCTTCGTGACGATCGACAGGAGGCGCGGCACCAGCGCATCGAAGCGCTGCCGCGACAGCGCCGGAAGCTGCGCATAACGCGAGCCGCCGTGCGTCTGCTTGAGAAGGGCGAGAAGCGCAGCCGGATCGTCGAATCCGGCGCCGCGCAGCGCATCGAGCGTCGGCGGCGCCGGCTCGGGCTCTTCCCATGCCATCGCGTACAGCTCGACGTCGTCGCCGCTCGATTGCGTCGGGCCGAACAGCGCGTCGAACTGCGATTCGACGGCGCGCCGCTCGCGGGCGAGCCGCTGCTGGAACGCGGCCACGTCGGCGCAGTCGAGCGCGGCGGCGAGCAGCGCGAGCTCCGCCGGTGAATCGGGCAGGCGCTGCGTCTGCTGGTCGTCGCGATACTGCAGCCGGTGCTCCACGTCGCGCAGGAACGCGTACGCGGACGCGAGCTCGGCGCATGTTTGCGTGGTGAGCACGCCGCGCGTGCGCAGCGCCGCAAGCGCCGCGCGCGTGCCGGGCACCCGCAGCGAGGGCTCGCGACCGCCTCGCACGATCTGCAGCGCCTGCACCACGAACTCGATCTCGCGGATCCCGCCGCGTCCCAGCTTGATGTCGCGGTCGTAGTCGCCGCGACGCTCCTGCGCGCGGATCTGGCGATGCACGTCGCGCAGGCCTTCGTACGCGTCGTAGTCGAGGTACTTGCGAAACACGAACGGCTGCACGATGGCCGAGAGCTCCGCATGCCGCTCGCCAGTCAGCGCGCGCGCCTTGAGCCAGGCGTACCGTTCCCACGTGCGGCCCTGGGTCACGAGGTAATGCTCGAGCGCGGCGAACGACGCGCAGAGCGGGCCGCTGTCGCCATAGGGCCGCAGCCGCATGTCGACGCGGAACACGTAGCCGTCGACCGTGGGCTTCCCGAGTGTGGAGATCACCGCACGGCCGACCTTCGCGAAGAACTCGGCGTTCGGCATCGGTCGCGATCCGTCGGTCTCGCCTTCCTCGGGATACACGAACACGAGATCGACATCGGACGACACGTTGAGCTCGCCACCGCCCAGCTTGCCCATGCCGATGACGATGAGCGACTGCGCGTCGCCGCCCGCTGCGCCGCGGGGTGCGCCATGAGCGTCGGCAAGCGCCGACGCATGGCAGGCGACGGCCGCTTCGATCGACCGTTCCGCCAGCGTCGTGACCGCGCCGACCACCTCGTCGAGATCGGCCGCCCCGGTGAGGTCTCTCAGCATCGTGTGCAGGAACAGCCGGCGGCGCAGCACCCGCAGCGTGCGATCGAGCTCGTCGGGTGAAGACCGCGCGGCGTCGATCTCGCGCTGCGCCGCGGGCCAATCGAAGCGCGCTGCGACGGTTGCGGCGAGCATTTCGCGCAATCCCGGGACCGCGGTGAGCGCGCGATCGGCGTAGCGGCTGAAGGCGAGGGCCTGATCGAAGTCCACGGCGGTACGAGAGACAGACGCGGCTTCCGTTAGAATCGGCGCAGGCTCGTGCCGTGAAGCGCGCGGGCCTTCCATTATGCCTTCCGTGCAACCCGAGGCGCCCCACGAACGCGCTGGCGTCCCGATCGGGATCCGGTTGCTGCGGATCGCCGCGAACACCATCGTGGCGCTCGTGGCGGCGTTGTGCATTGCGCTGCTCGTCGTGCGCTTCGTCGCGTTTCCGCGCATCGAGGCGCATCGCGACGACATCGCGGCAGCCCTGTCGAAGCGCATCGGCCAGCCGGTGGCGATCGGCGGAATCGTCACGGGCTGGGACGGCTGGAATCCTCGCCTGTCGATCCGCGGGTTCACCGTTGCCGACCACGATGCTGTCGCGCCCGTGCTCGAGCTCCCGCGGGTGGATCTCGTCGTCTCGTGGACTTCGCTTCCGCTCATGGACCTGCGGCTGCGTGAGCTCGCGATCGAGTCGCCGAAGCTGTCGGTGCGTCGCGACCCGCATGGCGTGATCCACGTCGCGGGCATCGAGATCGATCCCGAGGCGAACCGCGACGACAACGGCGTGAGCGACTGGCTGCTGCGGCAGCGGCGCATCGTCGTGCACGATGCGCTGGTCGAGTGGACCGACGAGCGGCGCGGCACGCCGCAGCTCGTGCTCGATCATGTCGATCTGCGCGTCGAGCAGAGCTTCGGCCAGCATCGCTTCGGGCTCACCGGCGTGCCGCCTGCGGAGATCGCGGCGCCCATCGAGCTGCGCGGCGAGTTCGACGCCGCGTCGCTGCGCGAATGGCAGCGCACCAAGGGTCGGGCGTATCTGCGACTGGACTATGCGGACCTCGCGGCGTGGCGCGAGTGGTTGCCGCTTCCCGTGGCGATCGAGAGCGGCAAGGGCGCGGTGCGCTTGTGGTTCGAGTTCGCGGATGGCGAGCCGCGCGCCATCACGGCCGATGTCGAGCTCGTCGATGTCAAGGCGCGTCTCGCCGACGACCTGCCGGCCGCGGACCTGCAGCACGTCGCCGGCCGCGTCGCGGGACGCCAGGACGGCGGCCGGCGCGAGATCTACACCAAGGGCCTCACGTTCGTCGAGCGCGACGGCAGCCGCTTTCCCGACACCGATTTCCGCTTGCGCTACGAGGAGGCTTCGGGCAGCACGCCGGCCCACGGCGATCTCACGTTCGATCATCTCGCTCTCGGGCCGCTCGGTGCGCTCGCCGCGGTGCTGCCGCTTCCGCAGCGCTGGCGCGACGATCTCGCGCGCTTCGCGCCGCGCGGCACGCTGAAGGACGGCAAGGTCACATGGGACGGGCCTGCGGATGCGCCGACGCGCTACACCGCGTCGGTGCAATTCGCGCAGTTCGGCATCGCGGCCCAGGACGCATTGCCGGGCGTGCGCGGGCTGACCGGTCGCGTCGACGCCACCGAAGCGAAAGGCACGCTCGCGCTCGACAGCCGCGACGTGGTGGTCGCGCTGCCGCACCTGTTCGCATCGCCGCTCGCCTTCGATACCGCCGTCGCACGCGTGACGTGGACGCACGCCGCCGACGCCGTCGGCGTGCGCGTCGACAGCGCGTCGTTCGCCAACGCCGATGTCGCCGGCGCCGTGTCGGGAACCTGGCATTCGGCTGCCAAGGGTCCGGGCAGCGTCGATCTGCGCGCACAACTCACCCGCGCGCGCGTCGAGCCGCTCGCCCGCTATCTGCCGTTGCAGCTCGCGCCCGCGGCGCGGGAGTGGCTCGTGCGTGCGCTGCGCAAGGGCACCTCGAACGACGTGCGCCTCACGCTGAAGGGCAATCTCGAGGACTTCCCCTTCGCGCAGGGCCGCAACGGCCAGTTCGCGCTCGCCATCAAGGGGCGCGACGCGACGCTCGACTACGCTGACGGCTGGCCGCCGATCACCGGGCTCGATGCCGACGTGCGATTCGAGGGCGCTCGCGTGGTCATCGACGTGGCGCGCGGTCGCGTGCTCGGCGCGAACCTCAGTCGCGCGCGGATCGAGGTCGCGGACATGCGCCAGCATCCCGCCGCGGTGAAGGTCGACGGCGCTGCCGACGGCCCGACGTCGGAGTTCCTCGACTTCGTGGCGCGCAGCCCGGTCGGCGGATGGATCGGCAATGCGCAGGAGAACGCCAAGGTCGGCGGCAACGGCAAGCTCGCGCTGAGCTTCCAGATACCGCTCACTGGCGGGCGCGTGGACGCGCTCGCGGGCGAGTACGAATTCGTCGACAACGCGGTGCACTGGGCTGGCGCGCCTGGATTGACGCATGTCAACGGCAAGCTCGCGTTCACCGAGCACGAGATGCACGCGCGCGATATCGCGGGCGAGGTGCTCGGCGGACCGGCCAAGGTCAGTTTCACCACCAGCGAGGGGCGCGTGCGCGTGACGGCTTCGGGCACGGCGAGCACGGCGCAGCTGCACCCGACGTTCGACGTGCCGCTGATCGACCGCATGACCGGCAATGCGGACTGGCAGCTCGCCGTGGACAGCCGTTCGGACGCGGTGTCATGGGTGGTCGAGTCGTCGCTGAAGGGCGTTGCGGTGGACCTGCCGACGCCCCTCGGCAAGTCGGCGGAGGAGACAGTGCCCCTGCGGATCGTGCGGCGCGAAGCGCGCGCGGGCCGCGAGGACTCCCTCACCATCGACTACGGGCGCTCCGCGCGCGTCCTGCTGCATCGGCAGCTCGGCGCCGGAGAGGCGCGCGTCGACCGGGCGCTCGTGCTGGTGGGCAAAGCGATGGAGCGCCCGGCAGAGCCCGATCGCAACGGGCTCTGGATCCGCGCCGAGCTGCCACGCGTGAACGTCGACGACTGGCTCGCGTTCGAACGCAAGATGGACACGACGCCTGCCGCCGGCGCGGCCTCTGCGCCCGCGCTCACCTTCGAGGGCTTCGACGTGCGCGCCGACATGCTGCAGGCGATCGGCCGCCGTTTCGACGACATGAAAGTGAGCGGACTGCGCGCGGGCGACGACTGGCGACTGACGCTCGACGGCAAGGACATCGCGGGCACGGCGACGTGGCAGGGTCCGACGCCGGCGCGGCCCAACGGGCGCGTCGTCGCGCGGCTCGCACGCCTGGCTCGCCCAGCACCGGGCGAACTGCCGCCGTGGGCCGGCGGTGCGGAACCCGCACGTGCCGCCAACGCAGCCAATCCCTGGCCGGCCATCGACATCACGTCAGACGCCTTCTTCACGCGCGGCAGCAACGTCGGCCGGGTCGAGGTGATGGCGCAGCCCATGGGCATCGACTGGCAGATCCAGAAGCTCAGCGTCGTCAACGACGCCGGCCGCATCGATGCGCACGGCACGTGGCACGGCGGGCGCGATCCGCGGACCGATCTGGACGTCAAGGTGGATGTGAAGGAGTCGGGCGCCTTCCTCAAGCGCTTCGCCATGCCCGACGCCATCCGCGGCGCGCCCACGACGATCGAAGGCAAGCTCGCCTGGACCGGCGCGCCGAGCGACTTCGACTACCCGACGCTGTCGGGCACGTTCGACGTGCGCTCCGGCGCCGGACAGTTCCTGAAGGCGGACCCGGGCGTCGGACGCCTTCTCGGCGTGCTGTCGCTGCAGGCGCTCCCACGGCGCATCACCCTCGACTTCCACGACGTCTTCAGCGAAGGCTTCGCGTTCGACAACGTGGTCGGTGCAGTGCGCATCCAGAGCGGCGTCATGCACACGGACCTGTTCAGGCTGAGTGGTCCGGCCGCGAACGTCGACATCGCCGGCGACATCGACCTCGCGCGCGAGACGCAGCAGTTGCGCGTGCGCGTCCAGCCGTCGCTGTCGTCGAGCGTGTCGGCGGGCGCGGCGGCGCTCTTCATCGCGAACCCGCTGGTCGGCGCCGCGGTCGGTGCGGGGACCCTTCTCGCGCAGAAGATGCTGAACAATCCCATCGAGCACATCTTCAGCTACGAGTACGGCGTCTCGGGAAGCTGGGACGATCCCGTGGTGCAGCGGCTCTCGTCGCGCACGGCCGCGGGCACGCCGGAGAATGGCAAATGACTTCGATCGTGAACCGGGTGGCGGCGGTGCAGATGGTCTCCAGCCCCGATGTCGAGACCAACCTTGCCGAGGCCGCAACGCTCGTGGGCGAAGCGGTGTCACGCGGCGCATCGCTCGTTCTGCTGCCCGAGAACTTCGGCATCATGAGCACGCGCGCGGCCGACAAGATCGCGGCGCGCGAGCCCGACGGCGACGGTCCCCAGCAGGCGTTCCTCTCGCGCCTCGCCGCCGTGCACGGCATCCACGTCATCGGCGGCAGCGTGCCGCTCGAGTCGGGCGATCCGCAACGCGCGTACCAGTCGCTGCTCGTGTACGCGCCGGGCGGGCAGCGTGTCGCGCGCTACGACAAGATGCACCTGTTCCGTTTCACGCACGGCAGCGAGGACTACGACGAGGCGCGCACGATCCGCCCGGGCAATGCACCGCAGGTGCTCGATGCGCCGCTCGGCAAGGTGGGACTCTCGATCTGCTACGACGTGCGCTTTCCCGAGCTGTACCGCGCGCTCGGCGACCTCACGCTGATCGTCGTGCCCGCCGCGTTCACCGAGCGCACGGGCATGGCGCACTGGGAAGTGCTGCTCCGCGCACGCGCGATCGAGAACCAGTGCTACGTGCTCGCGGCCGCGCAAGGCGGCGAGCACGAGGGCGGGCGACGCACGTACGGACATTCGATGCTCGTCGATCCGTGGGGCGAGATCGTCACCTCGCTCACCTCGGGACCGGGCGTGGTGGTCGGCGACATCGACTACGGGCGCATGAAGGACGTGCGAACGCGGCTGCCGGCCTTGATGCACCGCGTGCTGTGAGGTCAATCTTTCAGACAGTTGACATTCCCTGGCCGAAGGTATAACCACCTGATCTATTCGCGGCCGCCGGTTCGCTGAACCGGTCCCCTGGCCGCACGGCACTCGCCGCGCCGGTGCAGTGTCTCGCCTCACGGCGTTCTTCCTCGAACAACAAGTCACGCAGCCCCCGGGTCGCCGGCTGGGCGCCGGCTCACGAAAGGGAGGTCCCATGAGCACCACGTCACGGACGTTGGCTTGCATCGTTGCGCTCGTCGCCTTGTCGCTTGCCGGAGCAGCTGCGGTGGCCAAGCCATCGCCGGGACCGCAGATCGCCGCGTCGTCCTGCGGCGGCAGCCCGGTCCCACCATCCGGAAACGCGTTCTGCAGTTTCGAGGGCACCGGGGAGGGTGTCGTCATCGCGCAGAATTCGTGCAATGTCGAAGGCGCTTGCCTGCTGATCGGCAACGGCGCGCGCATCGGGCACGACTCCTGCAATGCGGAGGTGGCGTGCACCATACTCGGAACGCTGAACGGCGTCGCGGGTGCCTCCGGCTTCAGCATCATCGGCAACCGGTCGTGCAATGGCTTGGAAGCATGCACGCAGGCGGGCACGCAGGGCTTCAGCGTGATCGGAGACGGTTCATGCAACGGAGGCGAGGCCGCCTGCGCGGGCGCCGGTCAGTCCAAGGGCACAAGCTACATCGGCAACGATGCGTGCAACAACCTGAACATCGGCGCCAGTCACAACACGTGCCTGTTCATCGCTTCCGGTGACTTCGACACCGTGGACGGCGGTCACATCGTGATCGGTAACGGCTCGTGCAACGGCAGCAGCGCGTGCACGTTCGGCGCGCAGTTCGGCGCCACCAGCACCATCGGCAACAACGCCTGCAACGGGCTGGGCGCCTGCTTCGATGTCGCGCAGGGTCCTTTCCCGGGTATTGGGGTGGACTTTCAAAGCGCGAGCGTCATCGGCAACGCGTCGTGCAACGCGGAGTCCGCCTGCGAGTTCGCCGGCGTCGCAGGGTCCAGCGCCATCGGCAATCATTCGTGCAACGGAGAACCCGACCGCACCGATCCCGACTTTCCGATCGGTGTCTGCGATTTCAACCACGGCGTGATCGGCAACAACGAGAGGAACAGCCCGTAGCCGGGCTGTTTCGATCCCACCACGCGCCGACGGTCGCGAGCCGGCCCGGCGCGTGGCGGATGTTGCGTCAACGCCGTTCGGCGCCGCGCAGGAGGATCAGCACGGCGCCGCCGCCGCCCGCGTGCCGCGGTGCCTCGCAGTACGCGAGCACGTCGTCCCAGTGCGAAAGCCACTTGCGCACCTTGCCCTTCAGCACGGGTTCGCGGTTGGGTGAGGTGAGGCCCTTGCCGTGGATCACGCGTACGCAGCGCAGGCCGCGATTGCGCGCGTCGAGCAGGAAATCGGCGAGCGTGTCGCGCGACTCGTCCGCGGTGAGCCCGTGCAGATCGAGCTCCGCCTGCACGCTCCAGCGGCCTCGCCGCAGCTTTGAGAGCACGTCGCTGCCGATGCCGCGGCGCACGAACGTCTGCTCCGCCTCGAGCTCCTGGCCGATGTCCCATGAATGCGGCGCGGGCTCCGCGCCGTACTTGGAAAGCTCGAGGGCCTCGCGCTCGTCCTCGAGGCGCTGCGACGGCACGGGCGCAGGAGCCGGGCGCGCGATGACAGCCCTGTTGCGCGCCTTCAGCCGCTGCACGTCGGCGAACGTCTTGCGCAGGTCGATGTCGCCATCGGCATGCTTGGTGGCGGCGACGTCCCGCTTGTGGCGTGGCGTCGCCGTCGCAGCGGGCGCGCGTTGCGGCTTCTGCGTGGGCGTGGGGGCCGCGCGCGCGCCGCGCGCCGCCTCGTACAGCGTCTTCAGGTCGTCGAGCTTGGCCACGCTACTCGACCGCTTCGGTGGCGCTCTCCAGCGAAACCGCGATCGGATGATCGTCCAGATACGCTTCGGCGTCGAGCGCGGCCATGCAGCCCGTGCCGGCGGACGTCACGGCCTGGCGATAGACGTGGTCGGCGACATCGCCCGCCGCGAAGACGCCGGGGACGCTCGTGGCCGTGGCATTGCCGTCCGCGCCGCCATGCACCTTGATGTAGCCGCCGACCATGTCGAGCTGGCCTTCGAAGATCTGGGTGTTGGGCGTGTGGCCGATGGCGATGAACACGCCATGCAGCGCGAGATCCTGGAAGGCGCCGCTGCGCACGTCGCGCACGCGCACGCCGGTCACGCCCGACGCATCACCCTGCACCTCGTGCAGCACGTGGTTCCACAGCACGCGGATGTTGCCGCCGTTGCCGCTGCGCGCCATGAGCTTGTCGATGAGGATGGCCTCGGCCCGGAACTTGTCGCGGCGGTGCACCACCGTCACCGTGCGCGCGATGTTGGCGAGATAGAGCGCTTCCTCCACCGCCGTGTTGCCGCCGCCGACCACGACCACGTCCTGACCCTTGTAGAAGAAGCCGTCGCAGGTGGCGCACGCGGAGACGCCGCGCCCCATGTACGCTTCTTCGGACGGAAGGCCGAGATATCGCGCGGACGCGCCCGTCGCGATGATGAGCGCGTCGCACGTGTACTCGCCGTTGTCACCGAAGAGGTGGAATGGCTTGCGGCCGAGGTCGACGCGATGGATGTGATCGAACACGAGCTCGGTATCGAACCGCTCCGCGTGCTTCTGGAAGCGCGTCATGAGATCGGGGCCGAGCACGCCGTCGGCGTCCGCCGGCCAGTTGTCGACCTCCGTGGTCGTCATGAGCTGCCCGCCCTGCGCGAGTCCCGTGATCAACACCGGCTTCAGGTTCGCGCGCGCGGCGTACACCGCGGCGGTGTAGCCTGCGGGGCCGGAGCCCAGGATCAGCAATCGGGCGTGCTTGGGAGTCATGTGGGCGAGCGTGATGAAGGTGCGGGCAGTTTAGTTCAAGTGGGGGCGGGCACCGCTGCCGCAAGCGCGCATCCCGGCCGTGCGCCACGCCCAAAACGCGTCGCACAGACGCTATAATGCGACGGATGAGGTCCTCGCGCCAACTGCGTGTTTTTCAATAGGAAGCGCAATGGGCGTCGTCGGGCCGCCGCGCCCGGGGCCGCGCTGTCGCCGCGCTTCGCCCGCCTCGTGCGCGAGGCGTTCTGGCTGGTCGTCGTCGCCGGGTTCCTCTATCTCGCGCTGATCCTCGCGACGTACACGCGAAGCGACGCGGCGTGGTCCACGTCCGGCATGGGCGACGCCATCTCGAATCGTGGTGGCGTCGTCGGCGCATGGCTCTCCGACCTGCTCCTGTACTTGTTCGGTATTTCGGCGTGGTGGTGGGTCGTCGCCGGCGTGGTGCTCGTCGTCGCCGGCTATCGGCACGTCCGCGAGCCGGAGCGCGACAGCGATCATCCCCTCGGTCTGCGCCTGGTCGGCTTCGGGCTGGTCCTCCTTGCGAGCGCTGCGCTGGAGGCGTTCCGGTTCACCGGTTCCTCGCTCACGCTGCCGGACAAGGCGGGCGGTGCCATCGGCCGCAGTCTCGGCGAAGCGCTTGCCACGGCGCTCGGCTACAACGGCGCGACCCTGTTGCTGCTCGCCCTGGTCGCGGCGGGCTCGTCGCTGTTCTTCGGCTTCTCGTGGCTGCGCGTGATGGAGCGCATCGGCACGGCCATCGACGTCGGCATCGCCGCCGCGCGCCGCTGGCGCGAGCAACGCGCAGACCAGCGCATCGGCGAGGCGCGCGCGGCGCAGCGCGAGCAGGTGGTCGAGCACCTGCGCGAGGAGGAGTTCGAGCGCGAGCCGATGATCGTAGTGCCCCAGGCGCCGGTGGTGCCGCGCTCGGAGCGCGTGGTCAAGGAGAAGCAGCGGCCCCTCTTCACGGAGATGCCCGATTCGGCACTGCCGCCGCTGTCACTGCTCGAGGACGCGCCGCCCGCCACTGAATCGGTGAGCGCGGAGACGCTCGAGTTCACGTCGCGGCTGATCGAGCGCAAGCTCGCCGACTTCGGCGTGAACGTCAAAGTGCTCGCGGCCTATCCGGGCCCGGTCATCACGCGCTTCGAGATCGAGCCTGCGGTCGGCGTGAAAGGCGCGCAGATCGTCAACCTGATGAAGGACCTCGCGCGTGCGTTGTCGGTCGTGTCGATCCGCGTGGTCGAGACGATTCCCGGCAAGTCGTGCATGGCGCTCGAGCTGCCCAACACGCGCCGCCAGATCGTCAAGCTCGTCGAGATCCTGGCCTCGACCGTGTACAACGACGCGCCCGGCGCGCTCACGCTCGCGCTCGGCAAGGACATTGCCGGCAAGCCGGTGATCGCCGATCTCGCGCGCATGCCGCATCTGCTGGTCGCCGGCACGACGGGCTCGGGCAAGTCGGTCGCGGTCAACGCGATGATCCTGTCGCTGCTCTACAAGGCGGAGCCGCGGCAGGTGCGGCTCATCCTCATCGATCCCAAGATGCTGGAGCTGTCGGTCTACGAAGGCATTCCGCATCTTCTGGCGCCCGTGGTGACGGACATGAAGCTCGCGCCCAACGCGCTCAACTGGTGCGTGAGCGAGATGGAGCGCCGCTACAAGCTCATGAGCTCGCTCGGCGTGCGCAACCTCGCGGGCTACAACCAGAAGGTCGCTGACGCCAAGAAGGCCGGGAAGCCGCTCACCAATCCCTTCACGCTCACGCCGGATCAGCCCGAGCCGATCGAGGAGATGCCGCTCATCGTCGTCGTGGTCGACGAGCTCGCCGATCTCATGATGGTCACGGGCAAGAAGATCGAGGAGCTCATCGCGCGCATCGCCCAGAAGGCGCGCGCCGCGGGGATCCATCTCATCCTCGCGACGCAGCGGCCTTCGGTCGACGTGATCACGGGCCTGATCAAGGCGAACATCCCGTCGCGCATCGCGTTCCAGGTCGCGAGCAAGGTCGACTCGCGCACGATCCTCGACCAGATGGGCGCCGAGACGCTGCTCGGTCAGGGCGACATGCTGTACATGCCGCCGGGCACCGGGTATCCGCTGCGCGTCCACGGCGCGTTCGTGTCCGACGCGGAAGTTCATCGCGTCGTCGAGCATCTGAAGCAGCTGGGCGAGCCGCAGTACATCGAGGGCATCCTGGAAGGTGGCGTTGCCGCCGACGGCGAGGAGGGCGGCCTCGCGCTCGACAGCCCCGACGCGGAGGCCGACCCGATGTACGACCAGGCGGTCTCGGTCGTCCTGAAGACGCGCCGGCCGTCGATCTCGCTCGTGCAACGCCATCTTCGCATCGGCTACAACCGCGCTGCACGCCTCATCGAGCAGATGGAGCGCGCGGGCCTCGTGTCACCGATGCAGGCGAACGGCAACCGCGAAGTGCTGGTCCCGGCCGCGAAGTCCGAGACATGATCGCGCGCCGGCTCACGGGCGCAGCCGCGGCTGCGGCGCTGACCGTTGCGCTGCCGCTGGCCGCGGGCCCGGTCGAGGTGTATCGCGAAGGTCCGCGGTTCTGTCCGCACGACCGCCCCGCGACCGCTGCACCGCTCACCGAAGCTCAGGCGATCGAGCGCGCGCGGACATTGCTGCCCTCCGACTTCTGCGGGCCCACGAGCTATGTCTCCGGCTGCGACGTCATTCCCGAATACGCCCTGTCGAGCTGGCGCATCTACTTCCATCAATACAAGCTGCGCGGCGGCGTGCACGATCCGGGCGGTCTTACGCACACGTACGTCATCCTCGATCCGGTCGGCAACTGCTATGCGAACATCCCGGGCACGGAGCTCGGGGCGCCGCGTTGATGCAACCGGCGCGCGGGCACGCGGACTAACGACGATGAACCGCCTCCTTCTCGCCGTTCTCGCCCTGACCGCAGCGACCGCGCACGCGCGGGGGCTCGACCAGCTTCACGCATTCCTCGACGGCACGAGGACCGCCAGGGGCACTTTTCACCAGACGGTGTCCAACGCGCAAGGCCGCGTGACGCAAAAGAGCGCCGGCTCGTTCGCGTTCGCCCGCCCGGGCAAATTCCGGTGGACGTACGACAAGCCGTTCGACCAGCTCATCGTCGGCGACGGACACACGGTCTGGGTGTATGACAAGGACTTGAACCAGGTGATCGAGCGCAAGCTCGACACCGCGCTCGGATCGACACCGGCTGCGCTCCTTGCCGGCGACAACGCGCTCGATCGCAGCTTCGACCTGACCGAAGGGGCGGCGGCCAACGGCCTCGAGTACGTCGATGCCGCGCCAAAGAGCGCCGATACGCAGTTCAAGCGCATTCGCCTCGGCTTCCGCGACAACCTGCCGCGCGCGATGACACTCACCGATGCGTTCGGGCAGACGACCGAGCTCGTGTTCGACTCGATCGAGCGCAATCCCGCCGTGGCGCCTGATCAGTTCAAGTTCACGCCGCCGCCCGGTGCGGACGTGATCGGACCGAAGTAACGGTCAGCGCGCGGCGCGCCGATCCGAGGCAGCCGTCCCCGTGCCCCGCCTGCCGGTTCTCACGCCGATTTCCAGTGAGGCGGATACGTGCGTTCGAAGTACGGCAATGCCTCGACGTGCCGCATCCACGCGGTGAGGCGAGGACCGAGGCTCTCGCGAATCCCGATCTGCGGCTGCTTGCGATCCTGCATGCGCAACGCGAGCGCGATGATGGGGTATACGGTGAAGTCGGCAGCGCCGACGTCGCCCGCGAGAAACGGTGCCTGCGACGATTGCTCCAGCACCGAGGCCTCGGCGAGAAACGCCTCGCGTGCCTGCGCCACGGCGGCGGCGTCCGGCGCGGCGGCTCCGAACAGGAGGTCGCCGAGCACCTCCATCCCGTGCGCGAGGTATTCGTCGGCCTCGCGGATCATCCTTCGGGCCTGCGCACGTGCGCGCACGTCGCCCGGAAGCAGCGCCGGTCCCGAACCGGGATACGCGTCCTGCAGGTATTCGAGGATGGCGGCGGATTCGGCGAGCGCGAAGCCGCCGTCCACGATGGCCGGCACGCGCCCGCGGGGATTGATCGCGCGAAACGCGTCCGTCTTGAGGTCTCCCCCGGAAAAGGACATCACGTGGAGCTCGTAGGGCAGCCGCTTGTGCTCCAGCGCGAGCCAGACGCGCCACGCGTAGGGCGAGCCCGAGCCGTAGTAGAAATCGATCATGACGTAGACGCTTTGACAGGGGCGCCCAAGATAGGCGTAATGCGCGGGCAACGCAACGTCCGACCCATATGACCGACCTCTTCACCGACGCCGCGCCCGCCGCGCCGCTGGCCGAGCGCCTGCGGCCCCGCACCGTCGAGCAGGTGATCGGCCAGCGTCATCTGCTCGCGCCGGGCAAGCCGCTCGCCGTCGCGTTCGCCTCGGGCAAGCTGCATTCGATGATCCTGTGGGGCCCGCCCGGCGTCGGCAAGACGACGCTGGCGCGGCTCATGGCCGACGCGTTCAATGCCGAGTTCATCGCGATCTCCGCCGTGCTGGCGGGCGTGAAGGACATTCGCGAAGCCGTCGCGCGCGCGCAGGCGGTCCGCGACCAGTACAACCGCCCGACCATCCTGTTCGTCGACGAGGTGCACCGCTTCAACAAGGCGCAGCAGGATGCGTTCCTGCCGTTTGTCGAGCAGGGGTTGCTCACGTTCATCGGCGCGACCACCGAGAACCCGTCGTTCGAGGTCAACAGCGCGCTCCTGTCGCGCGCCGCGGTGTACGTGCTCGAACCACTCTCTCCGGATGAGCTCGCGCTGCTGCTCGATCGCGCGATCGAAGCGGCCATGCCGGGCGTCACCCTCGAGCAGCCGGCGCGCGACGCGATCGTCGGCTACGCCGACGGCGACGCGCGCCGGCTGATCAACATGGTCGAGCAACTCGCGACCGCCGTCGGCGAGGCGCGCCGCACCGATGTCGACGTCGCGTTTGTCGAGACGACGATCGCGCGCAGCCTGCGTCGCTTCGACAAGGGCGGCGACGCGTTCTACGACCAGATCTCGGCGCTGCACAAGGCGGTTCGCGGGTCGGACCCGGATGCGTCGCTCTACTGGATGTGCCGCATGCTCGACGGCGGCGCCGATCCGCTCTACGTCGGCCGTCGCATGATTCGCATGGCCGTGGAGGACATCGGCCTCGCGGATCCGCGCGCCCTGCAGGTCGCGCTCGACTCGGTGGCAACCTACCAGCGGCTCGGCACACCGGAAGGCGAGCTCGCGCTCGCCCAGTGCGTGCTCTATCTCGCGTGCGCGGCCAAGAGCAACGCCGTGTACAACGCGTACAACGCGGCGCGCGCGTTCATCGCCGACGACGGCACGCGTCCCGTGCCGATGCGGCTGCGCAATGCGCCGACGCGTCTCATGAAGGGCATGGGCTACGGCAAGGGCTACCGCTACGCTCACGACGAGGCCGACGCCTACGCGGCCGGAGAGCGCTATCTGCCCGACGACATGCCCGATGTGACGTTCTACGAGCCGACCGAGCGGGGGCTCGAGGCGCGTATACGCGAGCGCCTCGAAGCGCTGCGCGCGCGCGACGCCGTAGCGGGCGGACGCAAGCCGCCGCCCGAGGAAGAGTGAGCGTCGCGCCGTGTAGAATCGGTCGATGCTCGACATCAACCTCCTGCGCAACGATCTTCCCGCGGTCGCGGCCGGGCTCGCGAAGCGCGGTGTCGTGCTCGACACGGCGACGTTCGAGTCGCTCGAAGCCGAGCGCAAGTCGATCCAGACGCGCACGCAGGAGCTGCAGCAGAAGCGCAACGTCATCAGCAAGCAGGTCGGTGCCGCCAAGGGCAAGGGCGAGGACGCGAGCGCGCTCCTCGCCGAGGTGGCGGGCGTCGGCGAGGACCTGAAGCGCCTGGAAGGCGAGCTCGCGCGGGTCCAGGCGAAGCTGCGCGACTTCCTGCTCGTGCTGCCGAACCTGACGCATCCGAGCACGCCGGTCGGCAAGTCCGAGGCGGACAACGTCGAGGTGCGCCGGCACGGCACGCCGCGCACGTTCGACTTTCCCGCGAAGGACCACGCCGATCTCGGCGAGGCGCTCGGCCTCCTCGACTTCGCGACGGCGGCGAAGATGTCGGGCGCGCGCTTCACGTTCCTGCGCGGCGAGCTCGCGCGCCTGCAGCGGGCGCTCGCGCAATACATGCTCGATGTGCAGACGCGCGAGCATGGCTACACCGAGTGCTATACGCCGTACATCGTGACGGCCGAAACGCTTGTCGGCACCACGCAGCTGCCCAAGTTCGAGGCCGACATGTTCGCGGTGCGCAAGGGCGGCGCCGACGGCGAGGACACGATGTACCTCATCTCGACCTCCGAGATCACGCTTGCCAACAGCGTGCGCGAGGAGATCCTGCCGCTCGAAGCGCTGCCGGTGAAGCTGACGGCGCATACGCCGTGCTTCCGCTCGGAGGCCGGCAGCTACGGCAAGGACACGCGCGGCATGATCCGGCAGCATCAGTTCGACAAGGTCGAGATCGTGCAGATCGTGGAGCCGGAGCGCTCCTACGAAGCGCTCGAGGAGATCACGCGTCACGCCGAGACGATCCTGCAGCGCCTGGAGCTCCCGTACCGCGTTGTCGCGCTATGCACGGCGGACATCGGCTTCGCGTCGGCGAAGACCTACGATCTCGAGGTGTGGCTGCCCGGACAGGGCGCGTACCGCGAGATCTCGTCGTGCTCGAATTGCGAGGCGTTCCAGGCTCGGCGCATGCAGGCGCGCTTTCGCAACGCGCAGGGCAAGCCGGAGCTCGTGCACACGCTGAACGGCTCGGGCCTTGCCGTGGGCCGCGCGCTCGTGGCGGTGATGGAGAACTACCAGCAGGCCGATGGGTCGATCACCGTGCCCCAGGTGCTGGTGCCGTACATGGGCGGCGTCGACCGCATAGCACGCAAAGGTTGAATGGAAACGGCCCGCCATCGGCGGCCGTAAAAGGTTAACGTCCGGCGCCGCAAGGCGCCGGCCCTCCGATCCGAAGCGTGCCGCTTCAACGCATGTTGCCCGTATGCCCGAGGCTGTAGCGCCCCGGCTGAGGCCATACCGCGAGCCCATGCGGCTCGTGTCCCACCGGAATGGTCGTCACGCTTCCCTTGGCGGTGTCGAACACGTACACGACGTTGTCGTAGCGCCCGGACAGCCAGAGCTCCTTGCCGTCGGCGCTCACGTTACCCATGTCGGGACTGCCGCCGCCGGGTATGGGCCATGTCGCCTCGACCTTCTCGGTGGCGAAATCGATCACCGACACGCTGCCGGGTCCGTGCGCAGGTCCGTGGATCCTGTTCGATCCGCGGTTGGCCACGTAGAGCTTCTTGCCGTCGCGACTCGGATAGAGGCCGTGCGTCCCCTTGCCGGTCGCGATGAAGCCCACTTCCTTGAATGATTCGCCGTCGATGACGAAGACGCCGTCGGCCATCATGTCGGCGACGTAGAAGCGCTTGCCGTCGGGCGACACCCGAATGTCCTGCGGCATGCCGCCGCGCGACAGCTTGAGGTAGCCGACCACCTTGCGATCGACGAAGTCGATCTTGGCGAGGCCCTTGCCGAACTCGCAGGTGAAGATGGCGTAGCGGCCGTCGATGGAGAAATCGGCGTGATTGATGCCGCCGCAGTCGGGCGTCGGCAGCGACGACTGCAGCGCCATCGTGTGCGGATCGCGAAAGTCCAGTCGCTTGAACGCCTCCGCGACGACGATCGCGGAACGGCCGTCGGGCGTGAAATACATGTTGTAAGGGTCGTCCACGGCGACGGGCTTGCCCGGCTTGCCGGTCTTGGGATCGATCGGCGTCAGGCTGCCCTTCCGGGTGTTCTCCGCGTTGTTCGCCACCCACAGCGTTTGCAGGTCCCACGACGGCACGACGTGCTGCGGATTCAGCCCAACCTTGAAGCGATCGACCACCTGATGCGTGGCGGGATCGATGACGTACACGTCATTGGAGACGACGTTGGGCACGTAGACACGAGGCAGCGCGCCGGCAACGGCGCTCGACAGCTTGTTGGCAGTCGTCTCGCTGTACAGGTTGGCCGCGTCCACCACGGGCGGCATTCCCGGCACGGTCGCGATGGTGACGCGCGCGGGACCGGGGGCCTGCGCGGTCGCGACGCCCGAGACGACGAGCGCGGCAAGGCAGGCGAGGCGAAAGCAGGAGAGGTTCACGAGGGTTCTCACGAAGACGAATACGAAGGGATTCAGCGCCGCGTGGCCTTGCGGATCGCGGCGACGGTGTCCTTGACGATGAGCGCCACGCCGGCTTCGCCGAGCGCGGCGCTGGCGCGCGCGGGATCGCCTTCGACGCCGGCGACGCCGGCGCCCCGCGCAAGCGCATCGGCGCGCACGAGCTCGGGGTCGAGCGCCAGCGTGAGCGACGTGTCGGCGAGGCCCGCGTGCGTACCGATCTCGGCGTCGGCGTAGCCTCGGTCTCGCAGCAGCCTGGCGTATCCGATCGACGCGGCGCGATAGTACTCCGGCACGGCATGCACGCGCACGTCGCTCCGCGCCCATTGGCGATCGAGCCGCTCGGCGACGCGCTGCTCGTCCTTCTGGTAGCCGCCGTGATCGCCCAGGAAGACGATGTCGCGAAAACCGTGCGCGCGGAAGCTGCGCGCCGCGCCGTCGAGCACCTGCTCGAATGCCGCGTCGGTGATCGTGATCGTGCCGGGAAAACGCATGTGCGCGCTGGGTGGATCGGTGCGCCCCTCGGGAACGTACGCGATCACCGGTGCGACCAGGGCGTTTCCGAGCGCGCTCGCGATGCGCCCGGCGAGCGCGCGCGCACGCGCATTGTGCTTGCCGAGCGCCATGTGCGCGCCGTTCTGCTCGGTGCCGCCGATCGGAACGAGGACGGTGGTCGCGCCCGCGCGCACGCGTGCCGCAAGCTCGGTCGACGTGAGCTCCTCGACGTACACCGAGGCGGCCCGGTCGGCCGCGTGCGCGAGCATCGTCGCTGCAGCGAGCAGAAACGCGAGGACGCATTGAGTGATGCGCGGCATGCGCGCATCTTAGGCGATGGCGCGGGTATGGCGTGCGCCGGCGTTGACGGTGCGCGCGTTCAGCGGGCGAGCGCGGCGGTCTGCGCAGGCGCGGCGGGCTCCGTGGGCGCCGTGCTGCGCGCTGCCGGCGCGACGAGTGCCGGCAGCGTCGACTGCGGCGTGGCGGCTACGCGCAGGCGAGCGTGATACGGCTCCTCGGTGCGCAGCAGCACGTCGTAGTACGCGCGCACGCGATCGACGAACGCCACGGGCATGCCGCCGCGCGCGTAGCCGTATTTCGCCTGCAAGAAGTAGTCCTGCTGCGCGAGGAGTGGAAGCGTCTTCTTCACGTCGGTCCACAAGTCCGGATTGAGCTTCTGCCGCTGCGCGAGGATGCGCGCATCCTCGAGGTGCGCGATGCCGATATTGAACGCCGCGAGCGCGAGCCATGTGCGATCGGGCTCGGCGATGCGCGCGGGCAACTTGTCCTTGAGCTCGCGCAGGTAGCGTGCCGCGCCGAGCGCGGAAGACTTGGCGTCGAGGCGGTCGGCCACACCGAGCTTGCGCGCCGTGTCCTCGGTGAGCTGCATGAGGCCGCGCACACCGGTTTCGCTGGTGGCGAGTGGATCCCACTGCGACTCCTGGTAGGCGACCGCCGCGAGGAGGCGCCATTCGATGCCGGTCTCCGCCTGGGCGTCGTAGAAGAACGAGCGGTATTGCGGCAGCGTCTTGTCGATGCGGTCGCGGAAGATCCCCGCGTCGATGCGCTCGATGTCGCGCGCGCCGAAGTAGCGCTCGGCGTAGCGCGCGAGCGTGCCGTCGGCGCGCAGGCGGCGGAAGAACTGGTCGACCGCCGCGCGGAGCTCGGGATGGTCCGGCGACACGGCCCAGGCGAGCTCGCGCCGCGGCCCCAGGGGAAACGCGACGTCGAAATCGAGGTACACGTTGCGCGACGCCGCGGCGTCCGACGACGCGACGATCGCATAATCGATGTCGCCTTCCGACACCTGCGCGATGAGTGCGTCGGCGGAAGGCGGGTCGAGCGGCTTCCAGTGCACTTCCGGATGTGCGGTGCGGACCGCGGCAATCGAGGCTTCGAGACCGGTGTGCTCCGCGTAAGCGATCGTCGCACCCGTGAGATCGGACCACGACTGCGGCTTGTAGCTCTCGCTGTTGTAGATCAGCACCGGCTCGACGGAATGGTAGCCGTCGGTCCACAGCACGCGCGCGCGCGCCTCCGGCGGCGCGTGCGCATCGGGCGGAGGAAGCTGGAACAGGCCGCCGGCGCCGATGTGCGCGTCGCCGTGAGCGACCTTGCTGATGAGCTGCGTCGCGTTCTCGGCGACGACGACCATGAGAGGAAGCTTCTGCTCGCGCGCGAACCGCTCGATGAGATCGTGATCGAGCCCGGCCGGGCGGCCGTTCTCGCCCGCGAACCATGTGGTGGGACCAGGACGAACGACGACGATCAGCGCATTGACCGCGGGTGCCGGCGTGGGCGCCATGGCAGGACCGCAGCCGCAAAGCACGAGCGCACCGGCGCCGGCGAGCAGAGTGGCCCGTCGCACGACGCCGTGTCGCCATCGAGCGGGATCGGATGCAAGCAAATCATCCCCGTCGACGATGCAAACGCGGCGATTATAGCCGCAGGGGCGACGGGTCCTCCGACGGTTCGTCGGAAAGGACGGGTATAATGTCGTTTCGCGCGATGCGCACCGATCAACGGCGGGTCGCCCCGCATTGCCGCCTCGTGAACCTGGTCAGGTCCGGAAGGAAGCAGCCACAGCGGGTCACGGCAAGTGCCGGGGGAACGGCTCGCCACCCCATTGACGCGGCGTCGTAACGGCCGCATGTTGTAGCGTTGCGCCGTACTTTCGGCGCTTCGCTCAGATCCACGATGTCCTACCAGGTCCTCGCCCGCAAGTGGCGGCCCAAGGCATTCGCCGAGCTGACGGGCCAGGAGCACGTCGTGACCGCGCTGTCCAACGCGCTCGCGAACGGACGCCTGCATCACGCTTACCTGCTCACGGGCACGCGCGGCGTCGGCAAGACGACCATCGCGCGCATCCTCGCGAAGAGCCTCAACTGCGAGCGCGGCGTGTCCGCCACGCCGTGCGGCGAATGCGCGGCGTGCCGCGACATCGACGCCGGGCGCTTCGTCGATCTGCTCGAGCTCGACGCCGCCTCCAACACCGGCATCGACAACATGCGCGAGATCCTCGACAACGCGCGCTATGCCGCCACGGCCGGCCGCTACAAGGTGTACCTGATCGACGAGGTGCACATGCTGTCGAAGGCGGCCTTCAACTCGATGCTGAAGACGCTCGAGGAGCCGCCCGAGCATGTCAAGTTCGTGCTCGCGACCACCGATCCGCAGAAGATCCCGATCACGGTGCTGTCGCGTTGCCTGCAGTTCAACCTGAAGCCGCTCGGTCCCGAGCTCGTCGCGCAGCGCCTCACGCACATCCTCGAGGCGGAAGGCGTCGCGCACGACACCGCGAGCGTGGGGCTGATCGCGCGTGCCGCGCAAGGCTCGATGCGCGACGGCCTTTCGCTGCTCGACCAGGCCATCGCCTTCGGCGGCGGCAGCCTCGAGGAGACCGCGGTGCGCGCCATGCTGGGCGTGGTCGACCGCGACTTCCTCTATCGCATCGTCGATGCGCTGGCGTCGGACGACGGCGCGGCGCTGCTCGATGAAGCGCGCGCGCTCGCCGAGCGCGGCCTCTCGCTCTCGAGCGCGCTCGACGAGCTCGCATCGCTGTTCCATCGCATGGCGGTCGCGCAAGCCGTTCCCGACGCCGCCGCGCAGTTCGACGACGGCGAGCGCGTGATGGCCGCGGCGGCCCGCTTCACGCCGGAAGCCGTGCAGCTTTGCTACCAGATCTGCGTGCAGGGTCGTGTCGACCTGCCCCTCGCGCCCGACGAGACCACGGGGTTCGCCATGACGCTCCTGCGACTGCTGGCATTCGAGCCGGGCAAAGGAAGCGCGGACGCGGCACCGACGACCGGCGGTGCGCGGGGCGAGCGCCCTGCGTCGGCCGCGCCGGCGCGTGCCGCGGCCGCAACGGCCTCGACGCGCACCGCCGCCCCGGCGCCGGGCGTGTCCAACGTCGCATCGCTGCGCGCGGCCGCGGATTCGCCGTCGCGCGTGAACGCGCCGTCGCGCGTGAACGCGCCGTCGCGCGTCGAGCCGTCGACGCCGGCGGTGCCGATGCCCGCACCCGAGACATGGCCGACGTTCGTCGCGGGCATGAAGCTCACCGGCATGGCGGCGCAGCTCGCTGCGCAATCCGAGCTCCGCGCGGTCAATGGCAACGCGCTCACGCTCGCGCTGCCCACGTCGCACAAGCATCTCGCCGACAGGTCCTATGCCGACAAGCTCAAGGCTGCGCTGGAGGCCGCGGTGGGCCGGCGTCTCCTGCTCGCGTTCGAGGTGGGCGACACGTCGGACACGTCGCTCGCGGCGCAGGAGCGGCGCCAGCGCGCCGAAGCCAAAGCCAAGGGCGAGCAGGCCTTCCGCGACGAGCCGTTCGTGCGCGAGCTCATCACGCGCTTCGACGGGCGCGTCAAGGCGGAAACCGTCGAGCCGTTGCCCGCGTCCACGCCAAATCCAACGCAGGACTCCGCATCATGATGAAGAACCAGCTCGCCGGCCTGATGAAGCAGGCCCAGCAGATGCAGGACAATCTCAAGCGTGCCCAGGAGGAGCTCGCCAGGACCGAGGTCGAAGGCCAGGCGGGTGCGGGGATGGTCAAGGTCGTGATGACGTGCCGGCATGACGTGAAGCGCGTGCAGATCGATCCGTCGCTCCTCGGCGAGGAGCGCGACATGCTCGAGGACCTCGTGGCGGCCGCGTTCAACGATGCCGTGCGCAAGGTCGAGAGCACGACGCAGGAAAAGATGTCGGGCTTGACCATGGGCATGCCCATGCCGCCCGGATTCAAGCTGCCGTTCTGATGAAGGCTTCATGAGCGGCGAGGATCGTCCCGCCGTGCGCGGCACTGCGCGCAGCCATGCGGCGCGCGAGCCCCTCGGCAGCCTCGACGAGCTCGCGAGCGCGTTGCGCTGCCTCCCCGGCGTTGGACCGAAGGCCGCGCAGCGCATGGCGCTGCACCTGCTGCAGCACGATCGTGCCGGCGCGCACCGCCTCGCGCTCGCGCTGTCGCACGCCTCGGCCGTGGTGCGTCATTGCGAGCGCTGCAACACGTTCACCGAAGACACGTTGTGCGCGCTGTGTCGCTCGGGCAAGCGCGACGCGGCGCAGCTGTGCGTGGTCGAGACGCCCGCCGATCTCCTGATGGTCGAGCAGACGCAGGCCTACAACGGCCTGTATTTCGTGCTGATGGGACGCCTGTCGCCGCTCGACGGGATCGGCCCCCGCGAGATCCATCTCGACCGCCTTCTGAAGCGCGCGACCGACGGCGAAGTGCGCGAGGTCGTGCTCGCCACCAACTTCACGAACGAGGGCGAGGCCACCGCGCATTACATCGGCGAGATGCTCGCCGCGCGCGGGCTCGCGGTGTCACGCCTCGCCCGCGGCGTGCCCGTCGGTGGCGAGCTCGAGTACGTCGACGCGGGCACGCTCGCGCAGGCGTTGCGCGAGCGCCGGCCGTTCGAAGCCTGACGCTTGTCACGCCGCGCTTGCAGGCTTAATCTGGCTCGTCGGCGTCGAAGGAGAACCTCATGCTGGTCAGCGAGATCCTGCGCATCAAGGGCAATGCGCTGTTCACGACCACGCCCGACGGCGCCGTGCTCGACGCGGTCAAGGTCATGGCGCATCACGATATCGGCTCGCTGGTGGTCATGGACCGCGGTCGCATGGCCGGCATCCTGACATTCGCGGAAGTGCTGAAGGCACTGTCGGAGCGCGGCGGCGCGCTCGGAAGCCTCCGGATCGAAGAGATCTGCCAGCGCGATCCGCTGACGGCCACGCCGCACCTCGACGTCATGGAGCTGCGGCGCATCATGCTCGAGCGCCACGCCCGCTACGTGCCGGTGATGGACGACACCACCCTGCAGGGCGTCGTGTCGTTCCACGACGTCGCCAAGGCGGTCTACGAGGAGCAGAGCTTCGAGAACCGCATGCTGAAGTCGTACATCAAGAACTGGCCCGAGGACGAGACGTCGGCGCCCTAGCGGCCTGAATCAGAAAGATCGCGGGGCGCTTGTCGAAGCGCCTTGCGTCGGCCTCGCGCCATTCGCGCGCGTCGCGCCGCTCGATCGTCTCCGTGTCGAGCGTGAGATCGGCGGCCACGCACAGCGTCGTCGACGCCTGCAGCGCCTGCGCGCAGGCCTGGATCATCGCGGCGTTGCGATACGGCGTCTCGATGAAGATCTGCGTGCAGTCGTCGTTGCGTGACGCCTGCTCGAGCCGAAGCAGAGCCTGCGCGCGCGCATCCGGCCTGACCGGCAGATAGCCATGAAACGCAAAGCGCTGGCCGTTCATGCCGGCGGCCATCAGCGCGAGCAGGATCGCGGAGGGGCCCACCAGCGGCACGACCCGGACACGGCGGGCATGCGCGGCCGCGACCAGTGCGGCGCCGGGGTCCGCGACGCCCGGGCAACCCGCATCCGACAGCAGTCCGATGTCGCGGCCGGCGAGGGCGGGTTTCAGCAGCCCCGCGCAGCGTGCGGCGTCGGCGTGCTTGGGCAACGCCTCGATGTGCAGCGTCGCGATGGGTTGCGGGACCTCGACGGTCTTCAGGAACGCACGGGCCGCCTTGGGCGTCTCGACCACCCAGTGCGTGAGCGCGCGCGCGACGGCGATCGTGTGTGCCGGCAGGACGCGCGCCGGCTCGACCACGCCCAGCAGATTCGGCACGAGATACAGCGCCGCCATCACGCCCGCGCGAGGACGTCGTAGCCCTCGTCGCGCAGCATCGACGCCACGGCGATGAGCGGCAGGCCGATGAGCGCCGTGGGATCGTCGCTCGCAATGCGCTCGAAGAGCGCGATGCCGAATCCCTCCGATTTCACGCTGCCCGCGCAGTCGTACGGCTGCTCACGCGCGAGATAGCGTGCGATGTCGTCGTCGGTCAGCACGCGAAACGTGCTGGCGACGTCGACGAGGCGCGAACGGCAGCGGCCGCTCGCCGCATCGACCAATGCCACCCCGGTGTGGAACACCACGGTGCGGCCGGATGCGGCGCGGAGCTGCGCGATGGCGTCGGCGTGATCGACGGGCTTGCCGACGGCGCGGCCGTCGAGCTCGGCGACCTGGTCGGATCCGATGACGAGCGCGTCCTGGTAGCGGCCCACCACGGCCCGCGCCTTGGCCTCGGCCAGTCGGGACGCCGTCGCCGCAGGCGGCTCGCTTGGAAGGGGCGCCTCGTCGATGCCCGGCGAGGCGACCTCGAACGGGCAACCGAGGCGCTCCAGGAGCATGCGGCGGTAGCGCGAGGTGGAGGCCAGCACGAGGAGCTTCGGCATTGTTTTTGCGACGCTTTTTTTTGACACGACCCGACGATGGGAATATTATCCCGGGTTTACGTTGCGGGCGGTGGCGGCCGGTGGCTGGCCTCGTCCGGCGCAGTCGATGCAGCGCGATTCCGCGGTCTCCCCGGGCACCGGTCGCTTCGATGCCTTTCGCCTGGTACGCGAGCGGAGCGCGCTCGAGGGCACTGTCGACGCGGTGGCGTTGCCCCGCATCGCGGATTTGATCGTGGCAGAGCCTGCCCCGATCCGGTGGCGCATCCGCGGCACGGTCGACGCGATGGGCAGGCCGGCGCTGGACCTCGACATCGAAGGCGAGCTGCCGCTCACGTGCCAGCGCTGTCTCGGCGTTCTTCGCTGGCCGGTGGATGAGCACTCCGAGGTGCTGCTCGGGCGCTCGGCGGACGAGGTCGCGCATCTCGACAACAACAGCGAGCTCGAGGTCGTGCTCGCGAGCGGGCCGGTGGATCCGCTGGAGCTCGTCGAAGACGAGCTCGTGCTCGCCGTGCCGTTCGCGCCGCGCCATGCGAGCGACGAGTGCGCGCCGCCGACCTAGCGACGTAACGGATCACGAACCCGCACAACAGGAGAGCAGCATGGCAGTCCAGCAGAACAAGAAGTCGCCGTCCAAGCGCGGCATGCACCGCGCGCACGACCACATCGACACGCCGCCGCTCGCGGTCGAGCCGGTGAGCGGCGAAGTGCATCGCCGGCATCACATCAGCCCGAGCGGCTACTATCGCGGCAAGAAGGTCGTCCGCACGAAGGCCGACGAGTAACGCGCGCGGCCGGTGCGCCGCGTGACAGCGTACAATCGCGCGCGCCGCGCGGCACGCGCGGTCACGCACGCGCATTGCAGGAACAACCTGCTCCCGAATCCATGCCAGTCACGGTAGCCGTCGATGCGATGGGCGGCGATCACGGCCCCGCGGTCACGGTGCCGGCCGCCGCGCGCTTCCTGCGCAAGCGTCCCGACGCCCAGGTGATCCTCGTCGGTCGCGAGGCCGACATGCAGGCCGCGCTCCGCAAGGTCAGCGCCCGCGTGCGCGGTCGGCTGCGCACGCAGGCGGCGAGCGAGGTCGTCGACATGGACGAGCCGCCCGCCGACGCGCTGCGCAAGAAGAAGGATTCGTCGATGCGCGTCGCCGTCAATCTCGTGCGCAACGGTGCGGCCGACGCCTGCGTCTCCGCGGGCAACACCGGTGCCCTGATGGCGATCGCGCGATTCGTGCTGAAGACGCTGCCCGGCATCGACCGCCCCGCGATCGCCTCGCAGCTGCCGACGCGCCACGGCCAGACGACCGTGCTCGACCTCGGCGCCAACGTGAACTGCTCGCCTGTGCAGCTCGTGCAGTTCGCCGCGATGGGCAGCGCGCTGGTGGCGGCCGTCGAGGGCGACGAGCGTCCGACCGTGGGCCTGCTCAACATCGGCGAGGAAGACATCAAGGGCAACGATCTCGTCAAGGAGACGGCGGAGCTGCTCAAGGTCTCGGGGCTCAACTTCTTCGGCAATGTCGAGGGCGACGACATCTACAACGGCACGACCAAGGTCGTGGTGTGCGACGGATTCGTGGGCAACGTGGCGCTCAAGGCCTCGGAAGGCCTCGCGATGATGCTCTACGACTTCCTCAAGGCCGAGTTCACGCGCAATCCGCTCACCCGCGCGTCGGCATTGTTCGCCTATCCGGTGATGCTCGCGTTCAAGCGGCGCATCGATCCGCGCCGCTACAACGGCGCGACGCTGATCGGCCTGAAGGGCGTGGTGGTGAAGAGCCACGGCGGGGCCGACGCCGCGTCGTTCGCCAACGCGCTCGACAAGGCCTATGCCGAAGTAAGCCACGGTGTGCTCGACCGCATCGCCCAGCGCATCGCCGGGATGCCCATGGCGGCCCCCGTCGCCGCGCCGACGCCGGCTCCGGGGCCGGCCGCCACGCATGCATAGCCGCATCGTGGGCACGGGCCGGTATCTTCCGGCGACGGTGATGACGAACGAGGCGCTCGCGCGGCGCGTCGACAGCAGCGACGAATGGATCCGCACGCGCACGGGCATCCGCCAGCGCCACATCGCGGCCGACGACGAGCAGACGTCCGATCTCGCGCTCGCCGCATCGCGGCAGGCATTGCAATCGGCCGGCATTGCGGCGGCGGACGTCGATCTCATCGTGCTCGCCACGACGACGCCCGACGCCATCTTCCCGTCCAGTGCGTGCACCCTGCAGGCGAAGCTCGGGGCACACGGCGGCGCGGCGTTCGACGTGCAGGCGGTCTGCTCGGGGTTCGTGTACGCGCTCGCGATCGCGGACCGCATGCTCGCGAGCGGCATGGCGCGCAATGCGCTGGTCGTCGGCGCGGAGATCTATTCGCGGATCCTCGACTGGAGCGATCGCGGCACGTGCGTGCTGTTCGGCGATGGTGCGGGCGCCGTCGTGCTCGTGCCGTCGCGCGAGCCGGGAATCCTGTCGGCGCACCTGCATGCCGACGGCCGCTATCGCGATATCCTGTGCGTGCCGGGACAGGTGCACAACGGCAAGGTCACCGGTCGCCCGTTCCTGCACATGGACGGACCGGGCGTTTTCAAGTTCGCGGTTCGCGTGCTGGCGGAGGTGGGGCACGAGGCGCTCGAGGCCAATCGCATGCACGCGGAGCAGGTCGACTGGCTCGTTCCGCACCAGGCGAACCTGCGCATCATGAACGCCACCGCACACAAGCTCGGTATCCCCGAGTCGCGCGTGGTGTCGACAGTGGATGTGCACGCGAACACGTCGGCCGCGTCGATTCCGCTCGCCATCGACGTCGCGGTGCGCGACGGCCGCATCCGCGCGGGCCAGCATCTGCTGCTGCTCGGTGTGGGCGGCGGCTTCACGTGGGGCTCGGTGCTGGTGCGCTGGTGAGCCCTCGACATCCTCTTCGGGCGCAATCGACATGAAGCTGGCATTCGTTTTTCCGGGCCAGGGCTCGCAGCAGGTCGGGATGATGCAATGCTATGCCGCGCATCCCGTCGTGAAGGAGACCTTCACCAGCGCGTCGGCGGTGCTCGGCGAGGACCTGTGGACGCTCGTCGAGAGCGGTCCCGCGGAGGCGCTGAACCTCACGCGCAACACGCAGCCCGTCATGCTCACCGCCGGCGTCGCCGTGTGGCGCGCGTGGCGTGCCGCAGGCGGACCGCAGCCGTCGGTCATGGCGGGACACAGCCTCGGCGAATACACCGCGTTGGTCGCCGCGGGTGCGCTGAAATTCGAGGACGCGGTGCCGCTGGTGCGCTTTCGCGCCGAGGCGATGCAGGACGCCGTGCCCGCCGGTGTGGGCGCCATGGCCGCGGTGATCGGCGGTGACGACGACGCGGTGATCGCGGCATGCGCCGAGAGTGCCCAGGGCGACGTCGTGGAAGCGGTCAATTTCAATGCGCCAGGGCAGCTCGTGATTGCAGGGCATCGCGCCGCCGTCGAGCGCGCCATCGCGGCCGCGAAGGCGCGCGGCGCGAAGCGGGCGATGCTGCTGCCCGTGTCCGCGCCATTCCACAGCTCGCTGCTCGCGCCCGCCGCCGAGCGGCTCGCGCAACGCCTCGCCCAGGTCGACGTGCAGCCGCCCGCCGTCGCGGTGCTGCACAACGTCGACGCTCGAACGCACGCCGACGCGGATGCCATCCGTGGCGCGCTGGCGCGCCAGGCGGCGAGCCCCGTGCAATGGACCGGCATCGTGCGCGCGATGATCGCGGACGGCGTGACGCACATCGTCGAATGCGGTCCGGGCAAGGTGCTCACGGGTCTCGCGCGGCGCATCGCGGACGACGTCACGACGTTCTCGCTCAGCGACAGCGCCGCCATCGACGAAGCACTTGCCGCCGTGAAGGCATCATGAGCAGCGCAGAGCTTGCCGGACGCATCGCGCTCGTGACCGGCGCAACGCGCGGCATCGGCGCGGCGATCGCAAGGGCGCTCGCGGAGCAGGGTGCGCGCGTGATCGGCACCGCCACCACGGAGGAGGGTGCGGCGCGCATCACGACCGCGCTTGCGCCCATGGGTGGTGCGGGCATTCGGCTCGACGTCACCGACGCGGACGCCTGCGACGCCGCGCTCGCGTCGATCGAGACGCGCCATGGCGCGGTCACGATCCTCGTGAACAACGCCGGCATCACGCGCGACAACCTGCTCCTGCGCATGAAGAACGACGACTGGGATGCGATCCTGGCGACAAATCTGACGCCTGCGTTCCGACTGTCGCGCGGCGTGCTCCGCGGCATGATGAAGCAGCGCTACGGCCGCATCGTGCAGATCGGCTCCGTGGTCGGCGCTTCGGGCAACGCCGGCCAGGCCAACTATGCGGCCGCAAAGGCGGCGCTGGTCGGCTTCACCAAGTCGCTCGCGCAGGAGGTCGGAAGCCGCAACATCACGGTCAACTGCGTTGCACCCGGCTTCATCGACACCGACATGACGCGTGAGCTGCCCGACGCCGCACGCACCACGTTGCTGGGTCGCATACCGCTCGGGAGGCTCGGCGCGGCGGAGGACGTCGCCCACGCGGTGGCCTTCCTCGCGAGCCCGCGCGCGGGCTACATCACGGGTACGACGCTTCACGTGAATGGCGGCATGTACATGGCGTGAAGGCGCGTCGGTCGCCCGGCGCGAGCCGCGACAGGGACGGGCGTGAGGGCAATTCGTCGCCGACAGGCGACGCACCTCTGGTAAAATCCGCGGGTTATGGATCTTTGATCCCCTTGGGGGAGGAGACGCATGGAAAACGTCGAACAACGGGTCAAGAAGATCGTGGCCGAGCAGCTCGGCGTGAACGAAGCCGAGATCAAGAACGAGTCGTCGTTCGTCGACGACCTCGGTGCCGACTCGCTTGACACGGTGGAGCTCGTCATGGCCCTCGAGGAGGAATTCGAGACGGAGATTCCTGACGAGGAAGCCGAGAAGATCACGACGGTTCAGCAGGCCGTCGATTACATCAGCTCGCACTTGAAGAAGTAGCGCCCACGAGCGCGCGCGGCGATGCGCCGCGCCGCGCGAAGGTCCGGGCTCGTCAGGCCCCGACCGTTGTCGTTCCCGACGCTCACGCCCACACGCAGATCGCGTTCGCCCGTCCATGTCCCGTCGCCGCGTCGTCGTCACCGGTCTCGGCATCGTCTCTCCCGTAGGCGTCGGCGTGCCGGCGGCGTGGGAGAACATCCTCGCCGGGCGGTCGGGCATCACGGCGATCACGCGCTTCGATGCGTCGGCGTTTCCGTCGCGCATCGCGGGCGAGGTGAAGGACTTCGACGTATCGAAGTACCTTTCGGCCAAGGAAGCGCGCCGCTACGACACGTTCATTCATTACGGCCTCGTGGCGACGATGGAAGCCGTTCGCGACGCGGGCCTCGAGGGCTATGGCGGCGACAGGAACATGGTTGGCGTATGCATCGGCTCCGGGATCGGCGGGCTGCCGCTGATCGAGGAGACCGATCACGCGTACGAGCAGGGCGGCCTGCGCAAGATCTCGCCGTTCTTCGTGCCCGGGTCGATCATCAACATGATCTCGGGCCTGGTGTCGATCCAGTACGGCTACTGCGGCCCGAACCTCGCCACGGTGAGCGCGTGCTCGACCGCCAATCACAGCCTCGGCGAGGCCGCGCGACTCATCGAGTATGGCGACGCCGACATCATGATCGCCGGGGGATCGGAGGCGACCGTCTCGCCGCTCGGCGTGGGCGGCTTCTGCGCGGCACGCGCGCTTTCGCATCGCAACGAGGAGCCGGCGACGGCGAGCCGGCCCTGGGACGTCGACCGCGACGGCTTCGTGCTCGGGGAAGGCGCCGGCGTGCTGGTGCTGGAGGAATACGATCACGCGCGCGATCGCAACGCCAGGATCTACTGCGAGCTCTCGGGTTATGGCATGAGCGCGGATGCGCATCACATCACCGCGCCGCCGGAAGACGGCGCCGGCGCGGCACGCAGCATGCAGCACGCGCTGCGCAACGCGCGGCTCGCACCGTCCGACATCGACTACATCAATGCCCACGGCACGTCGACGCCGCTCGGCGACGTCGCCGAGTGCATCGCGGTCAAGCGGGCGTTCGGCGAGCATGCCTACAAGCTCGCCGTCTCGTCGACCAAGTCCATGACGGGTCATTTGCTCGGCGCCGCGGGTGGCATCGAGGCGGTGTTCACCGCGCTCGCCCTGCGCGATCAGGTGGCGCCGCCCACGGCGAACCTGTTCCGGCAGGATCCGCAGTGCGACCTCGATTTCGTGCCCAACACCGCGCGCAGGATGACCATCCGCGCGGCGCTGTCGAATTCGTTCGGCTTCGGCGGCACGAACGCGACGCTCGCGTTCCGCGCGGTCTGAAGCTGCCGCGATGGCGCTGATCGTCCAGAAGTACGGCGGCACGTCCGTGGGAAGCGTCGAGCGCATCCGCAGCGTCGCCCGGCGCATCGAACACTTTCACCGCCAGGGACATCGGCTGGTGGTCGTGCCCTCCGCAATGGCGGGCGAGACCAACCGCCTGCTCGGTCTCGCCAAGGAGCTTTCGGTAAGCCCCGACCCGCGCGAGCTGGACGTCGTCGCGGCGACCGGCGAGCAGGTCACCATCGGCCTGCTCGCGATCGCGCTGCAGGAGCGCGGGCTTCGCGCCAAGAGCTACACCGGCGCGCAGGTGCGCATCCTCACGGACAGCGCGCACACCAAGGCACGCATCCTGCAGATCGACGACGCGCGCATGCGCGCGGATCTGGAGGCCGGCACCATCGTGGTGGTCGCCGGATTCCAGGGCATCGACGAGCACGGCAACATCACCACGCTCGGGCGGGGCGGCTCCGACACCTCGGCGGTCGCGCTGGCGGCGGCACTGAAGGCCGACGAGTGCCAGATCTACACCGACGTCGACGGCGTCTACACGACCGATCCGCGGATCGTGCCCGAGGCCCGCAGGCTCGACACGATCACGTTCGAGGAAATGCTCGAGCTCGCGAGCCAGGGGTCCAAGGTCCTGCAGATCCGCTCGGTGGAGTTCGCGGGCAAGTACCTGGTGAAGCTACGCGTGCTGTCGTCGTTCGAGGCGCCGGAATCGACGTCGCCTGGCACGCTCATCACCTTCGAGGAAGACGACACCATGGAACAGGCGATCATTTCCGGGATCGCGTTCAATCGCGACGAGGCGAAGGTTTCCGTGATGGGCGTGGAGGATCGCCCCGGCATCGCGTACGCGATCCTCGGCCCCATCGCGCAGGCCAACATCGACGTCGACATGATCGTGCAGAACATCGGGGCGTCGGGCCACACGGACTTCTCGTTCACGGTGCACCGCAACGAGTACCAGAAGGCGGTCGACGCGCTGCGCCGCGCGCGGGCGGCTGGAAGCTTCGAGGCGCGCGAGATCATCGGCGACAACCGCATCGCCAAGGTGTCGGTGGTCGGCATCGGCATGCGCTCGCACGTCGGCCTCGCGTCCAAGATGTTCAAGGCGCTCGCCGACGAGAACATCAACATCCAGATGATCTCGACCTCGGAGATCAAGATCGCCGTGGTGATCGACGAGAAGTACGTCGAGCTCGCCGTGCGCGTGCTGCACAAGGCGTTCGAGCTCGAGAAGGCGCCGCAGTCGGCCTGATTTGGCGCGCCTCGCGCGCTCGCCGCCGGCGACGCGAACTTCATCGCATCCTTCGGAGTCGATTGCTCGATGGTCGCATCGGGCCGAGTCGCCATGACGCGTGGCGGCCGGCCGATGCGGGTCGTCGAGCCACAGCGAAGGAGAAGGCAATGGCGAATCAGACTGGTACCAGCAGCGGCATGTCGAGTGGAACGCGGATGGGCGCGGGCGGTCAACGCGGCGAAGCCGCGAGCGACGTCACCTACAACCTCATCAGCGTGCTCTATCACACGCTCCAGGGCTGCGAGACCTACGAGCAGTACGCGCAGGACGCCGAGCAGCAGGGCAGGCAGGAGGTTGCGCAGTATTTCCGCGAGGTTCAGCAGCACGCGCGGCAGATGGCCGACCGGGGCCAGCAGCTTCTGATGCAATGCCTGCAAAGCGAGCAGGGCGGCGGCCACTCCGGCCAGCAGATGCACAGCCAGGCCACGGGTGGCGGCCAGCAGCAGGGCGGCAGCGGATCGATGCAGCGCGGCCGCGGATCCTCTCAGGCGTAGCGGCGCGGTCCCTCGAAAGCGACAAAGGGCGAGGCTGGGGCCTCGCCCTTTTTCCGCGCGCCTCGCGGTCGGCGCGCGCTCGACGTGGCTGAGGCCTCGCCGTTTTCCGCGCGCCTCGCGGTCGGCGCGCTCGACGCATCTGGCGGAGACGCAGGGATTCGAACCCTGGATACAGGTTTTGGCCCGTATGCTCCCTTAGCAGGGGAGTGCCTTCGACCTCTCGGCCACGTCTCCAATGAACGCGACATTGTACTGGTCGAGGCCAAAGACCGCCAATTCGGTAGACTTTACCGATGTCGCGTGTCGGGTTTTGGCTGACACGCCGATGGCGTTCTGATAACCTCGCTGTTGCAGCGC
>Ga0207674_10000534_pt1 | contig 49862 bp, 78 predicted proteins | sample KBSCornC72_FD_184303 | JGI IMG/M metagenome (GOLD analysis project Ga0207674, IMG submission 184303) | Corn rhizosphere microbial communities from Kellogg Biological Station, Michigan, USA - KBS Corn C7-2 (SPAdes) (version 2) | ecosystem: Host-associated > Plants > Roots > Rhizosphere > Soil ... | reverse complement strand
CGATTTGATGCTGGTGTTTGATGCGCCGACGGCGAGAATCGTACCGGGAATACCGTGAATGCGCGTCAAATTGTTGGTGGTCGTGCCGGCCGCTGAGAGCACGGTCACGCCCGACAGCACGTCGGAGATCAGATAGATGTAGCCACCGTCGGCCACGATATAGGCGCGGGTCGGGCTCTCGACGTAGATGTCGTTCGGCGTTTTGAGTGCCACAAAGCCGGTGGTGACTTTCGTCCACGCGCCCGGTACGCCGGTGAGCTGATTGATCTGGCTGGCGTAGTAGGCGTTCTCGCTTTTGATCAGCACGATCAGGTATTGGCCCATAATCGCGATGCCGCTGGCCAAGGCCCCGACCCCCAGTCCGGTGATGGCAGAGGTCAGCCAGGTGCGGCCACCGTCGACCGTGTATTTAACCACGCCGACGACCGCGCTCGATCCGCCCGCCGTCTGCTGGAGCTGATAATTCCAGAGCGTGCCATCATTCGCCGGCCCACAGTCGCTGCACTGCGCAAAGCCGCCGTACACGCCGTCAATGACTTCGGTCGTCACTTCAACCGATGCTGTTTCGCCGATCGCCAATCCGCCGACACTGTACACATCGCCCAGCCAGGAGAATTGCACGGCGGCGGTCGACTCGTCGCTGCCATCGAACGGCGTGCGCCCGGCGTAGGTTTTATCGCTCGACAGCCCACGCGACAAGACATTCATCGTCAGCCAGCCGTTCAGCGGATCGGCCGGATCACCGCACAGTCCCTCACTCTCGTAGATGTTCAGCGGGCAGTTCAACCTAAACTTGTACCAGGGGATGCCGCCGTACTTCTGCTTGAAGGTGACCTCCGCGCCGGGAATATCGGGCGCGTCGATCGTAATGCCGGTCTGCTTGAACAGCCCGCGCACATTCGGGTCGTTCACATTGATCGGGTTGATCGATCCGCGATCGGGCCGGCTGATGTCACCGACCATCAGGTACTGCTCATCCATTCCGGCGAAGCGGTAGGGGTTGTTCGGCGCTGGGCCGCCGCGCTGAGTAAAGGCGCGGATAAAGTTCTGACCAAGGTTTTCGTTCGACTGTGTTGTGGGCATAATGGGTGCTCCTTTAGGCGATAAATCCGCGTCGCAAGATATGATCGCGTGCCATTTTCCAGGCTTGAATGTGACCCAAGCGCGTGCCGAACGGGTTGTCCATGTCCTGTTGGCTGCGCTGGTAGCGCTCGGTCTCAGTCGCCTGCAAGGCCATGTCCATCTGCAAGTCGTGCAGCCGCTCGTTTGTTTCTCTACACGCTACGATCCGCCGCTTGACCTCGGCGCTAGAGAGCATCGTGACCACTTGCTGCCATCGTTTGGCCATCACGCCGCGCTCTAAGGGGTAGCCGGCCAGGTAGCGCAATTTCACCCGATCCGGCTCAGCGTAGCAGCAGCCGCTTGACCACTCACCGGTGGTGCTGTTATAGGCCGCTGCCGCCGGCGTAATCAGTCCCAGCGTGCGATCGCGAATGCCAGATCTGGCGATCACCTGCCCTACCGTGCCGGGGTCAGTCGAGCCGCTGAGGCCATTGCAGCACCATCCCGCGCCCCATCCGCCGCAGTCGCTTGATTCGAACTGCAACACCGCCTGGCAGTCGTCGAGCGTCAGTCCATCACCACTCGTGGTTCTTCGGTAGACATCCAGGCTGGTCACAAAATTGGTTGTGCCGATTGGTGTCAGCGCGTTGAGCGATGGTGCTTCGTACAGGATCGGGCGCACAACGAGCCACCTGCGGCCGACGATCGTGGCTACGCCCGCCGCGATACTGACCTGGATTGGCTCGATGCGCCAGCGATCGAAGGTGCGCGTGTCGTCAAAGCGATCCGCCGCGCTGAAATACACCGCGATCTCGCTCGGGTCAGTCGCAGTCACAGGCATCGTAATCGTGAACGTGTCGGCAAAGCCGGTGCCGAATACATCGCTATAGACCAGTTGCCCAGGGGCTGCGACCGTGGCGGTGCCTTCAAGCGTCAGCCGCTCCACGCCCATGGCCTGAATATGAAACTCAGGGGCCATCATCGCAATGCGCCGCCCGCTCGCGTCCATATCGCGGTAGCGTGCCTGACTGGCATCACTCCAGCGCGGCCACGCCAGCGGCTCCGTCTCGACATACTGCGGCGCGACCCTGTACCCCACGTAGCTAAACAGCTTTTCCTCCGCCCGCTCGATCGCCTTTCGTAGATCGTCGCGCCCGGCCGTGTCGCTGCCCTGCCACGAATATTCGCGCAGCAGTCCACTGCACTTCGACTGGTCGATAATCGTCTGGTTATCGGCCAGGCCCCAGAACAGCCAGGGATTGAGCCCTATTTCCGCTCTCCAAACGTCTAAAGGCAGTAATGGTGTCATCTAGCGCTTCTGCTCCCATTTGCGAATGATGACTGTCACCCCGCTGAGACTGAGCCAGGTCAGCGGCAGCGTCCGCGTGCGATCGATGAGCAGCGCGGCCGGCAAACTGACCCACACCGACAGGCACATGATGCATGCGAGCCCGCGCCCGACCCAGGTCGTCGGCGGAAACGCGGCGCGCAGTCTGGTGAACATTTCAAACGGCCCCTCTTCGTCGCTCACCATACGTGACAAGCGATACACGGCGAGACTAGCGACAATCAGCGACTGCATAGCGCCTCCGTCAGATAGTGTCCGATCGCGAGATGGCAGTCTTCGATAATGCCAAAATGATGATGCGGTACATTGATCGCCACATCAACCGGCGACGCCGGCGGATGCCGCCCGGTCACCAGTGCTATCGGTACACCGGAGTCGCGCGCTCGCTCGATCACCGTCAGAATATTGGGCGACGTGCCTGAACAGCTCAGGCAGATCAGCGCATCGCCCTGGCGCGCCACGCTCGCGAACTCATGGCCGAGTGCTGATATATAACTTTTGTCATTCGCCCACGCCGTCAGCGCCGCCGGATTACTTCCCAGCGCCACTGCGCGCCGCCCTACCCGCTTCGACAGGTCGCAGGCCCAGTGCTGCGCGGTTGATGCGCTACCGCCGTTCCCAGCTAGCCAGAGCGTACCCTGGCACGCCTGGACGAAGGCGAGTAACGGCGCAGGATCGAGGCGCGAGAGGGTTTGTTGCAACTCTTCGAAGTAGTTCATGAGAACACCACCTGGCACCCCGGTACGCCGACCCTGATCGGAACGTGGCGCAGGCCCAGCGCGCTTGTGATGGCCTGGTGTCGCTCAGGCGGCGCGAGAAAGAGCAGAAAGCCACCGCCGCCGGCACCACAGAGCTTGCCGCCCCAGGCACCGGCTCTCATCGCCTTGCCATACCACGTATCAATTTCATCGATCGCGACTAGGTTGCGTTTGACCGCCCAAGCCTCACAAAGAAATCTGCCGCATTTCCTGAGATCATTTTGCCTGAGTGTCTCAGCAAACTTTCCTGCGAGGTATGCTAGTAGGCGCACGCCGTCGCGATCCTGCCGTTGCGCGCTGAGCACCGCGCCCGCATCGCCCGAACGCGCCAGCCCAGTATCCAGCAGCAGGCAGTGCGCCGACAAGGCATCCATGTCGCACGCAACCGGCTCAACGCTGACGCCTTCGGATGTAAAGCCCAGCAGGTTCACGCCGCCATAGGCCGCCGTGTACTGATCTTGCTTGCCGATCGGCTTGCGGCAGCGGTTGATCTCAATCTCGCTGGCGATCGCCGCCGTCCACTGATTCGTCCGCGCGCTGGGCGTGTTGGCGTAGTAGTGCCGATCGAGCGCGGCGAGCAGGCCGACCGTGAAGCTGCTGGACGAGCCCAAGCCGCTGCCGCCGGGGATGTCAGCGATTGAATGGATCTCGACGCCACCAGGATGTCCAAACCACTTCAATGCTTCTCTGATTAGCTCATGCTGGAGATGATCGGCGCTGGGTACGTTCTCGGTAATCGAGTAGGCCGCGCGCACGCTGCCGTCGTACTTGTCGTTCACGGCCACATAGACATAGCGGTCGATCGCTGCCGCCACGCACGCGCCTGGTTCTTCGTTTGCGAACCATGGCCGGTCGCTGCCGCCGCCGACGAAGCTGACTCGGAGTGGGGTTTTGGTCAGAATCATTCATCTATCCATTCGACAACAGTCAATCCGCTGTGGCCATGCACCGTGATCGCGTCTTCGATACTGTCATACACGATCGTGGATGTCACGCCCAGCGCGTTCGTTGCGCCACTCCAGTGCCACGCTACCCGCCCGTCGGTAAACTGCACGCCCTCAGCAACATGACCGGTGCCTGAGTTGCCTGTCTCATCGACCTTGCGATTGACGTAAAAGCGTCTCATTGTTTCACCATGTCTTGTGCGCGAACAATATCGTCTCGCCATGCAGCGTCGCGGTCTCGTGCATGCCCCATCCGGCGTACGGCGGCCCCAGTTCGCTCCAGTGGCCGTGCGTGTGAAATGACTGCGGCAGCACCACGCGCTCAAAGCCTTCGTTGATACAGAGATTCAGTGTCCACTGCTGCACCGCGATATGTGCGAAATACGGCGCGGTGTCGAGCCATCGGCGCAAATAGCATTGCCAGAGCTTCAGCCAGGTGCTGCGTGTCGCCACCACGCATCCCGCATTCCCGATCGGGTCGCGCGCGCTCACGTGAAAGCGTTCCTCGATCTCACGTTCGCTCAGCAGCGGCTGGATACGGCACAGCTCGTTGATCATATTGTCGCCGCCCTGCTTTGGCTCGTTTGGCCCGATGCCGACTTGGCCATCCTGCCACCCCTGGAGACACGCCCACTCGTCTTTCGAGAATGGCCGCTGCATTTTCACGTCGCCATCAATGTAGATGATCACCGCATCGTCACTGGTCACGAGATACGGCAGCCAGTTGCCGTGCTGAATGCAGCCGTTACCTGGGTTGCCGAGACTTCGATCGAGCATGCCGGCCGGGATCTGGTAGGTCTCCGTGTCCAGCTCAGCATCGCAGCCGACCAGGCCGAGCGCGACCCGCGCGTTACCGGCGTTGCGTGCTAGGTAGTCGAGCGTGCCGATCTCGTTGAGCCGCGCCAGGTAGTTCTGGGTCGCGATCGTGGTGATCACGACCTCGCGCGCCGGTGGTATACTAGTTGTGGGTCGCTGTTTTCGCATAGGAGTACTGAGATATGGCCGATCATCATGTTGAGATGCGAATACACAAACGTGAACTTGAAGAAAATCCCACTGTCAAAGCGCGCCGCCAGTCCGAATTGTTTCTGCGGGCCGCGCATGAGCAATGGCTTACCGACGGATGCGCGATCAAGTACCAAGAGCGCACAGAGCGCGATGTACTCATTCTTCGCATCTCGATTACTCCCAGAACCGTATCACCGCGCCTGATTTTTAACGAAGACTAGTCCCTGCCGCGTTGAGAACGGGTGCCCGCCGTTTGCTCTGACCCACTGCGTTGCCTCTGTGTCCAGTGTCCATCCGTGCTGCTCCAGTAGACTGATCCAATACTGCGGCTCTTGACAGTTGACGTGATGATGGCCAGGGAACCCCGGCGGCGCGGCGGTGAGAAACAGGATTTTCCCGCCTGCGAACGTCGCCAGAAAGTTCGGAATATACTCGGCCTCGACGTGCTCGACGAACTCGACACACCAGATCAGATCGAAGTGCTCAGACGGCAGCGGCCCCATCGTGTAGTCGTGCGTGATCACATCCTCAGTCGCCATATGCGGATCGCCGTCGACCCCGATCGCGATCAGTCCCTGTCGCTTTGCCTCATCAAGCATCCCGCCTGGCCCGCAGCCGACATCCAGCATCGTTTCGATGCCGTATCGCTCAATGAGATAGCCCAGCGTCGCGGTGTCGACATTCGTATTCCCGAAATGGCCACCCAGGTGCGGCGGTAGGGTGCGCTCGGCATCAGTCAGCGGCTGGTCGTTCATTGGGCGTCATTTCCTTGATCGGAATGGTCACCAGGTAATCAGGATCGGACTGTGCATAAAACGCATCCATCGCACCCCAGGCCTTCCACGTGCCGTCTTTCCATACGGTAACCACTAGTTCCTGATCATCGGCCATCCCTGTCGCCTCCGCTCTTCATACAGCCGCTGATCGCGCTCGGCCTGCGCGCGTCCCTCGGCGTACACGCTGTCATCTGCGCCGCCAAAGTACGGATGGTCGTGAAACAGCGTGGCCCACGGCGCTTTGACGTACCGGCCATCGGCGATCGCGCGCTGACACAATTCCGTGTCACCGAAGTTGTGGTCGTACCAGACCGGCCAGCCGCCGTACATGTCGAGCAGACTGCGGCTGATCAGAAAGTGACAGCTGTGTTCCGTCTCGTGATGGCCATCGTTGAAGCCGACCATGCCCGGCCAATTGCCAAACGTTTCTTGATGTGCCGCGACTGCACGCGCCAGCCAGTGCTGGCCTGGAAGCACATCATTGGCGAGGTTGACGATCAGATTGACTGGGTTCGATTGCAGATGGCGCTGCGTCCGATCGATTTCGTCTGTCATCAGCTTCAAAGATTCCCAATACGTCACGCGCTTACTCTGTACAGACACAAGTGATGCGTAATCGGACAGCCCATTGATCGGAATGATGTCTTCTCGTGTTCCGATGAGATATAAGCGCCAGTCCACGTCGCCCGCCGTGGCCAGCAGTCGCTTAACGTTGCGTACGGTCTGCTCTGCGCGGCCGCGACAGGGCATGATCGCGGCGACGTTCACGATGGTCGCCTCGGACGCAGCACCTTGGTCGTAGCGTCCGGTGTGAGCACGTCGGTCGGTTTGAGGATCGGCAACGGCGCAGGCGCGTCAGGCTGATCGAAGGTAGGCACCACGCGGATCGGGATGCCGATCGACTTCAGCCAGTCGGCCTGGTCGACGGTCACGTCCTTGTAGCGGTCGATCGTGTTGTTGCCCAGCCGAATCGCGCTGTGCCGATCAGGGTAGTCCCAGGTCTGAGAGCCTTTTTCCTCGCCCAGATATTCGACCCTGACCTTGTTCCCCTCCATCGGTGCCGCCGGCGACAGTGGCGCGCCCGCTGCCGCGCTCTGCGCAATGTCAATCAGATCAGCGTCGCCACCACAACATGAAGCCATTGGAATCACCCCCTGTGCATTACGATAGCGGACTAAGACCTTTTCCATCAGCTCGGCCGCGCCGCCGTAAAACTGCGTCATGCGGTCGCCCTCGTACACCCGGTACGTAAAGACTGGCTGCGGCAGCCGCCGACCGCACACCCCGGCGATTGCGAGCCGCAGGTGTCCTGACCAGTCCTCCCAGGCATCAACGCCCTCATCCCAGCCGCCGACCTGTCTCCAGTGCCTGGTCGGCGTCAGTGCGGTGACCACATGAATGTTGTGATGCGCCATATGATTTTGCACGTAGTCGGGCGCTGGCCTGAGCATGTGTCGCCCATCGCGTTCTAAGGTGTACGTATCGCCATAGACATAGCCCGCGCCGCCGCGCCCGTACTCGCGCAGTAAATTCTCAACCGCGTGCGGTGTCAGATAGTCGTCGGCGTCCAACGGCAAGATGAACGCCCCGCGCGCGGCGGCGAGCGCACGGTTGCGGGTGTGGGCAGGCCCGCGCCGCTCGCCGTCTGAGGGCAGGATCGTGACATTGTCCATCGGCGAAACGACCGCGCCGCCATCGCAGGCGATAATCGTCTCGCACTGCGCAGCCAGGCTCTGCCATACCACGCTGGCCGCCGCCGTGCGCGCGAGATCCGCGTGACGTGGGCCGCAGGGAATGATGATACTGACGAGTGGCGTTGTCACTTGTCTGGTACGTATTCCGGCCAGTGCCAAGTTGCGTTGTTCCATGTCCCTGGTGCGATTTCCTCCTGGTGCGTTGCGACAGTCGTAAAAGGCGGCGCAGCTGGTAAGAAAACGGTGAGCGCTTGCCCTGTCCAATCTGGCTTGCCCTCTTCTTTCACCGAGAACGCCGGATCAGTGATGATCGCTGGGACATGTACGCCACCGTACATGAAATGCACCACACGCCCTACGCTTGGTACTTTCTCTGCCATACCTGCCTCCATTGTTTATCGCATTGTAATGCGCTAAACCGCGTATTCGTGGTATAATGAAGGTACACAAAGCCCCCGCGCTGCTGAAACAGCCGGGAGCATGACCAGCCTTTTAGGGAGGCCGATGTGACCACTATACCACACCTCAAACGTTGCCCTCGCTGTAATCAATCCGATGTTGAGTTTGGTCGCAACAAGAATGAGCCGGATGGCCTGTCGGTCTGGTGCAAGGCGTGTAAGCGCGACGATATGCGCCAGCGCTATCAGGCCAGTCCAGAGATGCGCGCCGATGCCCAGGAACGCGCCCGTAGGCAGCGCGCTGGCCTCGATCTGCATAGCCCTGAATATCTGGCGAAAGCACGCGAATACTCGCGACGATACAACCAAACAGCGAAGGGCAAGCAAGCGAACCGCGCGAAAATCAAGCGGCTTCGTCAAACGAATCCGGTCGTCCGCGTGTACCTCGCTCAATATGAGAAGCGCCGACGCGAGACCGATTCGGCCTTTCGTGAACGCTGGCGCTTTTACAAACGCCGCAAGAACCACCAGCGCCGCGCGCAGGTAGCCGCTGCTGGCGAGATGTACACCCATGATGAATGGAATCGGTTGTGCGCGTTCTATGATCATCGGTGTCTCTGCTGCGGCAAGCGCCGCCCATTAACGGTCGATCATGTTGTGCCGGTGACAAAGGGCGGATCGAACCTGATCCGAAACCTCCAGCCCCTTTGTCGATCGTGTAATAGCTCCAAGAACGATAAGACCATTGACTACCGCTCGTCCCTGCCGCCGTGGATGGAGTGAGGCGATTAACCTCACTCCATCCTGCCGTCTTATCCGTTCGGATAGAAGTAGGGCAAGGCACTTGTGGGCGATCCACCGTTGACGAAGTAACCTGACGCTGGATCCCATTCTCTTTCGTGAATGGAATACGTATATTTTAAGTTCTGGAAGCGCGCCGCGAGAAACGGCGTCAGCAGGATGAGCCGCGGCCGCTCCACGATCTCCACCTGCACACAGGTGTGCGTCGGTGACAGGCGACTGAACAGGAAGCGCCCATTATCCAGCACATCGAAGAAGCCGCCCGGTGCCATCCGGCTGGCCGCCGCGACCGCCTCGGCGTTCATGTCGAAGTATTCCCAGAAGAGCGACGGCTGACCATTGACCGTCATGGGCAGCATGTAGATGTCGCTCTGGTACGTGCCGACCACGCCGCCTGCCGCGACCGTCTCGGTAATCGTGTCGTCGATCACGATCTCGTAGTCTTTCCCCTCGATCGGGAGCCGGCGCGTGCTTCGCAGTTGGTCGCGCATGCGGGTTTGCTCTTCGAGCGACGCGGTATGCACGATCGTGCCGGGGCAGCCGCTGGTCGCGTAGACGCACGGCCAGATGCTGGTCAAAGTCAGCCACGCGCCGTAGCGCATGGAGAGCACCCACTTGGTTTCTAGGCCCAGCTGCTCTGACAAACGCTCCATGTTGTTGACCGCGTTCGCCAGCAGCGCGTAAATGGTGCCGCCGGCGCTGTTGATACTCGCGCCGTTGAAATCGACGACTAAGCTGTCGACCGCCGCGCAGGCCGCGCCGCTGCGCGCGTCGACCTTGCCGGTGCGGATCTGTCGATCGAGGCCGTTGTACTGCTGGTAGCCAAGGCTCCCGGCGGTGGTCTGCGCGTTGCCGGTGTAGACATTGCGCGCATAGTCGCGGGCGTACCCGTTGAACAGCTCGGCGATCTTATATTCGTACTCGGTCTGAAAGATCTTCTGCCAGTTGATCGGGCCGGGCGTGGGGAGGTCGCCGCCGGGCGTGCCCAAGAGCACATTGTCGCGAAACTCGCCCCGGTTGATGGTCTGGCCGGCGTACTTGATGTTCAGCACCTGCGACATCCGCCCCTGCTGACCGAAGGGAAACGTCTGGGTGCAGGTCTTGAACGCGCCGACGATTGGCCAGTCCGCGCATGCGGCGGTCGGCTCGTTGCCGGTCGACGCGAGTTGTCCCGTCAGAATCGGGTACAGCTCGTTGGTGTTGGTCGACTTCATCACCGGGATGCGGCCGGCGATGCCCTTGGGCATGATCATCGCGTTGACGATCTGCTTGTTCAGCCCAGGGTAGCCGAGTAGCCCACCGGGGCCGTGTACGGGTGTGCCGGCGGATGTCCCGGCGTCTTTGGTCGCGACCGATGCCGACGCCAGCCAGTTCATCATCTGAACGGCGTCGGGTGAAAGGGCTGGCATTGTTCCAGGCATCGTGAGGTCTCCTTACAACGTCCAATGGTCAAGCGGTGGACTATGTCGATGGCGGCGGTGCCCATCCGGCAAAGCCACCGTCGGGCGTGTTTTTGTACAGCGCCGGCATCGTGCGCGCGGCGATCTGGGCGAACGGCCGGTTCGGGTCGTCGGGAACCTCGACCTTATCGGGATCGGGCGGCGCAGCTGGGCCGGTGCTTTTCAGCGCGGCGGCTACGTCGTCAGGCAAGATCACACTGGGCTGGTCGCCCTCGATCTGCGCGATCTTGCTTGCCAGCTCAGCCTGCTGTGATTTGAGCGCGGCCAACTCGGCGTTGACACCGGCCTCTTTGGTCGCTGCGCCGCCGTACATGCCTTTCAGCTCGGCGTGCGCGTCGCCAATACTCTTGACCATATCCTGCATTTTCAGCACGGGCGCGAGCAGCTCAGACAGAAACGCGCTGAACTCTTCGCGCGTCATATCACCGATCGCGTCATAGCTCGGCTCTTCGTCCATCGGCGCGACCTCTTCGGCGATCGCCTCCATCGGATCGTCGGCCTTGGCTTCGATTGCTGGCGCGTCGCCGGTCGGCTCGTCGGCTTTCGGTGGGAAGGCTTTGAGCGCCAGCGACAGCGGAGAAAAAAGGCCGTCGATGATCATGCCCTGCGTACCATCGGCAGCAACGTACACCGGCTGCGGCTCGCCCATCGCCGATAGCACATCACCGGTATAGGGCTGTCTGTCGCTTTTGAAGGCGATCCCTTGCGCGGCTGCCGCTTTCTCGGTCGCGATCAGGTTCTGGCCCAGCTCAAGTCCCTGCTCAGGCGTGAGGCCCAGCTCCTGGTACATCGCCTTAAAGCGGCGCTCCATCTCGGAAAGTTCCATGCGACACTCCTTGACCGTAAAGCCAGTAAACAGGTTCGACCCGCGGCCATAGCGCGTGGGCACCGGGCTGCGCTCAAACGTGTGAATAGAATGAAAGACCTTATCGCTGTCGGGCGCGTCGATTGGGTGCAAAAAGCCCGGCGACATCTCGTGCCGGTGCGCGACCGCCGCCATCTTGCGGGCAATTGCGGCGCTGTGAAAGGTGCCGCTCTCGATCCGTGTGCGGCCGATGACCACGCTGTAATCGCATGTCCCGATATCGACCCCCGGCCCCCATGGTGCCTCCAGGTTACTGGGATCGGGCTGGCCAATATGCCAGTAGCGCAGCGGGCCGAATTGCTTCGTTCGCATCATGCGCTGGCTGTCTTCGTCGAGCGCGGCTTCGCTGATGATCTCGTCGTCACGATCGCGGTAGGCGGTGGTCGTGCGCGCAATCCAGCGCGGCTGCCCAGCATGATCTTTGAAGACGGTGAACGACTTCCAGCGCCCGCTGGCATCCAGCGCGCCCGCCTCGGTCGCCTGGTCGAGCTGCGATTGCGTCAGCTTGCCGCCTGCCATCGCGCGGCGCTTGATGCGCTCGATCTGCTGACTGCGTTTACGGCTCCGCAGCTGCTCGGCCGCGCTCCTGCGACCTTCGACCGCCTGCTGCCGATCACGCGCGCCTTGCTCGCGGCCCATACGACTCTTGGCGTCCTGCAGCGCCGCGTTGTACTGCCGCACGTCGCCGCGTTCCAGCGCGGTCAATGCGCGCCGGCCCTGGTCGGTGGCGAGTCCGTCAGGCCCGACGAGCCCCAGCTTCGAGAGCGCATCGTTTTGCACGCCGCCCGTTTCGGTCGCCGATCGCAGTGCCGCGAGATCTGGCGCGGCCATCCCGATCTGGCTAGCGGTCGCGTCGGCCCGTCTGGCGCGTTCAGCAGCCTTGTCAGGCTGCTCGGCTGGCTTCTTACTCCCACCGCCGCTGGCTGCTGGCTTGGCAGGCTTTGTCAGTTTGCCGGCGATCGCGTCAAGCGCGCCTGCTGGGCCAGTGGGCTTCTTGTCGGGCGCAGCTGTGGCCGGCTTTTTGGCGCTCGTGTCTGCCGCTTTTTTCGCCCGCTCCTGTGCGCGGCCATCGGCATCAAGCGCTTGTCTCGTGTCGCCGCGATTGGCCGCGCTGGCCAGCGCGCGCGCCTCGCTCGTCAGGCGGTACGAGCCGTCCGGGTTCTGCTGAGCGTAGCCCAGCGTCTGGAGCTGCGCGCCCATCGCCTTATCGATCGGGCCGCCATCGGCGGCAGCCAGCACCGCTTTCGCTCCGCTCGGCCCAAGACTCGCATCAGCATTCGCTAAGGCATCACTCACCGCGCTTCGGTTGGCGGTCTGCTTGGCCGCGCTGGCGGCATCCCGCTCGGCTTGGCGCTGCTCGGGCGTGGGCTTGGGCGTGGGTTTCGCGCGGCCCTTGCCACCGGCGCGACCCTTGGGCTTAGGCGCGGCCTTGATAGGCTTGGCCGTGGGCTTGGGCTGCTTGCTCAGCTGGCGGCCGCGCTGTGGCGTCGCGCCCGCTGGAGATCTGCCGCTGCCCGCTTGAAACTTGCCTGTATCGCTGCGGTACAAATTGCCGACGATCTGCTTCGCTTTGAGTCGCAATCCCCATTTACGTTTGCGATTGGGCGCAGCCAGGCCGGGGGTCGCGAGCAGGCCGCCCGGGCCGTGGAGTGCGGGGCTTGGTTGTGGTGCGGTGTCGCTCATAGGGCAAAGGAAAAGGCGCGGCTCGCCTCTTCAGAAGAGACAAGCCGCGCCCTGTTCGGGTGCGGTTATGTAATGCGATTAGTCTAGCACGCTTTTGCTACCGTGTAAATGGCGCCGATCTGCCCGACACGGGATAGTGCGCGGCATGTCGAGCATATCCTCGATCGCGTTCAGCGCCTGAATCAGTGCAGCGCGGAGTAAGATGAAGAGTTGGCGCTGCTGCTGGGTCATCGGGCAATCCTCAGTGTCGCGCGGCTCTGGGCCGCATCGTTGACAAAGCGCACACGCCGACTGACGTTGTGATCTTCTCTATGCCCGCGCGCAGCCATCCGCATCGCCTGCGCCAGCCAGCTCGCGGCCGATGCCCAGTCCGGCCGCATAGAGAGCAGCAGCAGCTGGAGTAGCATTGCGTTGCGCTCGACCAGGTCGGGACGATCGGGCGGGAACAGCGCGGCGGCTTCGACTCGATCGGGCCAGATATCCAGCACAAAGCCTTCTGATGTACCCATCGTGCGCTGGCCATTCTCGCTCGACGACCAGGTGAACGACGCTGGCGGCTTGGAAAACAACTCAAGTAACTTCTGCATCGATGCTCCGCTGCATAATCGTCGCGAACTGCTTGCGCCACTTGTCGGCGATTGTCGTATCCCAAGCGCGCGCCGTGGTGCCAGGGTGATTGACGGGCCCACGCGTGAACACGGGCGCGCCGCCGCTGCGTCCCGGCCCGCTAGAAATCTGGCGCGGCAGGGTCTTGGAGCGGAACGGCGTGCGGAAGACCAGCACCCCGCCGGCCTTGGGCCGAATGATGTGTGGGCGCGTGCCCTCGTTCAGCCGCGTGTAGTTTTCGTCGTCGGTCGCGACCTCACGCGTCCAGGGTGTCGGACTGCTGATGACAAACGTCGCCTTATCGGCCCATGTCTGCTGGGTGACCTCAAAGTCGGCCTTGATGCCCAGCGCCGTACTCTGGAGTGCGTTTGTGATCGCGCGGCGCATCTTCGTAGGATCGACGCTCAGCTTCTTTGGGAGGATGACGGTCGATTTTCCCACTACACCACCTCACCATTCCGAATCTTCAGCGGTGCCCAGTCGCGCCCGCGCTGCGTACACGTCTGGCAGTCTTCCGCCGCGCTCAGCAGCCAGTAGGCATCATAGTTGCCGTCGCCCTCCAGCGCCTGCACATCCCACACACACCGGCAGCGGGTGAGACATTGACTCGTCCCGTCGCCTGGCATCGCCGGCAGCGCGAGCATTTTGGTCGCGCCACGCCAGTAGGGCGTTTTTATACTTTCGCTATACATTTGCGCCCGCGAGTTCCATCCCGCTTGCCATTCCGCGCCGTCCTGAATGACTAACGCAAACTTGCCCAGGAAGCGCAGCTGCGTGGCGAGGTCGGTCGTGACCGCAACGCGCATCGCATCGCTCAGCGTGCCTACGTTCGCGCCGGCCAGCATCGCCGCCGCGTGATAGCGCGCGAGCTGGCGACTGACCTCCTGCTGCCAGTCGCCGATGCCGTTCGGAAACTCGGCCTCCAGGCTATCGGTCGCGGCCGTAACCAGCTGGGCCAAGCGCTGGAGCAGCCAGTCGAGCGGCGCGGTGCTAGGCATCGCTACGCGCTTCTAGCCACTCGGTGAGTAGCTTAAAAATACAGGCAGCGACGAATAGATAGCCCAGCAAGCGAAACTCGCGAAAGCCCAGCGCGACCCCAAGAAGCGCCGCTGAAAGAAGCAACGCCCAATACAGCATTGCGTAACGGTCGTGCCTATTCACGATGCTTCACCGCCTCCCTGCCCAGCTTCAATGCCCATGTCATTTCCGACTCCAGCAGCGCGGCCGCGTCGTCGTCGGCCGCGTCCTTGGTCGCAACACCACGGCCCAAAGGAAAATCAAACCGCTCATCGCCCCATGCCAGCGTTACCTGATTGAACGCGACCGGCGTCTCAATCCGGATGTCTGGCGTCGGTGCTTTCAGTGGCACATAGGCCACGGTGATGTGCGGCGTAAAGCCGTGGTTCTGAGCATAGTCAAACCCTGACCGCTCGATCCACTCGACCAGTGACTGGCGCAGCTCGGGGAGTCCTGGCACATCGGGCGAAACGTAGACCGCGTTGGTCTCGTCGTCTTCCGCGTGAAAGAAGCGCCCCAGTCCATTGATCGTGCCCTTGAGCGCCATGCCCTTTTCGATAGCCCACTGCTTGACCGCCTCGACCACCTTGTCTTTATTCGTGGCCAGTGCGGTCTCACTGCTATCGCCCAAAAACGCCAGCGTTAGGTGCATCTCATCAACAGGCTCTGTGACACCGGCTGACGCCGCGATCTGCTTGGCCGCTCGCGCATCAGGATACAGCGCGATCATCACGCCGGTATGGCCTGCGTCCTTGGTTGCGGTCGCCAGCCCCGGCTGTGGCTGCTTGGCCGGCGCTGCGGTCGGTGCGCTCTGCATCAGCGCCAGCATCGCTGGGTTGATTGCGCCCTGCTCGGGTGCCTTCTTTTCATCGTCGCTCAGCTGGCCGCCGGCCGTCGCGTCATTTTCGACCAGCTCAGGGGGTAAGTCCTCCGAATCGACCGCAAGCTGTCGCGCAATAGCCGGACTGATTTCTCCAGACTGAATCTGTACGGATCGTGTATCGGCCCGTAGCTTCTGTACTTCCGCCTTGGCCTTTTGGTCGCGCTGGTCGTTTTCGTCTTCAAACTGCAACTCCGTCGTGGTCGGCAGCACGCGATCGGATACAGTTTGCTCCCACCACTTGATAAACGCCGGCATCGCGCCCTGCCCTTTGGCCGCGTCGTCAAGCACCAGCGTTTGCGTGCCGGTGCCAAGGCCCTGGCCTGACAGCGGCTGAATAGATTGCACCGGCACGCCGATGTTGTTGGCGTAGATCAGGTAGGCGTTGTCCCTTTCATCTTTCGGCACGAAGTTACTGAGCAACTCCTTCAGCTTGACCTCGACCATGGTGATCGGCGTGTCGCTGGGGATCGCGCCGATAATCGTACCAAGGTAGTAGACCAAGCCCTTGGCGTAGGCGTCGGCCTCGCCGCTCTTCAGGATCGATTGCAGCGTGGCGTCGTTGATGCCCTGGAGGAACACCAGCTTATTCGCGCCGCCGCCGGTGATATTTTCGTATTCGAGTTGCTCCATTCCTGCTATCTTGCTAATGGTCTTATACGCCCGACTGGCCGCGCACTCGCCGATACCGTACAGCTCGGCGCGCGGGGATGGCTGGTCAGCATACATCAGCACCTGGTCCCAGCGGTAGATCTGCTCGACGCCCATCACGGGGCGGTAGCGCAGCGGGTACACGAGGTGGCCGGTGCGCGTGCAGCGCAGGCTATCCAGGTGATAGAGGCCGGTGATCTTCGCGCCCGGCCGCGTGCTCGTGACTGCCGCCTCCGCAAAGCCGCCGGTCTCCGCGCCGGCCACGGTCTCTTTGACCCGGATCTTCGTGACCTCGTCATTGTCGCGCTGAATGCGAATGAACACACCGTTATCGGTCGTGAGCAGATCGCGCATGATCTTCTGCGCAAAGAGCACCCAGCCCTCGCCGCCGTTCGCGCGCTTCATGAGCTGCTGACTAGCCGAAACCTTGCGCGCACTGTCCTGGCTGTCTTTGATGACATAGCCGTGCGCTGCGAACTTGGTCGTCGCGGTGGCCACGGCGGCGGCCCACATATCTTCCTTTTTCGGCGTGTTACTCAACACCCAGTCGCGGCGCGGCGACCAGTAGGCCGGCAGATCGGTGTAGCTCGGCTGGCTGTACATCCAGGGGAATGCGAGGCCAAACACCGCGCCGTTTGGGTACAGCTGCGTGTCGCCCTGGATGGCGGTGGGGATCATGTCGGTCATTGCTCGAACCTTTGTGACCAGACCACGTATCGGCACTCATCCGGCCCGTGGTCAAATTGCTTGATGGGCTTGCCACTTACGCTGTCACGCCGATAGCTGGCCATCTCACTGCGAAAGTGTTTGCAGCGCGGATGCACATACACGCGCCGCCGCCCGTTTCGGTCTTTCGCCAGCGCGCTCCGTAATTCTTTGATGCTTTCTTCGACATCGCTCGGGCTGTTACGGGTGTAAATGCCCTTGGCGTGGAGCCGGCCCTTCAGCTCGGCCGCGCTCTTGTCGACTATTGCGATGTCAGGAACAGGATACGGCAATTCGAGCACCTGATCAATATGCGCGTCCGACAAGATGCCAATGGCATAGCTCTCTGCGAATCGGTTAAGCGTGCCATCGGGGCGCAGTTGGTACAGGCCAAAGACGCGCGGGTGACTGTCACCGGTATAGTGTCCGGTGTGCGGATCGACCTTGCCGGTGTAGCCATCGTCGACGCCCCAGAGAATGACACCACCGCCATCGATATACTCAGCCGCCTCGGTCACATTGCCGTCGTCAGGCCCGTCGCTCCATACATCGTACACGATGCCCGACGCCTGCACCCATAGCCCTTTATTCAGCCGCGCATCTTCGATGCCGGTCAGGCTGTTCATCGTCGCGTCATAGTCGGCAGGGTTATAGATGTTGTCCTGCCGACCCGAGTAGTACACTTTGGCCTCACCGCCCACGATGAGCCGATTGTGTATCCAGTGCGTTGGCGCGTCGGGGTTACACGAATACATGATCTGTCGCCAATGCGCTGCTTTGCCGCGCATGCGGGCGCGCAGGGCATTGTGATCAGCCTCTTCAAGCTCGGTCGCCTCTTCACCCCAGACGATATCCACACCGCCCTTTGGCCCAATCGACTTTAGCCGCTCACGCTGCTCTTTGTCTTCTAGTCCCATATAGGCCAGGATTGAGCCGTTGCGGTAGCGAAAGTAGTCTTTGCTCTCGTATTGGCGCACGCGCGGGTCATTGCCGATCACGGTCTCATTGAGAAACAGCAACGACCCCTTGGTCAGACTCACGCGCGTTTTGCGTACCAGGAGGGCAAATGCACCGGGATACTTTAGGCAGTAGCCGTGCAGCTTCTCGCCCCAGACCCTAGACTTGCCGCCGCCGGCTGAGCCAGTCAAGAGCACGACGGACGACTGATCACGCCACGGTGCGATCTGCCATGGTAGCGGATCGAACACCGCGATCACATTACGTTTCGCCTGGCTTGTCCCAATCATCGGGGCTAACATGGGTGTAGCCTTTGACATCAACGCTACCGCTATGCTCTACTTGGTCAGTGAACAGCTTGTGATGCTTGCCCAGCAGCGCCAGCGCGGCCTGGGGGTCATGGAGCTCAATCTCTGGCCCCCACTGCCCGCTCTTCAGCTTCTTGATCAAGTGCAGCTTGTCGGCTTTCTTTGCCGCAGCTAAGTTCAGTCGCCAGCCGCTGTAGATCGCATGCGCCTCGTCCATTGTTTCGGGCGTTTTACTCTCGGCGTCGGGCTCGCTGATATCAATGAAGACAGCGACCGAGCCGCGCGCCTGGTCGCTGAGCCGCGTCAATACCTCATCGGCCCCCATTTTCAGCTCGGCGAGACGCTCCTGAATTGCGGCCTGAATGTCAGGTTTTGTCAGGTTCTCGCTGCCGATTGAGCGCGCCGATCGCTCAGAGTAGCCCGCGAGGATCGCCGCCTTCGTCGCATTCCAGTGCGTTAAATAAAATTCAACGAACGCAACCTGTTTTTTGTTCAGTGCCATGAGAACCTAACAAAACCTGACATTTATCCTGCTACACCAGCCAGGCCACGAGCACAAGCAATACGCAAATCACGACCGCCGCGCCGCCGACTCGACTGTCTGACCACGGCCACGTCAGCGCGGTGCTGACAAGCCCCCAGCCAAGGCCCACGAGGATCCCCACCGCGATTAGGGTGAACAGCGTATGCACCGATCGAATTGTTTCTGGCATCGTTACCTCCCTTTGCATTCTTTCGCGCGCCGATCCAAGTCCGCAGTATCGCGGTCGGCGTCGGCGCTAACGCTCGGCTGCCGCGCACAGGTGCAGTACGCACTAGCGAGATTGCACGTCTGGCAAATCATCACACCGTAGCGCAATGTAAAGCGCTGGACGCTTGGGCTCTTGGACGCGGGCACGGGCGGCGCGGTCGGTACGAATAGCCTAGGATCGGTCATGGTGTGTCTTCCTTCCCGGTATCACAATGCCGAGACTAGGGATATCAATGGCATGGCCTTCGTCTATTCGCTTCTGAATGATCGCCGCTGCGATTGCCGACGATACCGACGCGACGATCGGGCGCGCGCTATCCCATCCGCATTTGTAGCAGCGCAGCCCATGGTCGATCCACGCCTGCATGGGTGGCTTTGGATCGCTGCCGTCCCATGGGAACAAGCTATACAGCTCATCCTCATGACACATTGGACACAGCGGCCATCCGTCAGCGCGAGTTGCATAGATTGGTACGCGGTTCATACCGGCTCAAACCTTCCCATACCGCTCCAGATATAGCCCAGCGCGCTACTGGGCAGCTTGATACGCGCCCACGTCGCGTTGCCCTTGACCGCCTTGCCGCGTACTGGGTAGCCCGGCACATCGAGTCCCACGCTCGCGGCGCGAATGATCGGCGCGGTCGGATAGCAGCCGCTGCGCACGATCGCGCCACTCCCGGTCACGACGAAGCGCTGGTCGAACAAACGGTCACGTAGCTGGCTACGCACGACGCCCATGTCGATTGCGGCGCCAGGACAGGTCTTATTCGGTAGGCACTCGCGATGGCCTTTGACCGCCCGCTCGTCGCGTCCCATCCAGTGCAGGAGCAGCACCAGCAGCGCATACACGCGTTCTCTGAGGCCGATGTCCCATGGCTGATGATCGAAGTTGCCGACGATCTCCAGGCCGATCATGGTGGCGTTGCAGTCGCCGGCATGCACGCCGGTGTGGGAGAGCGGTGTGCCGGCCCAGATGCCATCGGGGGCGAGCACCAGGTGCGGGCCTGCGGGCCATTTCTTCGTATCGCGGTAGAAGCGCTCTAAGGCGTCCATGCTCTTTTTGCCGCGCCAGTCGGCCTGAGTCGGCTTCCATGTGTGGTGGATGGTCACGCCTTCGATCCAGTCGGGCACGGCAAACGGCAGCAGCGCCTGCGCGTACTCCAGGCGAGACGGGTAGTAGGTTGTGTCCCAGCTAAAGCTCATCTCCACACCTGATACAGAATCGCGGCGAGCATCAGTAGTATCGCGAGATAGAACAGATCCTGTCGCTGCTGGCGCGGCTGGCGCGCGGCGCTGTCCAGCTCCGCTTGCTTCTTCAGCTCGGCTTTCACGGTCTCCAGCTCCTTGTAGGTATACGCCCACAGATCGCGCCGCGCTGCGTCGGGCTCGGCGGCCTCCAACAGCGTGCGCTGCTGTTCCATGCGCAGCACGCCGGACAGGATCTTGCCGATCTGCGTGTCAATGTTGCCGATCGCGGTGCTGGCCTCGTCGATATCGGTGAGGATGTGTGGTGGCACCTCGCGCCGGCCGTAGACCGCTGCCTGCTCGCGCAGGATACCGAGGCGGCGGGCGTGGGCGGCGCGCTCGCGGCGTAGCTCGTCAAGCTGACTCTGGGTCTCTTCATCCACATTGCTACCGCTCCACATGGTCGTCTGCCGGCGACGCCTGCATCGCATCGAGCGCTCTCCACAGGTCAGCCAGTTCGATTTTTATTCCTTCAAGCTGCTCTATGAGTGGCGTCACGGCGCTTGCGGCCATGCTGGCGCAGCGTCCAATCAGCGCAGCGTCGCGGTCGACGAACGTCTGCGCGTTCGGGTTCTGCATGTAGGCGGCGGTGAGTCTGATCAGCTCGTCGCCAAGGAGCGCCGCTCGTTCGTCGGCGGTTAATTTGCGGTTATACTTACGTGCCAAGCGCGGCCTCCATGTAGGTCGTGCCCAGGCAGGCAGGGTTGTGTCAAGCGTCCCTGTCTGCCGATCCCCTGGTTTCTGTATCCCCGAACGCAAAACGAGACATGCCCGATCGGATCGGCGCATGTCTCGTGTATAGTTTAGCACACATGTCTACATAGCATCGGTAGTACCCTTGTGCTATAGTGATGATTGCGAAGCCCGACTCCGCCGGCGCATGTCTCAAGCTCGCTTCGCGCGGGGTCGTGCTTCCGAGTCGTGAGGGTGCGATGACAACAACCGCAGAGCGGCTGACCAAGATCGAGGCGACGCTGACGCGAATCGAGCGGGCGCTACAAACGCACGTGCCCGGCACCGCTGAGCGGGCACACATTGCCGAGAGTACGGCGACGGCCGACCAGGTGGACACGCTCAGCGACGCGCTGCCGCTCCAGGGCAAGCAGCTCGATGCGATCGTGCTCTGGATGCATGACCGCATGAGCGGTGACCAATTGCAGTTCTCATTCGATGATCTGGCGTTCGTGACCAAGCAGCTCGCGAGCATCAGCGAGGGCTGGCGCGGCGATCTGCTGGCGATGCGCGGCGAGGTGCGGCGGCTTGCGGGGGTGTGTGAACAGGCACTGCGCGTGCGCGTCGAGGATGATGAGGCGCAACGGAAGGCGGGCCCGATCGGCCCACATGCGCCCCGCTGAGAAGCAGTGCCCAGCGGGGCGCATGTGGGCCGATCGGGCCATGTGGTAGGGAGAAGTCTAGCACAGATACGCGAATTGTGCGCGATGCTGCGTTTACTTTTATAACTCCATTCCTTCCACACCCGTGCTGACACCGCCAGTACCCGCAAGCGCTGGCGGTGTCGTTTTGTTAGCCCTGCGGAGGCCAGCGCCCGGTGTACTTGGCGCAGAGGTAGCCCACAACATCCAGCCAGTCCCACCCGCGTTCTTCGTAATATGCGATCAGGTCTTTAATATCCTGCCGCTGCTCTACCTTTGTCACCTTGTCACCTTGTCACCTTGTCACCTTGTCACCTTGTCACCTTGTCTCCCGCTCCCACAGCGCCAGCCACCGCAGCGGGTTCTGCTGCATGCGCCGCGTCGCAATGTGCCGCGCATAGTAGCCTGCGCGCCGGTGGTGCGTGACGAGGAAAGCGGCGTGACTGCGGCGGCTCGTGCGGAGGCGGGCGGCGTACCTCACAACATTTCCGCAAGGAAGCGCATCAACTGCTTGACCTCACTTGCCGTCAGCAGGATGAACGCTATATCGCCTTCGTTCAGTACCTCCAAGGTCATCGATCCATCGGCGTGTAAATTGACCGCCGATTCGCTGCTCAGGACAGCGGCACGCACGATCGGCGGCAACGTCCGATCGTCGTCCATGCTCGTGATGCGTGAATCGTCGATCATCACTCGCTCACTTTCCTCGTTTTCGTGGTGGCTTGGCGCGTGGCTGCCAGGGCGACTCGGGCGTGTGCCATTTCAACTGGCCATACGCCCGGTTCTGTTTCAAGTAGTCGGCCTTGATCTCCGCCGCTGTCTCTGCGCCAAAGCGCCGCTCCAGCTCGGCCCACAGCCACTGGTACGCCGATGGGCGTGGCTGATGGCGGGTCATAACAGCACCTCCTGGATCGCCTGTGCGGCGCGCTGCGAGCGGTACACGCGACTGCGGTAGTTCTGCGTGGCAAAGCGCTCGATCAGCTTGCGTTCAGCGCCCTGCAAGCCGCGCAGTGGCCGATACCACGTCTGGATACCGCTCTCGTTCGTGCGCGCGAGCTGGAAGCCGGCCGCCTTGTAGATCGTGCCGCTATGGATTCGCGTATCGCAGTAGCTGAGGCAGACGCGCAGCCTCCACGGCTCGTCCAGGTAGCACGGTGGGTACTCGTGGAGATAATCAACAACGACGCGCCTGAGCGCTTGCGCCATTGCCCACGTCGCCAGCCAGCCATGCCCCCACTGGGCGCACGACGGATCGAGCCACGCCCGCGCCAGATTGATAATCTCCCAGCGATCGAAGCGCGCGCGGCCGCTCGTGACATCCGCCTGGCTGCCATAGGTGAGCGCGCCCTGGTAGCAGCGCGTTGCCTCGGGCCTCCCAAACAGCAGGCAGCCCATGCGCTCACCGTGCCACATCACGACGTAGCCCAGCACCGAACAGCGGCTATCGAGTGGCGTATGCAGATAGTGGTGCGCGCTGACTTGAGCTTGTGCCCAGTCCAGCGCGCGGTCGTCAGCGAGTTCGAGACGGATTGCCATCGCCTACCCCTTGCTCTTGCAATACTCGCCATTGCCCATCTTGGCTGGGCAGTAGAACGTCCCCGGCCGCTTGCTCGACTCCTTCATCGGGCCGTGAAACTCGCAGACTGGCGCGCTGCGCTCTTTCTCGGCTTCGACGGCGGCGCGCGCGGCCATCGTCGGTGGGACGGCACCGATCGCGCGCAGACGCTGCACGGTCGCGGCTAGCTGCTCAGCCGTGCCTGCGAACGACACATCAAACGGAAAGTCGTCAATCAGCGCGTGAATGGTGAAGGTCGAGGGCACGCGCTCAACTTTCGCAGGCGGCTCGGGCACCGTGTCCATCGGCGCTTTGCCCAGCGTGTCCAGCGGAGTCGTGGTGTCCACGGGCGGGCGGCTGAGGTTGCGCGCCGGCGGGCGAATGGCTTTGAGTTCAGACATGGCAGTTGGCCTTTCGATGATAGCTGAATTGTAGTGCAGATTGCAGATAATGATTGCAGAATTTGTAATTCAAACTACAAATTCTGCACTCTTTTGTGGTTTAGGCGTCTGGATTCCCCGCGAGCTGACAGGCAGCGTCCCATGCCCGTGCGAACTCGCGACCCGTGTAGACCTTCTCTTGGTTGCCATGGCGCAGCAACACCACCTCGCCGCGCGCCTCCAGCACCTTTAGCTGCGACTTGACCACCGATGTCGAGCTGTAGCCAGCGGCGGCCTGGAGGCTGCGAATATCGCCGACGCCGCGATTGATGGCGGCGATTAGCTTCGCGTGCTGTGCAGTCAGGTGGGCCTTGGTCGATCTGCTCATGGTCGTAGGTTCCTCCGTTTCAATCGTTCGTCAGTCATCAGTCATTAGTCGTTAGTCAGCGTTGGGGTTATCGATCGGGCCGCCTGGGGCGATGTCGCCGCCGCCCAGGGGCGCAGTCTCGTCACAAAACCATTTGATAGCCTACCACCCCCTCTCAGTCCTCGTCCCTCAGTCCTGGTATAGTGGGTATGCGCGGTGGCAAGCATCCTTCAACTGCTTGGCTATGGCTACAGCGACCAGCCGCGCACGCGGTGAGTATCACAGATAAGCGTAGTGTGCCCGCGCGCTGGCGATGCGCTGGCCCAGCGGGCGGCTCGCTAGCTCGGCCTCGATGTCAGCGGTCTCGACGGCAGTGTCGAACATGTCTAAAATAAGCTCGAACAGGCACACATGCCAGCATTGCCGCTTGTCGCTCTTCCGCCCGTTCAGGCAATTGCACCCCGCGCGGGTGATGCGGTAGCGGCCGCCGCTTGGGCTATCGACCGCGAGCGTGCCCAAGTCCCAGGACATGCGCGCGAATGGCAGCTTCTCCATCAGGCGATCGAGCTGGCGAACGGTCGGCTCGTCATTGCGGTGGACGGCGATACTGCGGATATCCAGCGCGCGCTCGATGATGTCGGTGGTGCGGGGTAGGAGGATGTCGGTCTGCATTGTGGTGTCCTTTGTCGGATTAGTTCGGATTAGCCGAATAGCTGATCAAGATGCGCCTTGCGATCGGGGTCGTTGCAGGCTTCGCACAGTTCGCAGATGCACTCTTCGTCGCCCCGGCTGGCCCACTCCGCTTTATCAACATTGGCCTTTGCGCACGTGCGGCAGAGCTGAACCAGGTTGCCCTCAGTGTCGTTCGTGAGTTCGTCGCTGTAGTAAAAGTTGACTTGCATCTCAGTTTCCTTTCTTGCTCTTGCGGTATTCAGCAGCCATCGCGCGAGCCTCGTCAATCCGGCCTTCGCTCAGCTTCACTTCGATCGCCAGCAGAACACTGTAGGCATCCAGCTCGGCGACTTCGCGACCGGCCTGCTCGGCCTGGAAGCGCTGGGCCTCGTGCTGGGCTTCGACGTTGGCGATTGCGTTGTGCTGCTGGGTGGTCATTGCGGTGCGGCTTTCGTGATGTACTTGCTAACTGAAGGTAGTATACACCCAAAAGATATATCTGTCAAGTACCAAAATACCTCTTGACAGGGTTATTCTTTGGGTGTATAGTGGTCACGTTCACTGATAACGGAGGTAGAGATGGCAAAGCTGAAGGTACGCGAAATCGCCGAGTCGCAGGGCATGAACATGTCGCAACTGCAAAAGCAGGCGCGGGTGGGTATGCAAAGCGTTCGGCGGTACTGGTACAACTCGCGGGACGGCAGCGCGGATGGGCGGCCGCTAAAAGAGGTTGATCTTGCGGTGTTGACCGCGATCGCTCAGGCGCTTGGCGTTGGTGTCAACGCGCTCTTTGATGACTCGAAGCCAGAGGACGATTCCGGTGCTAAAATGGGCACACAACTACACCGCCGGGCCATGCAGCCAACCGTTTAGCAGCTGCATGAACCCGGCGGTGTAGTGATTCGGCTTTGCCTCTACCTGCTAAGACATCGGCAAAGCCTACGACCATCGCCATCTTCGCTATACCACGACGAAAGCTAGGCCATCTATGAAACTAGGGACAGATAACAGACTGAAGTCGCTTATCGAGCCGCTTGGCGTACGCGGTGACCTCGCTCGTGTCAACTTCGCTCATGGTGACATCAACGACTGCGCGACACCGAACAAACGTGACGCCTCGCACTGGGAAGGCATCGGTGCCGAGAAACAATTTTGCCTGCGTACCGACATCAGAGAGCACTTCGCTGTACTTGTCCAGCTTGATCGCCAACGCCGCCGCTTGGTTGAGATCGGCCTGCTGTTCATAGAGCAACACAACGACTCCACCGACTGTTTTATTCCCCCGCTGGAAGCGCTGGTCAATCGCCTTCGTGGCGATCGGGTACTCTTTCATTCCAAGCGGTGCCGTATCTTTTACTTGCGCGGCACTCATGCCCGATGGCAAGTCGCCGGCCTGTACCAGTAACGGCTCAAGGTCAATGTCTTTCAGTGCCACTGCTGTCGGCTGCGCTGTCGCCGGCGGCGCAAAGGCCGGCACAATCGGCGGGTCGCCGCCGCAGCTGACGAGCAGCGCGGCCATGATCGCTAGGATTGCCAGGTATTTCAACGTTTCCCCTCCGTGGTGCGATGTGCCCACGGTACGGGGTGGGATGTCGAGCTAGGCCATCACTGAATGTTTGTCGCCTCCCGCGCTGGCGGATCGAACTTGTGGCGCAACGCGGGACTTGCACGTTGATAAACGAATATTACGATATATTCATCAAACATTTGTACGCATTCCTGCGTATTTTGTCGGGACTCTCCCGCCATGCTTGTCGGGAGTTTCGATCATAGAACGTGCTGCCGGCCAGTCCTGCTGGGGTAGGTTCCCAGCTCGGCGGCGCGAATTACTTTGAAAACAAGGAGCTAGGAATGGACAAAGAATTAGCCGAGATACTTGCCGCGTACCGCGCATTTGCCGAAAGCATCGAAACGCTGGTAGCGGCGGCCTGGGCCGCACTACTGCCGGATACCGAGGCGTTCGCCAACTCGCTTGAAGGCGAGATCGAGAATTAACTGACCCTCCTGGATATCGCGCAGGCATTGTGCGCGATCACCGCCGAGATCAATCGCTTGTGCGTACCGCCGATGCAACTCAAGCATCTCAATCAGCTGCTTGCGAAAGTCGGCTGTCTCTCCGTACTCCGGTACGAGCCTTGCGGCTTTGATCAAAACATCGTACACCAGCATGCTCGCGGTGATTGATACGCTGTCGTTGACTTCTACGCCAGTCACAAGAATCTGCGTAGCTGAGGCGAACTCTCCGAGCAAAGCAAGGAGTGAGCCATAGGCGACAAAGTTGAAACGCTGCGCCTGATCTGTCATTCTTTGCGGAACCTTTCGAGCAGCGGCGCGAGAATCACGCGACCCCCGATATCGCAACCGGGGATCGCATTGCAATCAGGGACTTCTGGCTGGGGAACGCGGATTCCCTCGTCAGAACCTCCACAATCAGGGCTAGGAAACCTTGGCTGGGGAACAGGGAGTGTCGATCCGCTGCTCCTGGGGCGGCTAGAACCGGTCTGGGAGCTTGTCGATCGCGCGCTTCTTATCATCGAAGTCTAAAGCAAGATAGCGCTGGGTTGTCTCTAAGCTCGCGTGGCCCAGCAGCAGCTGGATCTGGCGAATGTCCGCGCCGGCGCGGAGCAATTGGATCGCGAAGGTGTGGCGCAGCATGTGTGCCGAAATGTCGAGTCCAAAGCTTTTCAGATAACGTTCACTGAAGATGTGTGGCATGCTGGTGTTGCGCATCTTTGTGCCGTCGAGGTGTCCACACACCGCGCCTATTTGCTTGTCCTCAGGCGTCTCGGCCAAATTGGCCAGCACGCGACTATGAATCGGCAGCGCCCGATCCTTGCCGCCCTTGCCGTCCCTGACGATCAGTGTCTCTTCGTCCAGATCCACGTCCTTCCAGTCGAGATCTGGCACCTCTGAGGATCTGAGTCCGCAGTACAGCATCAGCAAGATCGCGCGATTGTGGCGAAACAGCACATGGCGCTTTTTCACGTTGAGCACCGGTAGTGGCCGATCGAGGATGCTTTCGAGCAAGCGCAACTCACGCGCTTTCAGGAACCTTGGCACCGGCTCGGTGCGCTTGGGCCACTCCAGATCCAGTGTCGGATCATCGCCCCGCAGTTTCGCGCGCAAACACCAGCGGCAGTAGGCGCGAATGCCGCTCAAGTCTTTGGCGATCGTCGCCGCCGCCAGTTCGCCGCGCGTGATCTGATAGCGCCCGATGCTATCAGCGCTCACATCAGCGATGGCCGACTCGTCGCCCAACCACAGCGCAAACCGTGTCACAACCTTCAGGTAGGTTGCGATCGTGCGCGGCCGCACCTTGCGCCCAGCTAAGCTCGCGCTGAAACTCTCCAGCGTCCCCAGGATGGCTGGCGACGTGGCCAGCTGCGTGCTTACCCCTGTTTTGGTCTCCAGTTCCACCAATACCTCCACTAGCTCCCAGAGCGGCAATTCCGCTCAGAGAGTAAACGCGACGACTCGGGCGCTTGGGCCATAGCAACGTGGCTATGACTCAGCCGCGCGGGCCGTGGCTCGCCTCGCGGTGACACTGTAAGGAGGCTTTGATGAAATGGTAGTGTAAATCCAGGCAAAGCACAGGGCAGAGCGCGGTGTACGTGCGCTCTGCCCCAATCTCGAAAGGAGCAACGAATGCATTCTACCACGACATTCGGGCGGATCGTCCGCCTGTACAGCGAGGAAAGAGCCTTGCTCGACAAAGACGAGCTGACCGGTGCCGAGCGCGCTAGATTGCCGGACATTCACCGGGAGCTTGCACGATTGTGGTCTCAGGAGCGCGCAGAACGCCTTCTTGCTCAGTCCGGCCCGCCGCGCATGCTCAGTGCGCCCGACCCGCGCTCGCAGCCGCAGGTGCGCCGGTTCGCGCAGGGAGGCGACTGATGGACGCACTACAAGACCTGATCAACCGCCGGATCGAAACTGGTCTGGGCGATATGCTGCTGGCGATGTATCACGCCGGCTACTGCGCTGGCGCGCGGCTGCCGATCGAACTGCCGGCTGAAAATGGCGCGGCTGACCTGGTGCTGCTTGTCGAAGCGCGCCACAAAGACGAGATACGCAGGCCGCGCGGCTGGGAAGATGCGCCGCTGACGAGTGATGAGTTGCCCGGATGGCTGCTCAAGCAACCCCAGCAGGCCGATCCCGTTCGCCTGCGCGCCTACGCCGAGCGGGTGCTGGCGCTAGGTGAACGTGATGCCTAGCCGACTTACCACTGCGCAGCATGCGCAGATCGAAGCAATGACGATCGCCGGCGTCGGCCCCAGTGTCATTGCCCGTGAACTTGGACTGAAACCCTCGAATATCGAAGCGACCCGCCGCAAGCTGCTTCGCGCAGGACTCGCACCCAAGCGAGCGCGGCCGCTATTCAGGCGCTGGAGCACCAAGGAAACCATTCGCCTGATCGACCTCGTCGAGCAAGGCATTGCCTATGCGGCCATTGCAAAGCGCCTGAAGCGCACGGAAACCAGTATCCGGCTGCGCTGCAAACGGATCGGGGTGTTGATCACGACGACCAAAGCGACCTTGAGCGCGCGGGAAGTGGCAGCGCACCTTGGGGTGCGCTGTAGCAAAACGGTCAGTAGCTGGATTCGGCGTGGCTGGCTCAAGGCGTCGGATGCCGGCGCGCGCCGGCCGCTTTGGCGCATTACGTGGGACAACCTGACGGCGTTCCTGGAAAACCCTACCTACTGGATTGCGTGGCAGCCCGATCGCATTCCCGATCTGGCGCTGAGGGAGTGGGCGCAGGAGCTGCGCGCGGACGAAGATCCGCTGTTAGCGCATGCTGTGATTGCCCAGCGCTACAATGTCGATCGTGACACGGTTGGCCAATGGATCGATAAGGGCTGGTTGCCGGCCATGCGCTACGGCAATCGCTTTATTCCCGAATCGGCACTTGATGGCTGGATCGTACCAACCGATCGCAACGTGCCGATGAATGACGATTGGCCAAAGGATGGCTGGCATCTAGTCGGCCGCGCGCCAGGCGCAGTGTTTACGCGACGATCCGCCGCTGACCACGCCGTCAGCCCCTGACCTCCGTGGCCTTGCACGCCCGCCCGCTGCCGGCCTCGACCGCCGGCGTATCTCACTGCATTTACCGCATTACAATGCTTTAAACTGCCGTTTTTAGCACGTCTTTTCGGATATAATGAAGCCAGCAATTAAGAACAGAAAAGGGGTGCGAAATGTCGAGAGATCGGAAGTCCAAGAACGCGCTCGTTCGCACGATGCGATCGATTGGCTGGAGTGACGACGGCGCACGATTCATGGCGAGCCACGCGGACGATCCGCGCATTGCGCGGTTCATTGGGAAGCTGGAGAAAATGCCAGCACCCATGCAGTGTATCGCCCAACCTGGCTATATCTACCTTGTCGGTGGCAATGGTGTCTATAAGATCGGGAAGTCGAGGGACATCCCGAGTCGCATGCGATCATTTCTTCAACTCCCATTCAAAACGCGCCTTATTCACTCGATTCCTACCAGTGATATGGTCTGGGCTGAAAACTACTTACACCGCGCGTTCGCACACTGTCGAATGAATGGCGAGTGGTTCGATCTCGAGCCACACGAAGTCGATTGGATCTGCGGGCTTACCACGCTTAATCCAGATCGATAACTAAACAGGCCAGAGCGATGGGATTGCGCCCCATGTGCTCTGGCCTGCTCAGGAGTACTCATATGTTGCCTGCATTGTATCACAACAGCGCAAAGGGAACGCGATGAGCGCGAAAAAAACGAACCGCCGACGGATCGAGATCGATGTAGCTTTCGCGCCCATGCCTCAAGCGTTGATCCTCGATCATCAGGTAAGCGCGCAAGCATGTCGACTCTGGGGTGTCCTGTTCGTGTTTCGCTGGAACGACCTTCAGCCGGAGTTTGATAAGCTGGCTGAGGCACTGAGCACCACTGCGCGCAGCGTGTACCGGTGGCTCCAAGAACTAGAGGCAACCGGATGGATAGGGTGGGATCGGAATGCTGACATCCCTGATCGCTTCACACTTCACACAACTGCAACGCTCTCAGGAAATGACACAGGCGTCAATTCTGATCCTGAAGAATTGATCCCACGATCAAAAGAATTGATCCCACGATCAAAAAGATTGACACCTGTGTCACAAGAATTGACACAGGTGTCAATTTCTTCGCTATTCGATCCCTCTCCAATGCCTCAAACTGATCAGCTCTCTTCTGATCAGAAGATTCAGAAGATTCAGAATCATGGTGGTGGTGCGCGCGCTCCCGAATTGGATCGAGCGGAAACGAACGACGCCGATCCGCTGATCGCGTTGTTCGCGCGCTACGATATTACCCAGGCAGAGCCGCTTGCTCGCCTGTACCGAAAGCAATGGCCTGATGTCACCATCGAGCAACTCACCCGCTTGTGTGAGCACCTATCCGAGCCAGATGCCGGCAGCTACGCCGGCGCGCGGCTCTATCGAAAACTGAAGGCAGGCCCCTATGAACGACAACAACGACCCGCTCCCCCCAGTGGAGACCCGGCGCGGCTTCGTCGCGCCGATAAACAGTCTGACCAGGCTGGAGCAGCGCTACCAGAGCGCGGGCCGGTACGGACTACCCTTGACTATTGACCCGCTTGGCACGGTGCGGGCGTGCCCCCAGTGCGGAGATTTTCGTGAACTGCGTGAGACGCCAGAGAACGCGATCGGGCGCTCGATCCGCTACTGGAGTGACTGTGCGTGTGTCGAGACCGACCGCGCTCGCTCCATCGCGATCAGCCAGCACGCGACCAATGCACTGCGCGGCAGTCGTGACGAAAATAGCGGCGCGTACGATGTCGATACCTTGGCTGTCAGCGCCGGCCTAACGCTCGACACCTTCCACGCCGACTGGATGGCCGATCCTGCCCCGTTGAATCAATCCGTCAAATGGTTGCGCGATATTCAGGCTGCACATGTGGTGTGCGGCTACCGAGTCGGCCCGCCGGCGGCGCTGTACTTTTGTGGCCCGCGGGGACGCGGAAAGACGCACCTCGCAATCGCGCTGCTGCTCCAGGCGCGCAGCGTGGGCAACCGTGCGGCCATCCTGAATGAGTTTAAGTATCTCCACCAGACGCGCGGTGTGGAGTTCGGCCCGGCCTTCGAGTCACTGGTGAGCGAGCCAGGTGAGCGAACTTGGCTGACCGTGTTTGACGACATTGGCAAGTACCAGCCGACGAGCGACGCGGATCGGGCGCGCGTCCAGAACGCATGGGGCAGCGTGCTTGACCGGCGCTACAACCGCCGGCGCTGGTCGATTTTTACGAGTGAAAAGAGCCTGGAGCAACTGGTTAGCCAGGGCACGCTCGACGACGCGCTGTATAGCCGGCTGTATGAGATGACACGCGGAATCGAGCTACCATTTAGCGGCCCCGATCAGCGACTGCGCGGTGCATCGTGACCGCCGTCTATCGCGGCGAGACCGTGCGCGTGGTGCGGGTCGATGGCCGCCACTCGATCATCGTCTATCAGGGCAAGCTGAAGCGCGTCCAGGCGCGCGAGCTGGAGGTGCTGACGTGTCACTGAGCAGTCTCTACACCGAACTCCACCGCCGCGCGAAAGCCAGCGGCGAAGATCGCGCGCTCGATCTGAAAGGCGGCGCGCGGATCGCGGTGCGCGTCCAAGCGGACATCACGACGCTCACGATCTCGCGCGGCAAGAAGCCGCTGGGTGTGACCGAGATCGATGTCTTCAAGCGCGATTGCAGCGTCCCCGAAACGGCAATCCGCTTTCCGCTCGAAGGGCAGGGCGTAAAAGAGCACGACGGCATGCCGTGGCACTACATTGCGTATAGGTGGCGCGAATGAAACCTGACCGTCTCCTCGACGTCGGCCCGGCGCTGTTCGGCGGCTACCGCGTGGCGCTGATGAGTGGCCTGCGCTGCGATGGCCAGGCGCTGTTCGAGAGCGCGAGCGATGTCGCCGCGTGTGCCGCGCTGATGGGGATCGCGGTGCTGACGTGTGACGAAGCGATCATCCAGGCATGCAAGGCGCTCGGCATCGCGACCGCGCTACCCCCCCCAGTCCGGCAAGAAAGCATGGCGTTGTAAGGAGCTGATATGGAGACACAAGACCCCGAGCCAATGGCCTATATCGCCCGCAAGCCGTGCGGCTGCTTCGTGTTCGCGGGCGTGGACAGTCCAAGCGCGCGACCGGGGAATGCGAAGGAGACGGCATGGGCGATGCGGAAGGGCTACGCCGTTGATCGTGTGACCTGTCAGTACGTTCGTGACAACTGGCGATCGTCGTGCGCAGTTTGCGAGACGCCGGTCGCACATCAGGAGGCAATGCAGCTATGGCCACCCAAGAGCTAGCCACGACCGACAATGTGATCGTCGGCGTGCCGATGATGGACGCGACCGAGGCGCGTCAAATCGTTAAGAACATTAATCGACGACTCGATCAATCACGTCAGGAGTTGTTAGAGCTGTACGATCGTGAGGGATGGCGGGCGCTGGGCTATGGAAGCTGGCGGGCGTGCGTCAAGAATGAGTTCGAGGGAAGTAGCACCGCGCTGTATCGGCAATTAACCGCTGCGAAAGTCGAGCGCGAATTGTTTGGCGATTCCCGAATCGGGAATCCACTCCCAGCATCACAGCTTGAGACAATTGCCAAGGCCGCGCCCGCCGACCGGCCGAAAGTGATTGCCCGCGCCGATCAGATAGCTGGCGACACGCCGCGCACCGCAAAGCATATTCAGCAGGCAGTCACCGAAATCGCCACGCCCGATCTGCCGCCTGAGTTCGCGATTGTGCAGCGGCGATTGCTCGTGCATGGCATCACGCTCAGCACGCACGCGCACGGCGATACCGTAGCATTCGTGACCAAGAAAGGCGAGATGACCGGGATCGTAACGCGGGAATGGAGTAATGTGCTTGATCGGCTGTCACTCCTGGAAGATGGCATGGATCTTCCGCCGATCAAGGCCGCACCGGCAAAAGCACCGATCGCGCAGGTCGCCCGTCCACCTGCCGTGCCACCGCGCCCGCGCCGACCAGTCTCTGCCGATGTCAGTGCGCAAGTTGCCTACACCACGCAGCTGGAGGCATACGCTAGCGCGCTTGAAGCGTTCATTATGGAGCTGCAAAGGCGAATGCAATGACGAGCTACCCCGTCCTCTCCTGTAGCCCGCCCTACGGCACCCTCATTGAGCTGCTACAAAAACGCATCGAGACGCGCGGATGGCAAACCAAGTATCGAGGCCCGCTCCTGATTCATCAGACCGCCGCGCCCGGGCCACGCGGCACAACCGAGGCGGCGCTGTGGGATCTGTGCCTGTCGGAGCCCTTCCGCTCAGCACTCCCGAAGGAAAGCCCCGCCCGGCTGCCGCGCGGCAAGATCATCGCGCTGGTCGATCTGGTGGATTGCGTACAGATCGCGTACGAATGGCCGCGCAACCAGCTCGTATCTCAGCGGTCGCGGCACATCCTGACTGACCAAGAGCGCGCCTTTGGCGACTACGAACCGGGGCGCTACGGCTGGATATTCGACAATGTGCGCCCGCTGCCCGCGCCGATTGCCGCGCGTGGGATGCCGGGGCTGTGGCGATGGGAAGGAGAATTAGGGCTGTGACACAGAAAGGACGCATGCCGCCGCCGAAACCGAACATTTCCGAACGACCGGCCGATTGGGGGCCGTGGGAGTGGCGCGACTACTTAGCCGATACACGCGCCAAGATTTATCACGAGTTGCCCGCATGGGCACCGAATCGCCCGATGACTGGACTCAAGCGGGCGTGCCTGAATGACGTGTACTCGGTGCAGTTTTTCGAGCGCGCATCGGACTGGGGCGTGATCGATCACCTCATACTTCGACGGCACGACGAGGGGCTGATCTTTCCCTGGGCCGACATGCAGCGCATCAAAGATGAGCTGTGCGGTGCGGAAAGGGTCGCGGTGGAGGTATTCCCGCCGCAATCGCAGCTGGTTGATGATGCGAACTGTCGGCACCTCTGGGCGATGCCTGACGGCTTCGCACTGCCATTCGGGCTGCATCTGGAAGGATGGAAGCATTCATGAGCGAACCAAGTACCGGCGACCCGCTGATCCAGCTGATGCAGCGCCAGCTCCACGACGCCTACACCCTGATCGGCCGGCTCGATTACTTTCTGGAGTCCTACGCCAGCCAGCCAGCGAGTGTGCAGAAAAGACAAGCCGCGCAGCTGCGGCGCGAGATCGCCGCGCAGGCAGGCTTAGCACCACCGAAGCCGATCAAGAAGCCAGCAGCCAAGAAGCCGCCAGCGCGGCCAAGGAGAAAGTCAACATGACCAGTCACGAGATAGCATCGGCCGACAGCCTGCTGGCCGAGCTGGCCGAGCTGCGGCGCGCGCTCCGCATCGCGATGGACGAGAACGAGCAGCGGATCGAGATCGAGCGGCGGCTGATTGAAGAGAAAGAGCACGTACGTCGCCAGCTTGAGTCGCTTCAGAAATGGGTTGCGCGCGGAATGGCGCCCCAGCCGCCGCCAATCATCCTGGAGGGCGTGGGCACGCAGTTGCTGGCCGAGCTGGAGGCGGCGCGGGCGTTCATCGCGACGGCGCGACTCCTTGGAATTGATTGGGACGCAAAGCCAGAAGAGCGGGAGCGCTGGCTACGGGATTTACACGCCTACAAAGAGGCGGCGAAAGCGAGGAATGAATGAGAATACGAGCCTATCTCATCATCAGCGCAGGCGGGGGTGTGGAGATCCGCAAGCAGCGACCAACTCCGACGGCGGGGCGTGTGGCCGTTTTGCTCAACATCGACATTAGCAACGCGTGGTTCGAGCAATCCGTGCCGGTCGTGAATCTCGCCATTCCCGACGCGCATGTATTGCCGATGCCAATCGTGATCACGGAGCCATTGCCTGAGACGGAAGAAAGCGAGGAACCGGAGTGAAGCCGCTCATCATTCGCCGCTTTCGCCTTCAGCTCGTAGCCGGTCGCCTGGTGCGGATCTGCGAGCGCGGCCCGCTGTGCGGCGTGCCTGGCTGCGATCGGTTCGGCAATCCCTGCTGGTTGCCTGATGACATCTATCAGGAGCCGAGCGAGTATGGAGGGTAGCGAAGCGAAGGAAGAACTAACCACCAGCGACCGGCGAACGCGTTGAAGGCGCGCCCGCCGATCACGATGCTGGTTGCCACGTTAACGGGAGTAACGCGGCGATGCTGATTGTAGCATCTCCGCGCATTAGAACGGAGGAGCTACATGGACACCCAGCCCCACGCGCCGCCGACGACCGGCCGCGATCTGCTCAGCCCCGACGAACTACGGTCAGCTCAGCGGAAGATCGCCGAACTGACCAACCGCGCATTCACCTGGCACAACCTGAGCCTGTACGCTGCGAAAATCACACTGGGCGTGTTTTTCATGATCTGGTTCGGCACCTTCTGGTGGATGGTGCAGCCTGATTTCGGCCTGTTCGGTGGTGCTGGCCTGCACATCGTGCCACAGCAGCTCTTCTTTGGCCTGATCAATGCGGCGATCGCGATCGGCCTCGCGATCGCCTGCACGGTCGTTCCGTCAATCTTCTGGTCATCCCTGATCGCCCAGACGCCGGCCGCCGAGCTCATGAATAAGCTATATGCCAAGTACGGCAAGAGCGGTTTTTATGTCGCGCTCGTCGGCGCGGTCGTGTTCACCACGCTGGGATTCAATGTCTTTACCACGTTCTGGCAGGCGAAAGAGAACGTCAGAGTCGAAGGCATGTTCTCGGTCTACAAGTGGGCGGCGGTTTCGACATTCCTGGCGATTGTGTTTCCGGCCTGGGCGCTCAACAAGACCACGCCCGAGCAGTGGATCGCCGGAATGGTGCAGGCTAGGGAGGTCGCACGCCTTCAGCACGCCTTAGCGCTTGAAGAGATGATCGGCGCAGCGATGCTGGCGCGCGCCGATGCGCTGCTGCATGCCGATCTCATGAGCATGACCCTGGCCGAGCGCGGCGCGAATAACCGCGAGCTGGCCGCGCTCCAGGCGACGGCCGAGCGACGATTCAACAAGAGTCTAAAAAGGCTTGGCTCAACGTTCTATGCTATCCACGGTATGGCGCTGAACATTCAGACCGGCGAGGATGACGCGATCGTGAACGGCTACCGCCAGCTCTCGAACGTGCTGAACGAGTCGGCACTCCTGACCGAAGGTGAGGCGCAGTTTTACGAAGACTATGTCAACGCGCTGCCGGATGTCGCGCCCGAGCCGCCCCCCGCGCCACCGCGCGCACCCGAGCGCGTGATCGCGCGGCCACCCCTACCAGCCCCGGCACCGACTGTCAATCCTGACAGTCAGCCGACTGTCAGCCGACAGTCACACCCTCAGCACTTTGGGGTTGCTGACGGGCCGACCGTGCCCATGCCAGTCCAAGAAAGCGCACCACAGAGCCAAACGTCAGGCGTGAATGTCAGACCGTCAGACAGTCAGGGACAGTCAGGGACAGTCAGGGACAGTCAGGGACAGTCAGACTGTCTGACGGTCAGCGAGCGACTGCCGGCACCAAGCAGGTGGGGCGATGCCTATTTAGTCTGCCGTGAGACCTTGACAATTCCCTTCAACGTTCAGGAATTGGCCCACGCGGGCAACGTCAGCTACAGCACTGCCGATCGCTACCGCAAGGCGTGGGTCGAAGGCGGATACCTCGAAATGACCGACGTGGACGGCAAGTACTTTTGGCTCGATTAAGCGACATAAAGGAACATTCTCATGAGCACATCGACACCAGCCGCGCAGGACGATTTTTCCATGCGCAATATGCTTGACCAGACCATGAAGGACTTCGGCGTAACCCCGCCGCCGCTCCTTAGCGCGCCAGCGCCAGTCGATACTGCAAAGCCGCCGATGATCGGTCGTACCGAGCGCATCGTAGCGATTGTCGCAATCGTCTTTGCTGTTATCGCCGCAATCGCCTTGAATCGACCGAATACTGCGGCACCAGACGCGCAAGCGCCCGCGCCGGCCGCGCTACTCCCAACCCCCATCCCCCAACCCCCATCCCCTGAGCCCGCGATGCTGCCCGCGTTCGCTGCCCCAAACGGCGCAGAGCTGGGAGAGATCGAGGCGACCAGAGCCATCACGCCGACTGCGCACTACGGGAGCGAGTGGATTCAGGCCGACGTCCAGGGGAGCGGCAGGATCTGGCTGCGCACAAGCGACTTTCCTAGTCTCGCGATCGTCGGCCCCGATCTCGCGCCCAAACCGACCGCGACCGCGCGGCCGTACGTGTCGCCGACGCCTGAGCCACAGCCGCCGTGCCACACTGCCGGGACGGGAGGCCAGACTGTGACCGTGTGTGATTGGCTGAGCCAGCCCGAGCTGGAGACCGCAGCCGCCGCGAAGTGGGCAGCTACGTATGGCGGCACTATTGGCAGCGGGGACATTCACCCGACGCCACAAGAATGGAATAAACCATGAATAAAGCATTGCAAGACATCCTTGCTGAACGAGCACGCCAAGACGAGAAATGGGGCGAGCAGAATCACGATCCGTTTACCTACCTTGCGGTGCTGACTGAAGAGGTTGGCGAATTAGCACAGGCAGCGCTACATACGCGCTTTGGCGGGCCGAACGCATCGGGACTGCGCGAAGAAGCAGTTCATGTCGCAGCCGTAGCTCTGGCGATCGTGGAGTGCTTGGATCGTAATACATGGAGGTGGCCAGATTGATCCGTAAACTACTCATGCTCCTGCTCGCACTGCCGCTGCTGAGCGTCGCGCCTATTCCCGCCGTGCAGCCGACGATCTACTGGACGCGCGTTATGATCGTGCAATCGCCACAGCAGTCTTGTTCCTTCGAGACCGCGCTGGCGCGACTTCAGCAGACCATCGAAGACCCGATCGGGTATCGATTCGGCCACGTCCAGGCATTCTCCTGCGATGGAGACAGCGCCGCAGTGGTGGCCGAACTGGCGGCCCGCGCGAGCGCGATGCAGGCCGAGGCGCGGGCGTACAGAGAAGCGCACCCGATTGCAGGTGTCAAATGAAGCCGATCGCATTGTTTGGCCTTATCGCCGGCGCGGTGTTGGCGCTCGGCAAATTGACCGCTACGCAGTGGCACGCTATCGGCGCAGGCCTGCTGGCGCTCGTGGCACGCTACGGATTGACCGTGCTGCCGTGGCTGCTCGCGGCGCTGTTCGCGTGGCTGTGGTGGCGCTGGAAGCGATCCGCGATCTTCTGGCGCGGCGTGTCTGATCGCTATCTTGATCAGGTGGTTGAGCTCAAAGGGACAATTGACGATATGCGCCAGGCGCAACGACGAAAGCGAGCGACGCGATGACAACCGCCCTCATCAGCCGCGCGCGTGGCTTTGTGGTCTCAGAACCGACCAAGGCCGCGTGGGAGCACGGCAATCAGTTTTTTGTCACGAGCGCAGCGGCGTTCATGTCGGCCGCGTTCAGCATGCAGCACGATGTATTGCCGTGGTGGATCGCGGTGCCACTGGCGATTGGATTCGAGTGGACATACCTGCGCGGGCTGGCGACGGCCGATAAGACGACCCGCACGCCGTGGGCGATCGCGCTCAACTGGGCGGCGATGCTGACGAGCCTGATCTACGGCATCCTGTACGTGCTTGGACACTATCACATCATTCCTGACAACCCAGGCACTGCGGCGGCGATCTGGCTTGCATTTGCGCACGTATTCCCGATGGCACTGTTAAGCTTTTGTGGCGCGAACTTGCGGCGCAACCAGAAGCAGGAAGAACTGAAGCGTAGCCTCGCACAGAAGGATGAAGAACTGAAGCGTAGCCTCGCACAGAAGGATGAAGACCGCGAACGCGAAAAAGCAACCGAGGAAACGCGCCGCGTGCTTCTGCTCGAACAGGAGCAAAAGGATCTGGAGTTTGCACGGTGGGAGAAGGCGCAGCGCGTCCAGCTGGAGCTAAAGCTAGCTGAAAAGTCAGCGAATGCGGCGATGCGAAATGCACCGCTAAAAATGCGGCGCGATGCTCACCCAGAGCGGGTAGATGCAGACGAAAAAAAGTGTCCAAAATGCAACGCAGCCCTAGATCGCCCGCAGTGGCTGGCGGCGCGGCGCTGGGGGCATTGCGCCGCATGCAAGGAGACCTAGCCGAGTGACCACCGACGCGCCCGCTGATCCGTGCTGGATCGGCGGGCGCGTTTTTCGTGTGTGTTGCCATTTTCTACGATGCGCCGTGCTATACTCACATTGCTGCTTGACAAATAGCAACACGATTGTATAATAGAACAAATAGCAACACGAAAGAGAGCAACGATCATGCAACTACTCGTAACACTAAACGGAAACATGACAATGTGGCAGCGCACACAGCTCTTGATGAATTACGAGGCGATTGCGCAGATTAGCCCTCGAACGAACGGACTGATCTTCTCCACGTCGCAAGACGCTGCATTGATCGCCGCACTGGATGCCGATCCGAACGTCGCCAGCTACGCGCCGTTTGTGCCGGTGCGGGTCGATTATGCAGACTTCGGTGATGCCTTAGACGCCATCGGTGTTGTGCCGGTCGGGACGGCGCAGCCGAGCGAGTGGGAAATGCGAGAAATATAGTCTATGCCTCTCTGGAAAGACCACGAGCAGATCGGCGCGGACGAACTCAGCATGAGCGAAGCCGCCGATCTGCTCGAACTCGAACGAACGCGCGCGTTCCGCGTGATCAAGCTGTACGGCGTCACGTATCGTTACGTGACGCCGAAGCTGATCGCCATCAATCGCGCTTCGCTTGAATCATTGATCGCATCTGGCCGCAGGCAGCGCGGCGAGCGCGGCAAAGATCGTCAGCCACGACGATCGGCCCCCTGACCATCAACAACGCCCCCGCTGATCCACACGGATCAGCGGGGGCTTTTGTGTGTGCGAAAACTCGTGCCAATATTATCAAAATGCACTCTTGACAATGCGTGATATGGGTGTATAATCAAGATACAAGTTTGATAATAGAAAACGAAAGGAACCACACCATGAAGACCTACGGCTACTACGGCATCGACCCCTACGCGCTTACTTCCACCGACCTCCTTGCTGAGGCCCAGGCCGCGAACAAACCACATGCCTACCGCGTTCGCATCTACAACGAGGATGGTACGCAGGCCGCAGAGACAGCCGAGGCGCTGTATCTGCCAAGCGAAGGCCGACTTGATGTCGCGTGGGGCGCAGATGCGACATGGGCCGATGTTGCGGATGTCGAGTGCGGGATCGAGATGTGGCTGAATGATGGCGATGCCTGGGAAGCGGCGAACTAACATAGAAAGCGAGAACGGCAATGATCAAGGGCTACGGATCGACTGGGAAGGTTGACTATCTCTTCAGCAACAAGATTGAAGAGCTAGAAAATGGCAAGTGGCTGACGGAGTGCGGCACGCGCGTTATCGGCACATACATGGAGTGTGTTGCGGCAATCGTCAAGATTGACATCGATCGCGCCCGCGCGTTCGCAGACGAGCAGATCGACCCGTTTTTCCAGGGGACGCTCAAAAGCCAGGCGGATGTTCGGATCGTGCTGGCGGAGTTGTAAAATGTCAGGCACGAGCACCAGCGGGAACCGCACCGGCAAGCGAGGTTCCCGCTATATCCAGCGCTTTCAGGTTGACCGCAACACCGCATTGACCTATAAGCTTCTCGTGAAGCAGCGCGGATGGGAATACACGACAGAGAACGTAGCGAAGATCGCGGCCGAGCTGGCTGAGGCGGCATGGCAAGAGATCGATCGGGAATTTGAAGCAGATTCAGCATGGGAAGGGCAGGTACTATGATCACGCAAGGATACGTTGTCAGCAGTCGGATGGGCGATGTCGAGCGACCGAACACAGGGCTGCGCTTTGAACGACTAGGCTCCATGAAGGGACTGATCGAAGGCTTGCTTATGACCCAGGACAGTATCACGCTCCGCGTAGGCACTGTAACCGTGGCAGGCTCGTCGTACCGCGAAATTCACGACCAGCTCGATCAGTTACTGCCGCGTAATACGTCCTTCCTTGATTGAAGTGACCAACGATGAGATCACGCGCCTGCTCGCGCCGCTCCTGCTGCGCCCGCTCCGGCCTCAAGAGCGACTGAAGATCGCCGATGTGTTCGATCGCCTGGCGGCCCAACAGCGCGAATTAGCCGCAGCTGATCAGGCGGTCGGTCACGTCGCACGGCGGGTCGCGCTCGACAGCGCGCCACGCAGCAGCAAAGGCGGCAGGCCGAAAGGCAGCGGCGCACGGTTCCTGCGCGTGGAGACGCGACCGCGCGGGATCGGCGCAACAATCCATGTCGGCCGTGCGCTGTGGCAGGAGCTGGGCGAGCCGCGCCGCCTTGATCCGCAACGCATCGGCAGCGTGCTGACCTTCGTGCCGTGTGACAGCGACGCGGGCTACAGTGTGACGCAGCCGCCGAACGGCATGCCGCGCTTCACGGTCGGACAGGATGTGCTCGACACGCTGCGGATCGAGGAAGGCCGCTATCCGGCGGAGATCCGCGCTGGCGCGATTGTGACCATATAAAAAGCGGCACCGATTCACTCGAGTGAATCGGTGCCGCTTTTAGATTCTACCTACCTCCGCACCACCCCCAGATACACCACGCTCGCGAGATGCGCCCGCGCGTGCGCCTCGCCGATGTCGAGTACATAGGAGTCGCCCGCCTGAGGCCTAGCCTGCCCATCGACCGGCGCCGTCACTCCCAAGAGAATCACCACCGCGGTGCCCGGCGGAATGTCGTCGTAGCAGTCGAGTGCTACGGGCTGCCCACCGAGCGGGATGCGTGTCAGGCACGCGCGAGTCTGCCCGGCCGGCTGCGTCCATTCCAGGCGCGCGATGCCCGCTCGTTGCCAGGTCGCGGTGAACGGCGGTGGCAAGAGCGCGAGTAGGAGCAGAAGCGCGGCACATGTGCGTATCATTTTTGAGCCACCTGCACCCACCATGGTGTCGTGACCCACGCCGGCGCAGCAGCTCGCGCCAAGAGCGCGGTCAGAGTCGGCAGCGGGGACTCGGGCTCGATGGTCAGCATGCCCGTGATGACATTGAGGTCAGTCCGCACGATCCGGAAGCTACGAACGCGATCCACCGTTGTGCCGAGCGTCGGCGGTAAATTGCGAATAACGATGATATCGTTCGCACGTACAACAGTTGCCGGCCAGCGCGCGCCGTTCAGATCAAAGATCGCGTCGGTCGTCAGCTTGGCGCGCGGCGTCGGGTCTTTCTCGTCGGAAAGCTTGGCCGCTACCTGGACACCCACCTGAGTGGCGCTCGTGCTATCGACCTGGAGGAAGGTGCGCCTGGTCACACCAGCGCGCGCGATACTCGTCGCGTCGCTGACTGCGGCCGTGCGCAGCGTGCGATTGGCTGAGTCTTGGTAGATGCCGTACACGCTGTCGAAAAGCGCGTTGAGCGTGCGCTCAAGATCGAGCGCCGCCAGATCAATGTACCAGGTGCGCGCCGTCGCGCCGCGCGGCTGGTAGGTCAGTATGCGATTTTCCCACACAGCCCACTCCCACTGGCGCGGCGTGGTCTGATTATCACCCAGTGTGATCAGGCGTGTCAGAATATCGGCACCGTATTGATCCTGGTAGGTTTCGTCGAACAGGTCAAGGGATGGTGACTGAATGAGCGCGGTCGAACTGCTGAGCTGATTCGGGTTCGTGGCGTTCACCACGCTGACCAAATCCCGCACGACCTCATCTGCATAGATTACGTGCGCCTGCACGTTGCCGCCCGAGACCAATGCCGCCGTGGGGTCGGCCACAAAGTGCGTGCCATCAGGGATGGACTTCACGACGACCAGATCACCAAGGGATGCGACCGTGCCCAGGCGCACGATCTGCCCGACGTACATGCGCGCCGTGGTGACCACTGGGATGCTGACATTGATGCCCGCCGCGATCACCGCTGTGGTCGTGGTATTCACCGCGTTGGCCGTGCTCGTCACGACGCGCACGTTTGAGATAATGAGCCGGTGTGCTCCGGTCTCGGCCACTTCGGTGAACGGCGCGCCAGAGCTATTGAACACGTAGATCGTCAACACCGGCTTGCCCGTAAAGGTGAGGAATTTGCTCCCGATGTTCGTGCCTGGCGTGTCGGTGAACAATACCGAACTGCCGTTCTGCTGCGGGTCGTCAGAAATGCGCATTTCAAACGACCAGTTCGTCGGTAGTGTGGAGGCATACCTAAACGAGATGCCCACTACATTGCGGCTGCTGAGATTTGGGATTTGAAAGATAACGCCGCCGGCATCGTTCCCTGATTGATACGTCGCGCCCTTGGACAAGCTGACGGAGAGCCGATCCTGCTGGTCAAAGATGTACAGTGTTTCCTCGATGGGCGTCCACTCGGCGTTGGTGTAAATGCGCCACCGCGCCGTATCGGTCGTGCTCCAGAGCGCGGTGTAGGGAATATCCGATAGGGCACGACTGTATCCCAGCGCGGTGCTACTTATGCCATCGCCCGTGATCGCCAGATCTTCGAGCCGCCCTTCGTACACCACCGCTGGCCCGTCGTTCAGGCGCTGGTGCGGCAGTCCACTGCGGTCGTAGCGGTTGAATGCCTCCGGCAGCGCCATGGGCACGCTCGACCGCATTTCGGCAAAGCCATGCACGTTCGTGGCGTAACTGAGCGCACTCGCGCGCGCGCTATCGTCGCGCATAAGCTCGCCGACTGGGCTGACATCGGTTGCGAATTGTAGTCGGGTCATGCGTCGGCTCCTATTGCGGCACGATGTAGCTCAGGTAGCGGGTGACCTTGGGCGTGACTGCCAGCACGGTGCCGCCACTATTGGTAAATTGCCAATTTGCACCGTTGGTCGACGCCCACAGCGCGTACAAATTCTGGTTGATGGTGAGAAATGGCAGCGCGCCGCGATAGCTGATCGGCGTCAGCACGGAGGCGCTCGCAGTCTCCGCGCGCACGAGCGGGCGCTGGTTGACATTCGGATTGAACAAAAAGTCCATCTGAATGGTCGCGCCGCCGCCAAACGCGGTCAGCAGATCAACGGCGTCGTGCGCAATCACCTTGACCGTCTCATTCCGTTCGTTCACCAAAATGAGATAATCGATGTCGAGCGTGCCGCTTGCCGCGCTGGCCTGGATGGTCAGATTAACGACCGCGCCACTTACCGCCATCGCTGACCCGATGTACATGAGGCGCGGCTGCGTGCTCGACGTATCAATGAGCTGAGTCTGCGTGCTCGCGGTGTAGCCGAATCCTGCGATATTTGCCTTCATCAGCCATGTGGTTGTGGCGCTATTGTTCCGCACCGCAGCGATGATAGACACGAGGCCATTGATGGTGGTCGGGATCGTGATATTGCCACTCGTAACCGCGGTTGTCACCGCTGGTGTGAATCTGAGTACATTCCCGCCGCGCGCGTTGTTGGCGGCGTCATTCACACTGGTGTAGCTGGCCGCCGTACCGCCCTCGGCCTCAACCACCTGAATATCACTCGCCTGGCTGCCCACGCAGACATAGCCAGCGCGAATGATCGGGGTCGTGGTCGATCCGAAACCAAGCCAGGTCAGCGTGATCGGACTTACTACGGGATGATTGGTCACAAACGGGCAGTTGAGCACCGTTGCGTGCCCGCTCGATCCACTGGTCACACTATCGGTCGCGCCAATAAAGGCACCGCGCCGCACCACACCAAGCGTGATGTTTTGAATCACATACTTTCCGTAATATTCGTTGAAAACGGCAGGGAGTGCGAGGTTGGGCGGGCCGCCAATCGCGCGGCCTTTGAGCACAGCACTGAGAAAAGTCAGTGCGCTGCCCTGCGCCTTGACGACCAGCGTCACTGCGGCACCGTTATCGTTGCGCCACCATCGACGCGCCTGATCGAGTAACACATTAACCGCTGCGGCATTGGCGTAGGCATCGGCCGCCGTGCAGCCGATCGCGTGGAAGGTGATCGACTCGGTCACGTCGGTATACGACCCATCGCCGCCCAGATCATTGTCGCGCAGCGGCGCGACGACAGGCGCATAGCTTTGGAGCGCGTAGTTGATCCCATCGGTCAGCTCAAGCGTGGTCGTGCCATCGGTGAGTGCCACGTATTGAAACATCAGCCCCCGCTCCTCACTTGTACATCCGCGTTGCGGCCGGCTGTGTCCAGGCCGATTTGCACGCCGCGCGTGATATCGGCCATGGTCAGACTCGACCCGCGCGCGTCGACGTTGATAATCGTCTGATTGTTGTAGCTACTCACGCCCATCATGCTGCCCAGCTGCGCACTGCTGGCAGACGCGCGGCGGGTCTGGCTCGCGGTCATAATCGAGCCGTCCGAGTCAGGCACAAAGCGCTCGGGCCCCTGCTCCCCCACGAGGTAACTGCGCCCCGCTTCGACCGGGCCGCCACTCGCGCGCCCAGGCGACTGCTGGCTGGCGTCGTCGCCGCGATTGTCCTGCCTGTCGCGATAGGTGGTCGTGACCGTGGTGTTTACTTCTTTGGGGATGCGCTCTAGGCTCTCGATGTAATCATCGGCGTCCTGCTTACCGTCGACAAAATTATTGGTTTGAGTCGCGACGTACTCTTTGGCGTAGTCGTCCATTTTGCGCTGCGTGTCCTGCGCCTGCTGGCCCTGGTCGCGCAGGTCGCCGATCAGATTGTCGATCGAGCCGCCGGCGTCCTGCGAGAATTGGTCAATTGAATCGGTCATACGAAGGTAGGTACTTGCGACCTGATTTTCTTGAATGCCGTATTCCTTTGCAATGGCATCGGTAATTTCGGCCGCTTTCTCTTTCTCGATTTGCCCCAGTTCAGCGCGCGAAACGGTGTAGTCAATCAGCATCTGGCCGAGATGTTGCTTTTGCGCCTCCTGCTGACGCGCATAGGAGAGCGCGGCGCTCTGCTCCTGATCGGCGTACGCCTGGTCAACCTGTGCGATCTGCTCGTCGATACCCTTCTTCTGCTCTTGGGTCGTGGCGTCCTGTTTCTTCTTTTCCAGTTCAGCGATTTTATCGGCGTGCTCGCTGGCGCGCTGCTCAACGCCGGTCGAAAACTCGCTGTAGGTGGTCGCGTAGGACTGAACAGCCTCCTGTCCCTTTTGGGCATTCTCCTGTATTTTTTTGCCTAGTTCCTCAATCTCTTTGGCGGTCAATACGACGCCTTCACCGAGCGCATTGATTTTATCGGTTAAGGTGACCGTTGCATTACTTGCGGTCATCCCCTGCGCGACTTCGTCGATCATCGCCTGTGACACGTCGTTATAGGCATTCGTCACTTCGACCAGGCCATCACGGTGCGATTGAATGGTCTTCATCTCAGCTTCGTATTGCGCCTGCGTCAGCATGCCCGCAGCTTGGCGCCTGCCCAAGCTCTCGACCTCGCCCTGGATCTGATCTCTGAGCACCTGGATCGTCGCGGCGTACGGCTCCAGCGCCTTTTTCGCGCCCTCGGTCTGGGTCGCGTAATCCTCGATCGCGAGGGTTGATGCCTCCCACCACGGCTTGCTGCTCAGCAGCTCCTGAGTCGCGGCCTGGACTTTGCCGATGAAATTATTGTAGGCCAGCACCACGCCGCCGACTGCGACCGCAATCAGCGCGTAGGGCGCGAGCGCGGCCATAATCGCCGCCGCATTGGCGTAAAACGCGGTTGCCTGCGCCGCGATCGCCGGGATAGAGGCGTAGATCGCCGGGATCGCCTGCACCGTCTGCACGACCGCATAGGCGACTAAGGCCGCAGTGACGCCAGTAATTGCCGGCATGAAGCCGGTCTCGATCGCGCTGGCGATCGACGCCAGCGCGGTCTCGCCTTTGATCGTCGCATCGGCATAGTCGGTAATCGCATTAATCCCGCTGGCCAGCACGTTCATCAGCTTGGTGAGTATCGGCAGCACCGCACTACCGACCGTAATCTGAAAGGCCTGCAGGCTGCCCATCATATTATCGACCGCGACGTTAAAGCCCTGCTGCTTTTTGGCCGCTTGCACCGCCGCCGATCCGGCTTTCGCCATCTCTTCGGCCATGTTTCTGTAGCCGTCCGCGCCAGCGTCGGCCAGCATGCCAGCCGCGCGAACAGCATCCGAACCGAACGCGGCATCGAGCGCCATTTTGCGCTCGGCAACACTCATTCCTTCCAAGCTATCTTGCAGCAGCTGCGCGGCCTTATCCATCCCGATGAATGCGCCAGCTTGGTCGTAGAATTTAGATTTACCTTCGCTTGTAAGCAGATTTAACTTTTTGAAGGCATCAATGGCGCTGTCCGCTTGGGGGGTGAGGCGCTGAAGAAACGTCTTAAAGCTGGTACCGGCATCGGCGGCGCTACTGAATCCACTGGAGATCAGCGCCATCGATGTGACCGTCTCGCGAAACGACAGGCCGGCGATATCGGCCGACTTGCCACTGTTGGCGAGACCCAGCGCCAGATCGTCCACGTCCACGGTCGAAGCATTCGCGGCCTGGCTCAGCAGGTTGACTGAGTCTTTCAGGAACGCGGCCTTCTCCTGCGCACTGGCCGCGCTATCGACCCAGACGCCCAGTTGCTTGCTGGCAATCTCGGCCGCTTCCGCGATACCGACCTCACCGGCGGCGGCCAAGTTCAGTACATCGCGCAGGCCGCCGGCGGCGATCGTGGCCGGCTCGATGCCGCCTTTCGCCATCTCGATCGCGGCCTGCTGCACGTCGGCCGTGCTGACCGGCAGCTCCCGGCCAAGACTGATGAACAGATCCTTGAATTGCTCCAGCGACTGGCCGCTTTCTTCGAGCGCGCTGCCGGTCACTGAGGCGAAGCGATTCATGTCGCCCTCGAAGTCACCGGCGACGTTGATCGTATCGGTCGCGAATTTGAGGATGGCGCGCCCGGCTTCCTGCGCCGCGTTGACCAGCAGTTCGCCGACCTTGCGCGCGGCCCCGATCGCCATCTGCTGGAGTACGTTCAGCCCCTTGCCGCCCTTCTCGGCATCGTCACCGAGTTTTTCGCTCGCTTTCCCGCCTTTCTGCGCGGCAGCGCCCAGATCGTCGATGCCCTTGCCTGCGCCGTCGGCTCGTTTGCCGAGAATTTCGGCTGCATCGGCAGCTGAAACAAAGCGCCCGTTCGCATCGCGCAGCCGGCCGTTGGCATCGGTGTACGATCCGGTCAGGCGATCGGTCGCAGCAGCGGCGGAGGCCATGCCATCGTCGAGCGCGTTGATGCTCGCCACTGCGGGCGCGGCAGCACTGGCCAACTTGGTCTCGGCTGATGCGACCTGACTAAGCGTTTGCAGATAGGCGTCAGCGCCGCCGGCGATGAGATTGATTCCGACCTGTTCCATGATCCTTCTTTGGCCGATTGGCCCAGCTATCGACGGCTTGGTAACGCTGCTCGATCCGATACTCGGCAACAATCAGCGCCTGCGTGTCGCTCTCAAGACTGTCGAAGTGTTCCCAGGTGTAGCCGCGCCAGCGCGCGACCCTGAGCAGCTCGTACTCGGCTGCAAACCCAAACGCGCCCGACGGCGGGTCAAGCGCCGGACTGAACAGCGGCTTGCCCTTGTACGTCGGGTTGAAAGGTGGCGATATGCGCCTCAATCGCCGCCTCCTGCGGTGCCGCACGTTCGAAGATGGCTTTGAGCAGCTCGGCCCAATCATCCTCTGACCCGATGCACACAAACGCCACGTAGGCGTAGTGATCGTCATAGGCGCTCAGATCGATGCCATCTTCCAGCGCGCTCGCGCGTGCGAGCGCCAGCGCCTCTGTGTCCACCGCGCACACCACGCCGCGCTTGATGGCCATCACCTTCAGCCGCTCGCTAATCGCCTCTTGTAAGCGATTCCGCCAGTCGCGCAGCAGTTGCTGATAGACCGGGTGCGCGGGGTTGGCGATCAGCACCTTGCCCTCACCATAGTCCACCTCTGATTGCGGCGGCTGCGGCTCGGCATACTCAGGCAGTTTGATCAGGCCGCGCCGCACTTCCGCGCGCAGCAGCGTGCTGATCTTGCGGATCTGCACGGTACGGCCGGTATCTTGAAAGGTAAAGTCGTACAGTTTCTCGGGCGGTGGCGTGCGCCCGTTTTTCTGGGCCATGGTGGGGTGCCTCCATTGGATACGAGCCTCCATCAACTGCGTGCGGCACGATCCCCTGGAGGCGAGAGGGATCTAGGCAAGGCCTTGCCCGCCGCACGCACGTCCGCTACAGAACCGGTGCTGCGCCCATCAGAATAATGCCATCGACCAGTCCACCGCTGAGTCCTGAGATCGCGATGTTATTCGCGGCCACCTGGACATCCGGCACGGTCGGCACCGCGATCCGGTTCGCGCGACCAAAGGTCAGTAGATTGCCGGGTAGGCGGCTGGTGTTGTTTTCGCCCCACAGCGCGCCGCCCATGACGGTCGCGAAGATCGCGGCGACCGGCCCTGTGCGTGTGGCCGCGATGTAGCCAGCCTCGGCGGTCGCCCAGACGATATCTTGCACCGCCGTCAGCGCCGCGCCTGGCAGAATTTGCTGTGTCCAGGTTGCGCCACCGTCGAGCGTGTACCAGATCTTGCCGCTGGTGTCGAGCGTGCCGATCCAGTATTCGAGTGGTGATTTGACTGCTACGGCGGAGTGCGCGCCAGTCACGCTCGCGGCAGTCGCCGCCCATGTCGCGCCGCGATTGATCGATTTGATGCTGGTGTTTGATGCGCCGACGGCGAGAATCGTACCGGGAATACCGTGAATGCGCGTCAAATTGTTGGTGGTCGTGCCGGCCGCTGAGAG
>Ga0207674_10000533_pt1 | contig 49891 bp, 49 predicted proteins | sample KBSCornC72_FD_184303 | JGI IMG/M metagenome (GOLD analysis project Ga0207674, IMG submission 184303) | Corn rhizosphere microbial communities from Kellogg Biological Station, Michigan, USA - KBS Corn C7-2 (SPAdes) (version 2) | ecosystem: Host-associated > Plants > Roots > Rhizosphere > Soil ... | reverse complement strand
CGAATTCGGTTCATCAGTGAGCTGTTGAGCAAAAATATATCTTGCGATGCTCAGCGGAATGGTCCGTGGTTTCCCGCTCTTGCCTTTTGGAATCAAGACGTGGTTCGGTCTAACCTCAACCCTCACGTCCCGACCTTTGCTCCTCACCTTAACGAAGAAAGAGTTCGGATCGAGATTGACTTCGCAACGCTTTATCGTCATCAACTCTCCGAGTCTTGCTCCCAGGTGTATACCCAAGCGGACGATTGGTCGAAAATGAGTTCGCGTTCCAACAAGAGCAAAATTGAATAGCCTGTCTTCTTCTTCAAGAGCTATGAACCTTTCTCGCTTGTTCCTCGCGGGAATTTTCTCCCTGACCTTTTTACTAATCTTCAGATTCGAAGCTCTTGTACCTTTGTTGGAAATGTGTATCATACGTGAAATGTACCGCGCAGAAGTTGAACCGATGCCTTCTAATCCTACCGAGCGGGTAGCTCGGAGCGGACTGTGGAAAATAGCTATCTACGAAGGCGAGCGATTTGTAAGAACTGATAAAGAGAACATAATTATCTCAGTTGCCGAAAAGTTGGCTCAGGATTTGAACTATAAGTTCGGTCACAAGCGAAAAGGGAGCGAGCCTAATGATTCCCTGAGCCCTCAGGTATGAATGGGCAGGCGCAATAGCTTAACTGCCGATTCTCGTGTTCAATGTCTAATGCCATACCGGATTCGGTTGCGAGGCTTAACGGCGAAGGTCAATCAATACGAGCTGAATGTGTATATTTAATGATTTCAACATCAGAAAGCGCGATCAATCCCTCATCGACCATCTCGTCAAGCACGGGCAACACGCCACGAATCTTTTCCTCAGTGTCGATTACTGAAAGCATAATCGGCAGGTCATTTGACAACCCGAGAAACCCTGATCGATGAACGCGATTCTGCGCGCCATAGCCAATTAATCCCCGATAAACCGTTGCACCGGCAATATCCATCATTCGTAGCTTCTTAACAATTGCTTCATGAAGCGGCTCATCTTCCCAGCGATCGTCCTCGCCAATGTAAATGCGCAACAGTTTTGCATTGCCTTCAAGTTTTTCGTGTCTCATTGCGTGATCCTCTTCTGATTGAGGCTTGTTGTTGGTGTGCTTAATCACTTGGGTATCCTGAACTTCAATCAAGCCCTTATCCACCATGTCGTAAATGAACGGGAGTAACGCATTGATCTTTTTTTCGGAGTCGACTATTTCAACTCTCATCGGCACATCTTCGGTCAGACTGAACAAATGTCCTTCGTGAACCTTTCCGCTGCGCCCGTAGCCTGACACCGCTCTCGTCACCGTCGCTCCGGCACAGTTGTGACGCTGGGCAAACTCTACAATTGCCTCATAAACTGGCTTGCTTTTGTAATGACGCAGCGTGTTGACATACACCGTTAGTTTTTTCGCTGGTCCCTTTTTCAGCATTAGTTTTCGCTCCTCTCCCAGCCCACAGGCACCTCACACGCAACCATAGTTGGTTGTATTTCCACCAGGCCGTGCTCGCCAAGCATCCCTGAAACGACAATCCCGGCGTGCTCGATCTTCTCTCGGATATCAACTGCTTCAATGATGACGGGTAAATTATCCATCCGAACCTCATCCTTAATCGTGTGAAGACGACGTTGGACTCCGAAACTCATCACGCCCTTCGTCAAAGTCGCCCCCCTAATGCCAGCTTCATGAAGCGCTCGCACAACCTCTCGATAAAGCGGCTTATGTGCGTGGCGCTCGCTGTCTGCAACGTAAACCGTGAGTTTCATTGCTGGTCTTAATTCACGTTTCATCGAATTACATCCCTTGTTTCGACTGTTCATCATCTGCTGAAACGGTTAGAAGGTGGGCACCCCTTAATTCAAACGCCGTTGGCTCACGTGAAACTTCTTTGACGGCATGACTGCCAATCGGGACTCCTTCAACTTGCCGCGCGAGAATAATTCCTCCCCACACTGCGCCAAAGCCTACCGCGAAACTTAAGATTACATATAGAAAGGCGTATACGAAATCTTTGCCTTCAAGAAGCTGAGCCGTTTCATATTCAAAGGTCGAGAACGTCGTATATGCGCCTACAAATCCCACTGCGACTGCGAGCCTGATATGCGGACTGATTGTTATGCGCTCGGTTGCCAAAGTGAGAAAGAATCCAATGATAAACGAGCCTGTAATGTTGATAACGAATGTAGCCAGGGGGAATGGTTGAACAACCCGACTAAGTCCCGATAGAGTCAGGTAGTAACGGAGCATTGCTCCAACGGCGCCGCCAGCAGCCACTGCCAGATATTTCGTCAAGGTGTCCACCTTTTTCTCCTAAGAGCGAATTCGTGGAAGAGCGAGCGCTTTAAATGCAAAAGACCCCTTTTCATGCGCCTGCATAGCGCTTGAAAAGGAGTCATCAATCTTGGCCCGTGAGCCACGATGTTTAAAGGCGAACCCCATCGCCTGGCAAATTGAAGAGTATGTTACACCATTGATCCGGGTTCTTCATAACGCCGGCTGAAGAGATAGAAGCCTGCGAATGTCTTCACCTTAAGAAAGTACTGCCTCGATCACTTATCGCCAGCGGATGGCCCTAACACCCGATGCAGTTGTCGAGGTCAGTTTAGTAAATGTTTCGAAAGGCTTTGCTTTGGCTAAAGCTGAGCAACTACCCGCTTGAGTTTCTCACTCACCTCAACAGCTACTGCGTCGAGAGTTGCATTGTCTCCTACGACCGACAGCATCGTCTTGGCGTCTATAGCTGCAACTACAGATTTTCCCGGCTCGTCAGCTTCATAAACGATTACATTGCAGGGGAGAAGCAGTCCGATGTTGATCTCTTGCTGCAGAGTCTTGAATGCGAGATGCGGATTGCACGCGCCCAGGATCACATAGTTGCGGAAATCCACACCGAGCTTCTCTTTCAGTTTGTCTTTGATGTCAATCTCACAAAGCACACCGAAGCCCTCGGTCTTGAGCGCGGCCCGCGCCCTTTCGACAGCCTCTTCGTAGGGAAGATCAACTGTCTTGCTAAATCCGTATTTTGAATGTTGTAGTTGCTGAGCACTCATTTCTTTTCCCCTTTTCCACTGTAACGCAAATCGCATAGGGCATGGTTGCTGTAGCCATCCGGCTTGTTAGTGTTGGTTACGCTTAATTTCTAAATCCCGTGAACTTGCTGCCTCTCCAACTGCCGCAGGGTGCCTGTCATCGTTTTGTGCTCCCGGTCGAGACTCGACGCGGCACGAGTTAGCCATTCAAGTCGGAACACCAAGACGCGGGAGCACCCAGCGCATCAGCACAATGTAAGCCGCGAGGAATAATACCGGCCATAGCCATTCACTCATTGTTCTCAACTCCTGACCCTTGTTGCCTGAGCCATCAAATCATCCGGTTGGCTTTGTCAAGGGGCCGTTGATTGTCGCCAGGATTCACTCACCGGCGAAGCTGATCTCAGGCTCAAGTTTTGTCTCCGTTTTGATGGAGTTGGAGATCAGACAATTCTTTTCTGCCTTCTCCAAAATGCGACCGGCGCGTTCAGCATCGCGCGCGTGGCTAATACGGAGTTTGGGCCGTAGTACGACCTCGGTCATGATGAAGCCCTGGCCCTCCACCTTCTCTAACTTTCCTTTCGCACCCGCAGTAAAGCTGACGAAATCAAGTTTCGAATTCTCAGCGATGGCCAGGAACGTGGTCATGAAACATGAGTTGATCGAAGCTACGAAAAGATGCTCCGGCGTCCAGACACCATCATGACCTTTGAACTCGGGCGGCGCGTCGACTTTTAGATCCGGCAACACTGGTGCGGTCAAGTCTCCTGCGCGTTCACCGGTCCATTCAACTTCAGTCGTGTAGAAATACTTGTTTTCCATGATTGCTCCCAGATCTGTTTATGTAGGTTAGCTCGTCAAGCGGTTCAAATTGCGCCGTAAAGTGTCGCAGGAATTTTGGTTGACTGGTGATCCGGTAACCGCCGATCGAGTTACGACGTTTGTGGACCCGAAGAATTGCTTCTACGACATAATCAATGTGACTCTGCGTGTAGACTCGATGGGGAATCGCCAGACGCACCAGGTCCATTGCTGAGGGTATCTCTTCAGCGCTGTCGGACTGTTTCTCCGCGTGCATCACTGAACCGATCTCACATGAGCGAATACCTGCTTCCCGATAGAGTTCAATTGCCAAAGACTGACCCGGATATTGCAGCGGTGGGATATGTGGCAGCATCGCTCTCGCATCTATGTAGATGGCGTGGCCGCCGGGCGGTTGCACTATGGGCACGCCGGCACGCGAAATGTGTTCGCCGAGATAACGAATAGAAGCAAAGCGGTACTGCAAATAATCTTCATGCAACACCTCTTCGAGACCAACAGCAATGGCCTCGAGATCACGCCCGGCCAAGCCGCCGTATGTAGGAAAACCTTCAGTCAGGATAAGTAAGTCCTTTTCCTGTTGGGCCAACTGGTCATTGTTCGTGCAGAGAAACCCGCCGATGTTCGCCAGTCCGTCCTTCTTCGCCGACATCGTGCAGCCGTCAGCATACGAGAACATTTCGCGCGCGATCTCCTTGACGGAAGTATCCGCGTACCCCGCTTCGCGCAGCTTGATGAAGTAAGCGTTTTCGGCAAAACGACAGGCATCCAAATAGAGCGGCAGCCCATAACGAGCGCAGATCGCTTTCACTTCGCGGATATTCGCCATTGAGACCGGCTGACCGCCGCCGGAATTGTTCGTCACCGTCAACATCACGAGAGGTACGCGCTCGGGGCCGACACGCTTGAGGAATTGTTCGAGCGCCTCGGTATCCATGTTGCCTTTGAACGGATGATTGACGGCCGGTTGATAGAATTCCGGAATCGGAAGATCGACTGCTTCTGCTCCGAGGTATTCGATGTTGGCGCGGGTCGTATCAAAGTTGGTGTTATTCGGGATGATGCTTCCTTTCTTGCACATCACCGAGAAAAGGATACGCTCGGCGGCGCGTCCTTGGTGCATCGGAATCACCTGCTTGAATCCAAAGATGTCGCGCACGACTTCTTCAAAACGATAAAAGCTACGGCTTCCGGCATAGGACTCATCGCCGCGCATCAACGCCGACCACTGCTCCGCACTCATCGCCGCCGTGCCGCTGTCAGTAAGCAAATCGATGATGACGTTTTCCGCTTTCAGCAGAAACAGGTTATACGCAGCATCCTTAAGATAGTCCTCGCGCTCGTCACGCGTGGTCATCTTAATGGGTTCGACTACTTTGACTTTGAATGGTTCAATAATTGTTTTCATATTCGTTCGTTAGTTTCCTGGACAGGCCAACAGTCAAATCTCCGTCGTGAAGTAATCGTCAGGCGACCACGCGATGACTGGCCGCGATCTGGGCCTGCAACACTCTCCGTATCAACTGACATGCCTGCTTCACTTCCGGCATCGCCAGCGAGCAATAAATCTGTTTGCCTTCACGTCTCGTTGCCAGCACGCCCGCTGATTTCAAAACGGAGAGGTGTTGAGAAAGGCTCGTCTTGGAAATACCCAACGTTTCCTGCAACTCCGAGACTCGTCGTTCACGCTGGCCCAGCAGGTCAAGAATCTGCAGACGTCCAGGATGAGCAAACGCTTTGCAGATGCGCGCCTGCCGCTCGTAGATTTCTGTATCTCTGCTTGTTGGTGCTTTAGTAGTCACCATAACTTGATCTTTTGAAACTAGCTTTTGCTCTAGAATTAGCATTCGAACTCACTCGGTTAACTAACGCATCCTCATGTACCGCAAACCACGGGCCGCTCCGTCACCAATAACTCCCTTCGTTGACGTCGCCCACTAAGATCGTACAGCCGGTCGCAAAGAGGCCGACGATCTCTGCCTTTGTCCTTCGCAGCAGTCGGCGATCCGGGCCAGGCGGACCTCGCTGGAAATATCAGTAATGCGGAAAACCTCGCTGTCTGACACACACAGTTGCGTAATTTCGCAACTGTTGAACCAGGCTCACCTGGCAAAATCATAGACATTTATCCTTGATCACTCAGGGAATAACGATTGCTGATTAGCAAGGTGTTGCAGACGCAAAAAATGTTTCGTGGGCTGCAGTATTTCAGGACCCTGGTAATGGGGACTTCAGTGTGATTCTCACAGAGAGCGCTCCGCCAGAAGCAACAAAGGAGGCAGTTATGAAAGAGCCAGGAAACAGGTTGCAAGTACGGCGCGCGCGTAACGAGCGCGCCGCTTATCTCTGAGAACCGTGATTGCCTTGAAAGGAAGGTTCAAATGTCAGTTGAACGATATTTAAGATTAATCGCTGGTAGCTTCGTTCTGGGTACGTTGCTGCTTGGCTACTTTCTCAGCCCTTACTGGTTCTTGTTTACCGGTTTTGTAGCGATCAACTTGATCCAGTCTGCGTTTACAAACTGGTGTCCGATGATCAGTTTCCTTCATTGGTTGGGAGCAAAGAGCGATGCACCAGTCTCAAGAAGCTCCGAAGCGTGACGTTAGATGCTGTCGCAAAGTTGGATAAGAAAAATAGCGGTGCTGAGTCTTGGCTTGGGATGCCTGAACCTCGGAGTTGACATTTCTGTGCCGGCCCAGTCGCAAGCTGGTCCCGTCGCGGCGCCAATGGCTAGCAGTGGATCGGCCCAATCGCTGTCGCTCGCCGAGGCTGTCGAGCTCGCACTGGACCAGAACCCGCTGACGCGAGTTAGTGCGGCAGGTCGTCAGCTTGCGGATGCGCAATTGAGGCTCGCACGCGCCGGCCGCTTCCCGATATTGCAGGCATCAGAATCCGTAACCACGAGCAACAACCCGGTCTTCGTTTTTGGCTCGCTCCTCGAACAAGGAAGGTTCGGCGCTAACAATTTTTTGCTCGGTTCACTTAACAACCCAGATGCTCTGACAAACTTCCGCACCGGGTTGTCAGTTCGTCTTCCACTCTTTGATCAAAGACAGACCAGTGCCCGAATTGATGTGGCCAAGCTTGGGCAACAACAGGCCGACCAACAGGCGCAACTAGTTGCTCAACAAATTCGGTTCCAAGTGCTCAAGTCTTATTACGGGGTGTTGCTGGCCCAGTCCAGTGTTGTGGTTGCCGATGAGGCCATCCAGATTGCCACTGCCGATCTCAAGAGAATTAGCGACAGATTTGAAACGGGGCTGGTTGTTCGCTCTGATTTACTTGCAGCGGAGGTTCAGTTGTCGGAATTCCGCCAGCAGAAGATCGAAGCAAGCGGTGAACTCGCCATCGCGCAAGCGGCATTGAATACCGCTCTTGGTTTGCCAGTAAACTCGCCCCACACGATCACCGACCAACTAAGTGAGCGTACCTTTCTTATTGAAACCCCGGAAGAACTGAACCGATGGGCGCTTCAAAACCGCCCAGAGTACGCGCGTGCAGTGCTGGGGGTGCAGATGAATACACGCCAGGTGCGTGGAGCGCGTGACGAGGTGCTGCCCCGCGTGGATGCGTTCGCTGGTGTCGGTGCAAGTGGCCGTAGTCCAGTGACGGGCAGTTCTGACTACGCAGTGGGTGCTGCCGTGACTTTCAATATCTTTGATGCAGGACGCAAAGCAAGAATCAACCAGGCACGCGCGACAGAAGCCATCGCCGTGGCCGAACAGCAGCAACTCGCAAATCAAATCAGTTTTGAAGTCGTGCGCAGTTATCAACAATTCGTTTCTGCCCGAGAGCGCTTACTTGTAGTAGCCCAAACTACGGCGCAGGCCAGTGAAGCTCTTCGCATAGTTCGGGATCGTTATCATGAAGGGCTCACAACTATTACCGAAGTACTCCGTGCTGAGTTGGCCCTGGTGCGCGCTCGCACTGATGTCTTAACGGCTCGCCACGACCATTATGTCGCTTATGCAAATGTCTTGTTGGCTACGGGCAGACTGAAGGATGTTCGGTCATTCGTCTTGTGACAATGCAGTTGTGCGCACGGATAACCCGGACGAAATAGAGAGGTACCGATGAAACCCCTGCTTACTTTGATTGTAGTCACTCTCGGCATTGCTGGAGCCAGCTCGTGTGCCAGAAAACAGGAACAAGGAGCAACCGGAGCTCCGATGGTGCAGGGCGCCAAGATTGAGATGGTAGCCCTGCAGCCTATCGATGAGAGCTACGAGGCGGTCGGCACCGTGCGTGCAAAAACGAGCAGCATTGTTTCCTCGAAGGTCATGGGAAACATCGTGTCCATGAAGGTTCACGAAGGCGACTCAGTGCACGCCGGCCAGGTCATCGTGGAAATCGACAGCCGCGAGGCTCGTATTCAGACACAGAGATCCGGCGCCGGATTAGTGGAGATGAATGGAGCCCTGGATGAAGTAGATCGCAGTATTAAGGCCGCAGAATCCAACCGGACCGCTGCTGCTGCCAATCGTCAGCTCGCTACCTCTACCTTCCATCGTTACCAACAGTTGCTCGAGAGACAATCGGTTAGTGCTCAGGAGTTTGACGAGGTGCGAGCCAGGTATGACGTTGCCAATGCTGAAGCCGAAAGCGCTAGCCGAGTGGTGCAATCCCTGCAAGCCAAAAGACGACAGGCACTGGCGCGAATAGATCAGGCGAAAGCGGACGTCGCCGGTTCTCAGGTTTATTCGGGTTACTCTCGCATTACGGCGCCCATAGACGGAGTTGTTGTTTCGAGGCAGGCGGATGTTGGTTCCATGGCTGCGCCGGGAGCGCCGTTGCTCACGATCGAAAACAGTTCCGCTTACCGTCTCGAGGCTGCAGTACAGGAATCCCAAATCAACAAGATTCATCTGCAGGATCAAGTTCGCGTGCAGATAGATGCTCTCGGCCAGCAAGAACTTGCCGGCACGGTGGTTGAAATCGTTCCCGCTGCTGATCCCGCGAGCAGAACTTACCTGGTCAAGATTAGCATCACCCTTCCCGGCGGCAGTCAGCAGATCATTCGTTCCGGTCTCTACGGTAAAGCCCGCTTCATTACCGGCCAGATGCAAGCCATGACGATTCCGCGTAAAGCCGTCGTTGAGCGCGGTCAACTTACCAGTGTTTACGTGGTGGACCAGTCGGGTATCGCAGGCACGAGATTGGTGCAGATCGGCAAGACTTATAGCGACCGTGTGGAAGTACTTTCAGGGTTAAGAGAAGGTGAGCAGATCGTGGTTGACGGCGTCGCGGCGGTGAAAGATGGCAGCCGGGTACGAGAAGCCGTGCCGAGTTTGCCGCCAGCGACGAGATAGCCGAGGTGCAAGAGTGACGAGAGACGGACTTGGCCCTGCCGGAAAACTGGCGCAGGCGTTTATCAACTCCAAACTGACGCCGCTCGTCATTGTCGCTTCCATCCTGTTGGGCGTCGGCGCGGTGCTGCTGCTCCCGCGCGAAGAAGAGCCGCAGATCGTCGTGCCAATGATCGACGTGTTTGTGCAGATGCCGGGCGCATCTGCCAAAGAAGTCGAAGAGCGGGTGACGAAGCCGATGGAGAAGTTGCTCTGGGAAGTTCCCGGTGTGGAGTACATCTATTCGACCTCAGCATCCGGTTATTCGATGGCAATCGTCCGCTTTTACGTCGGCCAGAATGAAGAGGCAAGCATCGTTCGGCTCAATCAGAAGATGTCCGCCAACTTCGATCTGATTCCAGCGGGCGCCAGCATGCCGCTCATCAAACCTCGCTCGATCGATGACGTTCCCGTTTTGGCCCTTACTCTCACCAGTGACCGCTATGATCATTTCATGCTCAGACGCATTGCCGCGCAGGTTCACGATCAAATCAAAGAAGTTAGAGATGTTTCGGAAGTAAAGATTATCGGCGGGCAGCGCCGTCAGATTCGCGTGCTGCTCGATGACGCGCGAATGGCTGCTTACAGTGTAGCGCCGGCGAGCATCGTCCCCATGCTCGAGCAGGCAAATAAACAGTTGCAGTCGGGCAGCTTCTCATCGGGCAACCGCGAGTTTCTCGTCGAGACCGGGGGCTTTTTGCATTCCGCTGAAGATGTCGGCGACGTCGTTGTCAGTGTCACCAACAGCCGACCGGTGTACCTTCGCGACGTAGCGCGAATTGAAGATGGCGCGGAAGAGCCTGCCGATTATGTGCTTTACGGGACCGGGCCTGCAGAAAAGAGAAATGCGGCAACTGCTGAGACTCCTTCAACGGCGAAGCAGACTGTGCTGCCGGCAGTAACAATCTCGGTCGCTAAACGCAAAGGCACTAATGCTATCGCAATCGCTGATCAGGTAATTGAGAAGGTCAGGCACTTGCAAGGCACGCTGATTCCGGGCGACATCAATGTCGTAGTCACGCGCAACTACGGCGAAACGGCGAGTGAGAAGTCGAATGAACTTCTGCTCCACATGATGATTGCCATCCTCTCTGTCTCGCTGCTGATCTGGCTTGCCCTCGGTTTGCGTGAAGCAGGTATTGTTGCAACCGCCATTCCAGTGACGCTCGCGCTCACTCTCGCAGTCTTCTACTTTTATGGTTACACACTCAATCGGATCACGCTCTTCGCCCTGATCTTCTCCATCGGCATTCTGGTGGATGACGCCATCGTGGTGGTCGAAAACATGACGCGCCACTATCGACTGCCTGAGAATCGCGGGCGCGGTTCAGTGGACATTGCGCTCGAGGCCGTAAACGAAGTGGGCAATCCGACCATCCTGGCGACCTTCGCCGTGATCGCTGCGATTCTGCCGATGGCCTTTGTGAGTGGCTTGATGGGCCCATACATGAGGCCTATTCCCATCGGCGCATCAGCCGCGATGGTCTTCTCGCTTCTGGTCGCCTTTATTGTGACGCCCTGGGCCAGCTTGCGTCTGCTTAAGCGGGACAGCGGTCATGACCACTCGCATGATCGAGAAGGCTGGACGACGCGCGGTTATCGCCGTGTGATGGGCGCGCTGATTCACGATCGCCGCTGGCGCTACACATTTCTCTTTGGCGTCGCCCTATTGCTCGTGGGCGCGCTCTCACTGGTTGCACTGAAACTTGTGCGCGTGAAAATGCTCCCGTTCGATAACAAGAGCGAGTTTCAGGTCATAGTTGACATGCCCGAGGGTACGACCCTCGAAGGCACGGCGGCGGTGACACGCGAGATTGGGGATTACATTCGCACCGTGACGGAGGTCACTGACTATCAGATGTACGTCGGTACTGCGTCGCCTTACAACTTCAACGGCCTTGTCCGCCATTACTTTCTGCGACGAGGAGCCAACGTGGCAGACATTCAGGTCAACCTGTTGCCTAAAGGCCAGCGATCGGCGCAGAGCCATGACATCGCCAAACGTGTGCGTCCTGCTATTCAACAAATCGCCGCGAAGTACAAAGCGCGCGTCAAAGTTTCTGAGACACCACCGGGGCCGCCCGTTCTACAAACTCTGGTTGCCGAGGTCTATGGTCCAGACTACCAGCGCCAGATTGAAGTTGCCCGGCAGATTGAAGATATCTTCGACAAGACTGAAGGTGTCGTCGACGTCGACTCCTATATCGAAGACTCGCAAGTCAAATATCATTTCAATGTGGACAAAGAGAAAGCGGCCCTCAACGGCGTCTCAGCCGAGCAGGTTGCCGCTACTCTGCGCATTGCGATCGAAGGGATGAACGTTGGCCTGACGCATCAGCCACAGGAAAAAGAGGATGTGCCGATAATTCTACGTTTGCCGCGAGCTCAGCGTTCGAGTGTTGACGACCTGAAGCAGATTAAGGTTCTTGGGCAGTCAGGGAACTTAGTATCTCTCGGCGAACTGGTGCGCGTTGAAGAGCAGACCGCGGACCAGAGCATTTATCACAAGAATCTGATGCCGGTTGTCTATGTCACCGGCGATGTTGCGGGAAAAGTGGAAAGTCCAGTCTATGCCATTCTGCAACTGAACGAAGCTTTGGATCATTTGAAGCTGCCGGAAGGGTATGGCCTCGAACGCTACGTCGCCAGCCAGCCGTTCAGCGCCGCAAAACTCGCGATGAAGTGGGACGGCGAGTGGCATATCACTTACGAAGTCTTTCGCGATCTCGGGTTGGCGTTCGCGGCAGTGCTCGTGCTTATCTATATCCTGGTTGTCGGTTGGTTCCAATCCTTCAAGACGCCGCTAACCATCATGGCGGCGATTCCATTTTCGCTCATCGGCATACTGCCTGCGCACGCGCTGATGGGTGCGTTCTTCACCGCTACCTCGATGATCGGTTTTATCGCGGGAGCTGGGATCGTCGTACGCAACTCAATCATCCTCGTAGATTTCGTCGAGCTGAGATTGAATCAAGGAATGACTTTGGCCGACGCTGTGGTTGATGCCGGGGCGGTTCGTTTCCGACCCATGATGTTGACGGCGGCAGCAGTCATCGTCGGGTCGGGGGTGATTCTTTTTGATCCGATTTTTCAGGGACTGGCCATTTCGCTGATGGCCGGAGAGGTCGCTTCACTTTTGCTCTCTCGCATGACCGTGCCCGTTCTCTTTTACATGAGTGAACGGAAGAAACTTGAGCGGCCTCCGGTCGAGCTTTTGAGCCCACCCACAGACTCATTTGATGGGACTGAGGTTCCTGCTGCCGAACCTCCGACGTTACCAGCAGAGAGCGTGCCAGCTGGTGAAACCCAGATTCACACCGAGCAAATACCCGGGAATGAACAGCGCGCTGAGGACGAGCACGAACCGACGCTGGAAACATCTGACGCCGCCAACCGCATTGATGATGACGAATCACCCGACACAAGTCTTAACACACATTCGCCTTGACATATGTCTTAATGGAGTAGATACTGCCCTTGCATATTCGCCTGGGCATATATCAAGCGGGAGCGACCAGAGTTATTGTCTGGGCCCAAAAAGCAGTAAGCAGTTACGCAGATGGAGGTAGAGAAATGTCTGAGAATATCGAACAAGCGATACGATCGAGGTACGGCTCAGTAGCATTAAGCGATTTATCGTCCAGGCATGATGGTGTACGCGCGGTTGCGGAAGCATTTGGGTATACCACTGAAGAACTCGCGTCAATTCCTGCTGAGGCAAACATGGGGTTGTCATGCGGCAATCCGACAGCGACCGCAAATTTGAGGGAGGGCGAAACGATTGTTGACTTAGGTTCGGGTGGTGGTTTGGATATTTTCCTGGCCGCCGCAAAGGTAGGCCCGACGGGCCGAGCCATCGGCATTGACATGACTCCCGAGATGGTGGAACGCGCCCGGCGCAATGCTGAGCATGGAAACAACGGTGCGCCATTCACGAACGTCGAGTTTCATCTCGCGACGATTGATAAGTTGCCATTACCTGACAACTCAGTTGATTGCGTCATTAGCAATTGCGTAATCAATCTCGCACCGGACAAGACCGCAGTCTTTCGGGAGATTGCAAGAGTGCTTAAGTCGGGCGGCCGCGTGGCTGTGAGTGATATCGCGCTTAAGAAGGCACTGCCGTCAGAATTGGCGAACGACATTTCAGCGTACACAGGTTGTATTGCCGGAGCCATTCCAATCGCCGATTACAAGCGAGGCCTACTCGAGGCGGGTTTCTCGCAGGTTGAGGTTGTAGATTCCGCGGCGGATCTGAACGCATATTCCAAACTGGAAAACCAATCAGGCTGTTGTTCGCCTCCGGCCGGAAACGCCTCTACGACGAAAGCAGTCGCAGCGACTGTTGGGAGTTGTTGTGCGCCTGCGCCGGTCGCGACAGTTTCGAGTTGTTGCTCAACTTCGGAATTGCAAGAAGGTCTTTCGGAGTTGCTCCGCCGCTACAACGTCAACGACTACGCGGCCAGTGTCAAGGTCTACGCAGTCAAGTGAGGCCGTCATGAACTGCTACGTCTGCGACGAGCATGACCGGACCCGCGAAGCAGTAGCGGTTTGCCACAACTGCTCCGCGGGGCTTTGTCGTGAACACCTTTTCGAACGAAGGCGTGAGGTCACAACCACTGTTCCGCTGGGTCGGACCGTGACGCTTCCCATCGCAGCCCGGAAGATACTCTGTCACATTTGCAAAAAGGCTCTGGAGCAGCCACGCCGAGTGGCTGAAATCCTATGAATCAAGCCCACCCTTCCGACGTTCCAGCAGAGTGCGTGCCGACGGATCGCGCCCGACTGTCATTCCTGGATCGATATCTCACGCTTTGGATATTTGCGGCGATGGCGGTTGGCGTAATCCTGGGTTACGTCAACCGCGGTGTCGAGACTTTCATCAACCGTTTTCAGGTTGGGACTACCAACATCCCCATCGCCATCGGCCTGATACTGATGATGTATCCGCCGTTGGCCAAAGTACGCTACGAAAACCTCGGTGAAGTTTTCCGAAACTGGAAAATACTTGGTCTATCCCTCATCCAGAATTGGATCATTGGTCCGATTTTGATGTTTGCGCTCGCGATAGTTTTTCTACGTAGTTATCCAGAGTACATGGTCGGATTGATCATGATCGGTCTCGCGCGCTGTATTGCAATGGTCATTGTCTGGAACGAGCTAGCTCGGGGTGACACTGAATATGCAGCCGGGTTGGTAGCTTTCAACAGTGTATTTCAAGTTCTGTTCTACAGCGTCTACGCGTGGATATTTATCACGTTGTTGCCTCCGCTGTTTGGGCTCTCCGGGAGTGTGGTCCATGTCAGCATCGGCAAAATTGCTGAAAGCGTCTTTATCTATCTCGGCATTCCTTTTGTAGCCGGTATGCTCACGCGCTTCATTCTGGTCAAAGCAAGAGGCAAAGAGTGGTACCACGGTATCTTCATTCCCAAGATCAGTCCCCTGACACTGATTGCATTGCTATTCACGATCGTAGTGATGTTCAGTCTCAAGGGTAATCTGATCGTGCGATTGCCGCTCGATGTGGTTCGCATTGCGATACCGCTCCTCATCTACTTTGTGGTGATGTTTCTGGTTAGCTTCTACATGGGTAAGAAGGTGGGAGCTGATTACTCGAAAACTGCAACCTTGTCATTCACTGCAGCTAGTAACAACTTTGAGCTAGCTATTGCCGTCGCAATTGCGGTCTTCGGTATCAACTCGGGAGCAGCTTTCGCCGCCGTAATTGGTCCATTGGTGGAAGTCCCGGCATTGATTGGACTCGTTAATGTTGCACTGTGGTTTCAGAGGCGATTCTTTGTTCACCAAGAATCCGGTTTTGCTGTCCATGGGTAACAAAGACTTCATTAATCAGAACCACGGCGACGAGATCACAAATTATCGTTGCGACCAGAAACGCAATTACAAAATCTACTCCCATGCAGAGGAAGTGGGAAGCGTGGCCCAAACCATAGAAAAGTGGAAATGACGGGCCGTTGATAGTGGCGGCAGTAACGGTTCTGTTTTGGCGCGCTCAGGGCTTCATTACGGGCAGATGCAAGGTCGGTGCTGACAACTCGAACGCAAACCTTTGGCCACTATCAGTATTTTTATGCCCTCATTTTTAATGACGATTGCGGCCGGCTCAAGCTTACGTCGCTTTCGCAACAATCAATTGGTGCAATCATTCTTGCGCGGAGTTACTCCTGCAGTAGTTGGCTTGCTCGTCGCTGCAGCAATAAGTATTGGGAGAGCGGGCATTCACACGTCGATTGGACTCCTGTTGGGTGTGGCTGCGGCTGGAGTGCTGGTGCGCTTTCGGCCTAATCCTTTCTGGGTCATCATTGGTGCGGTATTGTTCTCCTTTTCGTCATCGAATCACATCGCTCTCGAAATAGAGTCTCTAGCAGTCATAGCAGATGGAAACTACGCGCAATCGAATCCGTGTCATCGCGAATCTTCTCAAGGTCCGTTCGCGTCCCGACAAACCGCAGCACGTAGATCATTCGATTGTTAGCTTCTAGATAGTAGACTCGCGCCGCCACTGCTTTGCCACCGCCGGCATATTCGTAAGTAATCTTGATGCCGTTTAGTTTCCCACCGAATTTCTCTTTGTTGTTACCGATAAAGCCCGGTAGAAAACGAAGTCGCCGCTCCTCGTCGCGAGCAACGATAGTCTCGAGCGAGGCACTTTCATCTACCAACTTCAGGCGAATTCGCAGCCGCACATTGTTAGCTTTTCCATAGATGAAATCTGTGTGCGCATGGATTACATCCGGCCGCGCAACAGCTCGCCATTCAGGTGAAGGCAGTTCCAACACGTAGCCTTCCGTCTGATCCGTAAATCGGGTCTGCGCAGATCCAAACGCACGGCAGATAACTGTTAACAGAAGGAAAATTAAGATGATGGATCGCATTCCACTCCGCCCAACGCCTTATAACTCGGGATTCAGAAGATCACGACCAAGTGCCAATCAGAATAAGCCCATAGATGCCCAAGCCAAGTAACAACCCAGGCCAAAAGCGCGTGAGCAAAAGAAACTCGCTGCTAAATGAAGCGGCAACAGCAAAACTGCCGGCACTCAGAAGGTGCGTGAGAATTAGGAGTACTCGTAGACAGTTTGTACTTACCCGTTCGGCAGAAGTACTAAGTGTTCTGACTCGCTCAGGATGATAATTCTCAACGTCGATCATGGAGGCATCAAAATACCGAGCGATGTTTTCTACGGTCCAGTTCATAGATTCTGTCCCCAGCCAATACTGCTCGGTACGTCTAACAGTTCACCCGCGCCGTATTCATCTCGCAAGTAAAGATAATTTAGAGCTACCATCTCGTTGCTCAACTTGTCGCTCACATCAAGTTCGCGTAATGGTATGCGATCACTCAATTGCGCCAGCGACCAGAGCAAAAACTGCCGCACCGACAAGCGTTGGTGTTGTTCCCCCATCATGTCCAGCTGCAAAGCGTCAACTATTTCCAGCGCGGACGCTCCCGAGAATTCTCTTCCACAATGACGAAATTTCATTGCTCTGCTACTCCGGCCCTTTTGTTGATGCTAGTGAGAATGGAAGTTGGATGAAACAGTGAGACTACTTACGTGGACTAGGTGTTTCCTCTTATGGACAAGATTCGTTGTGGTGAGCGGGGCTGATTTTCTCCTGGTTATGTCGGCCGAGGAAAAAACCGCGCTATACTTTCGTCGTCATGGGCATTCGTAGAAGACTAATGACTCTTTCCATCGGAATTGCAATTCCGCTGACTTTGGTGGGGCTGGCAATGTTGTGGGTATTATGGCAGGAAAGCCGTAGGGAACTTGATCATTCAACCGAAGAACAGTCACAGTTGGCGGCCGTCGCTTTTGAAAAATGGATCGACGGTCAACGTCAGCCGCTCTCGACACTAGCGGCGATCACGGCAGAACAGCCGCGCGGTCCATTTACTTTTGCGGGCAGATTATCTTACATCGTCAATACTCGCCCACATTGGATCGATCTTCGGATTCTTGATTCAGCGTCTACGTCGCTGGTCGCGCAGCCTGCTGATTCTCAAGCTCTTTCCGCCGAAGTGCTGAGCACCTTACGCAATGAGATGCGGCGTCGCAATTCATGGGCGGTGGTGACAGATTGGACGCACGGAGAAGGGCATGCGGTTCTAGCTCTAGCTGTACCCGTCACGGGCGGAGGCATGATCGTAGCTCGCATTGATGGCGCCGCCATTGGGGAACTCTTTCGCAACATCGAACTTCAGGATGGTGCGGTTATTGCAGTATTCGACTCGCAGCGGCGCGTTCTCTATCGGAGTTCAACTGAGAATACCTATTTCGGTACAGATAGAAGCGACTCGCCACTTTTCACACCTCTTAGGACTCAATCAAGAGCCGTGGTTGAAACCACCAGCCCTTACGACGGGGTCGAGCGGGTATACGGGTTAGCGGTCGTGGGCTCCACTGACTGCGTTGTGGCTACCGGCGTACCGAGTGCGACACTGTATAGACCAGCGCGAAAACAGATTACGCGGTATCTCGTCTTCAGCTTGTTGGCGCTCCTATGTGCGATGTCGGCGGCAATTCTCATTGCGCGCGGAATAGCTCGTCCAGTGGTTAGATTGAGAGACGCTGCGAAGGAGTTCGGCAGTGGTGATCTTACAAGGCGGGCGAAGGTCGAAGGCCATGGCGAATTGGAAGAACTCGGCACAGCGTTCGACGAGATGGCGGAAAAAATCGAAACGCGCACTCTGCGTTTAACGGAACTCGACCGGTTGAAGTCCGAATTCGTAGGCGGTGTTTCGCATGAGCTTCGCACCCCACTCACAACGATTAAGACGCTAACCCGTGTGCTACTGCGTGGAGGTGAAACCAAAGAAGAACGACGCGAATATCTGGAGACCATCGCTGCAGAGTGCGACCGCCAGATTGATCTAGTCTTGAATCTGCTTGACCTCTCGCGCATTGAAGCTGGTGCTTTCAGTATCTCCAGGTCCAGAGTGGATGTGACAGAAATCATCAGGAGCTGCGCTTTGATCGAACGTCAGGCTGCCGAAGCGCGCTCACATTATATTTGTGTTGATTTAGTTGACGAGCAATTATTCGCTCTTGCCGACGCGAGTGCAATAAGGCGGGTTCTCTGCGGCCTGGTAGAAAACGGTATCAAGTACACGCCTGATGGCGGTCGCATTACCTTGTCAGCGCGGTTGGCAGGTGGGGAGGTGGAGATCACTGTAACTGATACCGGTTGCGGCATCAGCGCTGTCGATGTTCCGCACGTCTTCGAAAAATTTTATCGGGGTCGCCCGGCAACGAGTGTTAAGGAATCGACGCAGGGTCAGTCTGCTGGATACGGGCAGGCCCCTGGCATAGGACTCGGACTATATCTGGCGCGCACAATCGTCGAGCAGTGCGGCGGTAGCATAAATGTCGAGTCTACAAATGGGAGTGGTACAACGCTGGCGCTTCATTTGCCGGCATCCCGACCAGAACGCAACCCAGACAAGGAGGAGGAAACTGTCGAAGCGACTACTCATTGTTGATGACGAGCCGAATCTGTTGCGTGCGGTAGCTGCTTGCTTGCGCGGTGAGGGTTATGAAGTCGACGCAGTGCGCAGTGGCGAAGAGGCACTAATCCATGTTGCACAAAGCTTGCCGGATCTCATCGTCAGCGACATTCGCATGCCTCACATGGATGGACATGTGCTTGCGCGTCAACTGCGAACTAATCCGCGCACCGAACTTATTCCGATCATCTTTCTTACAGCCAAAGACGAAACGGCAGACCGCATTGCAGGTTTTCGTTCAGGAATAGATGCCTATCTCACCAAACCTTTCGAGCCCGATGAACTCCTCGCTGTCATAGCAAATATTCTGAAACGCGTCGAACGCACACACACAGAAATAGCCCGACTGGTCGGCAGATCCAACGCGAACAAAGACGTGGCGTTCACCGATGAAGATTTGACGGAGGCTGAAGAACGTATAGCTTCAGCAGTCGCACTGGGATTGAGCAACAAAGAGATCGCCTCGGAACTCGAGATCAGTGTCAGGACTGTCGAGAATCACATCAGCCACATCCTCGCAAAAAAGAACTTCGACAATCGAGTAGCGATTGCTCGCTACGTCTTGGCACGGAGAGACGCGGAATAGTCCCACGAACATCTCAGCGCTGGGTGCTACGCGTCATCCAATTTCCGATGAGTGTTATCACCTATGCGTTGTAAGTGATTTCCCTGTTGTCCGGAATCGGGTCCCCTCCTTACCCTACAAGCGTAATTTCTGACTGCCAGGAGCGTCCGGCAAGTATGGCAATCACTTTCATAAGAGGTGTCACTCTCCCTCTAATTTTCCCTTGCGCGATCTTCATCTCGACTTCTGTGAATGCAGCAGTCAGCCATTTACATAACGGGAATCAGGATCAGGGGACTGCGACAATCGCCCGAGAGACTGATCCTGAGTCGACCAATGCGCCAAGGTTCACTGAGTATCGCGGAGTCCGCCTTGGAATGAACGCCGAGGACGCCCGGCAAAAGCTTGGTAAGTCAAAGGGAAATGACAAAACCCAGGATCTTTTTGTTTTCTCTGACAGCGAATCCGCGCAGGTGTTTTATGACGAACAGCAAAAGGTGTTTGCCATTTCGATCGATTTCAAGGGAAAAGGCAATTCTCCGGCACCGATTGACATTCTGGGTCAAGACATCACGGCAAAGGCAGACGGTTCAATGTACCGCATGCAGCAGTACGCTGATAGAGGCTACTGGGTCTCGTACAACCGTACTGCCGGCGAGTCGCCGATAATTACAGTGACGATGCAAAGGGTGGCTGTAAAGAAACAATGACTTCGCGAGCAGCGTGAAATGACGCGTTGTTCATGGTATGTCCTCCGAAGGAAGGCCGAAGGATGGTAATTTCTTCTTTCTTCCTTAGCTACTTACAGGCGAGGGAATAGGACCATGGGTTATGCGTTTCCAGTGGCTGGATATTTATTGATGGTCTTGATCATCATGTTCGGCGGGAAAAAGAGACGTCCTTTTGGTCAAGCCAGCCAAGCCGCCGCCGGCGTTATCATAACGGTACTTTCTCTTGGTGCGATCCTTTGGTTTCTAAGTGCGGTTATCGGTCAATTAGTAAGTGCGGGACCCTAAGTGATGCACTAACCGCTGCGAGCGTTGAAGCATCGGGCTGCATAAACAAGGCAACTTGTAAATCAATTGGACCGGTAGGTTCTGTCCTGCGTCTTGCAGCACCGAAGCATCGGAAGGTTGGGCGTTGCATTTGACAAGATGCAACGCTCAAGTTTTTTCTGGGGTGCACTTCTGGGTTCATGGGCAATCTGCAGGGTGTTCTGGCCCTCAAGAGGAGCCCTCGTCGCGTTAACCTGTCAGATGGAAGGAAACGTCTGATACCCAAGTGACATCCCAGAAAAGGCTATCCAAGCGTCTAAGTCGAAGAGCGCGGGACGTATCTATGATGCAAGGATTTTTGATCTTTCTTGTTTCGCTTATGGTTGGAGCCTTCGGCAGTATGTTGGGAATCGGGGGCGGCGTATTACTGATTCCACTGCTGACCGGTCTGTTTGATATGCCAATCAAAACCGCAATCGGCGCGAGTATCGTTAGCGTGATCGCCACTTCATCGGCAGCCGGTGCTGTTTATGTGGGACGTGGCTTGGCTCACACTCGCCTCTCGATGGTTCTGGAGATCGCCACGACCACTGGAGCACTTGCGGGAGGGATAACAGCCGTTTTGGTGAGTCCTCACTTGCTTGAGGGTGCATTCGCCGCGCTACTTGTCTATGTGGCGTTTACCCTGCGACGGATTTCAATCCAGGAAGGCTCAATTGCTCCTACTGGCTTGCTCGACACAACCTATACGAATCCTTTGAACGGCCAAACCGTCACTTACGGAGTTCGCAATCTGCCTCAGGGAATGGGGGCGAGCTTTTTGGCGGGGAATATTTCCGGGTTGTTGGGAATTGGCTGCGGAATAATCAAAGTACCCATAATGAATCTGGTTATGGGTGTGCCTCTGCGTGCGGCAATTGCGACAAGCAACTTTATGATTGGGATCACAGCCGCGACGAGCGCCGTTGTCTATTATCAACATGGGTACCTCGATCCAAGGATCGCGATCCCGACCTCGCTTGGAGTACTGATTGGCGCTCAAGCTGGGACTCGCATCGGCGGTCGAGTGAGAAGTCTGAGGCTGAAGCAACTCTTTCAATGGCTCGTACTTATCTTCGCAGCGCAGATGCTCTATAAGGCGGTGAGAGGTTGAATAGCCAGAGGCAAGAAGGCGGCAGGATCAACGGCCTAAGGCTTACTAAGACGTTAGCGCCGGACAGCCCGGCGAGAGCGCCCAACTCAATTGAGGTCGAAATTGGTCGGGCTGAAACGCCGGTGGCTTTACCGGAGGCGGACCCAACCAGCCAGGCATTAGCGGTTCCAAACAAGCCATCTTTGGTCAATGCTGAGCAATCAGAAGTTTCGGTTGCGCCTAACCTCACCGATCTTGTCGCCGGCAAGTTAGAGACCATCGAAGATCGGCAAGCCTTTATACGGCGACGAAACCTCAATGAGGTTGTTCACGGAGTTCTTCTTTTCGGATTGGCAATCAGCACTACTCTGATGCTCATCGGATTGGGACTTGACCTCGTTCGGCATCATGAAATGCCAACTGTCGTGCCAAGTTTTGAGGATGTCTTCCGTCGAGTAATAGAAGTCCGCGCGTCGGGCTTCTTGGCTCTTGGTTTATTGGCGCTCATTGCCACTCCTATTCTGCGAGTTATCGGCTCTATCTTTGCTTTCCTTTACGAGCGCGACTGGCGCTACGCTGCCATTACGTTCCTGGTATTGGTTGTTGTAGGCCTAAGCGTACTCTTAGGGCAGGGATAGTTGCGAGGCTTCGGAGGACTATGAATCAGGACACAGGTTTACAACGCCGAGTTCACGCGCTCTATGAAATTACACTGGCAGTCAATTCGAGCCTCGATCAAGACAAGGTTTTGGCAGTCATGCTGGAACACATTGTGACCGAACTTGGTTACAGAGCAGCCACGTTGCGACTGCTCGATGAGGAACAGGATCAGTTGGAGTTGAAGGCGTCGTACGGACTCAGCGAAACCTACTTAAAGAAGGGGGCAGTGGATATCGCAAAGAGTGGCATTGATCGAACAGTCCTCACGGGGCGGTGGGTAACAATCGAGGATGCGAGACACGATCCTGGCTTTCAATATCCCGGCGCAGCGGCTCAAGAAGAATTAGCCAGTTTACTAGCCGTGCCATTGACCGTGCGTGACCGGGTAATCGGAGTGCTCCACGTTTACACAGCAGAATCCCACGAGTTTCGTACTGCCGAGCAGGCCTTTATTGCGGCAATCGCGAATGTAGGAGCGCAGGCTATTCAACGGACACGCATGTTCGAGTCTTTTCATAGATTTGCACATCACATCAATTCGAGCCTCGATCTCAAAGACGTTCTATCGACATTACTGCTTGAGTCAGTTCGGGAGTTGAATGTGAAAGCTGGCTCGATTCGACTGCTTGGACCAAACCGCAAGACTCTGCATCTAGCTGCCGCTTATGGCCTCAGCGATACGTATCTTAAAAAGGGACCAGTGACCGTTGAGGAAAGTCCAATCGATCGACGAGTGTTACAAGAAGCGCGGCCGTTGGTGATTTCCGAAGTTAGTGAAGAGGCGGCGCTTCAGTATCCTACAGAAGCCAGGAACGAGGGTGTTCACTCAGTGTTGGTTGTGCCCTTGAAAGTGCGCTCCAGAATTGTTGGAGTGATGCGTTTTTATTCCTCGCAAATGCGACGCTTCAGCGATGAGGCAATAAGCTTTGCCGTTGCGGTGTCTGATCTGGGCGCAGTGGCGATTGAGAATGCTAAGCTACACGAAGCAGTCAAAGATCGCCTGGAGGCGATGAAGGAGGATGTTGATGGGTGGTACAGATTTCTTGCGTTTAGTTGAATTGCAAGGATGACCTTCCCGACCAGCTCTACTCATGTTTTAAGATCGCGTTTCGGGCCAATAAGAGAAAGTGTCGATGATGCGACACTTTTTTGGTAACTCCATATTCAATCCGGTATGCATGAGTTTAGACTTTTGTTTAGCTTACCTGAGGCCGTAATCTCGCTCGACCTTAACAACGACCTTATGTAAGAGATGAGGACCATGTAAGTGACAGTTTGGCATATGTCCGCCCCCAGGAAAGAAAACGACAAATCGGCCGGGGTACATTTCAACCTTTGTATAATTTCTAGGAGCTGAGAACGTCTCGGCGTCAATATTGTCTTGATACGGTTCGACCACTTTCAGTTCTTCTGATGGAGCAAATCCAGTAGTATCTTGACCGGCGATGGTGTAATGCAAATCAATGTATTTTCGATGAGCCTCGAATTGGGCGGTCTCCAGCGGCTGGCTGGACGTTTTCATCACAAGTGCATATAGTCTCTCGCCGTCAATCTCTTGCCGGCCTACAGGCAAATCCTTAAGATCTCTTCTCTCCAAAAAACGAAAGGCAGTGTCTAAACGTCGAAGGTTCGGGTACGACCTCCACGATTTCAGTTCGCCGGTCACCAAGCGCGGATCCTTACAGCGCGAAGCACTTTTACCAAACACTTCTTGTCCTGTTGAGAAGGCGAATATGCAACTGGCTGTTACTTGTAGAAGAAATCCTCTTCGGTCGGTCAAGTGTACCTCTGGGAATTTCTGACCTCGCACTAATTCGCGGTGGTGAGTCATTAGAAGGCGCTTCTCCTGCATTGATGTTTGTTGTCGAGGAGGGGAGATCCATCTGATCTGAACCCTATATTTTTGAAGTGTCGGTTCTGAACCACAGAAACGTAGCCACGTGAACGGTAACCCAAACGTCTGAACAAGAAACGTGCAGTTACTAAACCTTAATAATTGTGAGCAAGCTCTCGACGAGGTCGTCAAAAGTCAATGTCGCATTATTAATTCTCTCCAAGAAGCTGCCTTGGTCTAATGCCGTTAGGGGGCTATTACGGGAGAGGCAATCTAAGCAGCCATGAAAAGGCCATGCGGATCGAGCACGAACTTTTTGGCAGCACCTCTGTCAAAGTCCTTATAGCCCTGAGGCGCATCATTCAGCTTTATCACGGTCGCATTGACGGCCTTGGCGATGTGCACCTTCTCATTCAGAATGGCCATCATCAGTTGACGATGGTAGCGCATCACCGGGCATTGTCCCGTGGTAAAAGAGTGTGATTTCGCCCACCCAGTTCCAATCTTGATGCCCAACTGTCCGATCTTGGCATTGTCATCAATCCCGCCTGGATCGCCCGTAACATAAAGACCCGGAATGCCGATCGACGCACCCGCGCGCGCCACCGTCATCACATCGTTGAGTACTGTAGCAGGAGCTTCTCCAGCATTGTGGCCATGACCTCGTGCTTCAAACCCAACGCAGTCTACGGCAGCATCGACCAGCGGCTCGCCGAGTATCTGCTCAATCCGTTCAGGCAAAGTACCGCTTTCAGCCAGGTTAACGACTTCACAGCCAATGCTGGCGGCCTGTTGCAACCGCTCGGGGATCAAGTCGCCCACGATCACTACCGCCGCTCCCAACAGTTGTGCCGACGCAGCACACGCCAACCCGACAGGGCCAGCACCGGCAACATAGACCGTGCTGCCGGGCCCAACGCCTGCCGTGTAGGCCCCGTGGAATCCAGTCGGAAATATGTCGGAGAGCATCGTCAGGTCAAGGATCTTTTCCATCGCCTGATCTCGATCAGGGAATTTTAGTAAATTGAAGTCGGCATACGGAACCATCACATACTCTGCCTGACCACCTTTCCACCCACCCATGTCGACATAACCATATGCGGCCCCCGGTCGAGAGGGATTAACATTCAGACAGACACCGGTTTTTCCTTCCTTGCACATACGGCACCTGCCGCAGGCGATGTTAAAGGGGACAGAACAGATGTCCCCCTTTTTAATAAACTCGACGTCTCGACCTGTTTCAATCACTTCACCGGTAATTTCATGGCCCAATGTTTGGCCCGGCGGCGCCGTAGTGCGCCCACGAACCATATGCTGGTCGCTGCCGCAAATATTGGTAGAGACGATCTTGAGAATTACGCCGTGTTCACACTTGCGGTTTTGTTCGGGGAGGGTTAACTCGGGATATCCAATATCCCTCACTTCAACCTTTCCGGGTTCTACGTATACTACGCAATTGTTACCTGCCATCATCACACTCCTCTCTTGCGAGCCGATTGCTATTGCCAGAGTTCATCACTCGTGTTTAGTAAGCTGCCACGCCGGCCTCGGCTACGGCGTGGTCCTGGTCTCCCGAGCCACCACTGACTCCTACGGCGCCTACCACTTTCCCGTCGCGTTTCAAGGGAATACCTCCTGCAAAGATCATGATCTTCCCGTTGTTCGAAGCGTGTATGCCAAAAAACTGTCCACCAGACTGCGAGTGAGTCGCCAAATCCTTAGTGGCGATATCAAAGGCGCGTGAGGTGAATGCCTTTTTGATTGAGATGTCGATACTGCCGATCCACGCGTCGTCCATTCGCACATGAGCAACAAGATTGCCTCCCGAGTCGACCACAGCGATATTCATGGGTTGACCGATCTCAGTCGATTTTTTCTCGGCGGCGGCAATGATTCTGTGGGCGTCCTTCAATGTAACCATATTTAGCTCCTCATTTTGAGATGACAGAAGATTTAACATCCTGAACCGAAGGGCGGCGATATTATCCTTCGGTCCTTGTATACCAATGCGGCGTTGCACCATTAATCAGTGCAAGTGTTCTTTCAGAAATGAACGAATGGCTGCATAGATTTCGGCAGTGTCTTTTGAGCTAAACCCACCGTGGTTTCCACGCGGCACCGTAATTAGTTTGTTCGGAGTTCCTACCCCGTTCAAAGCTCGGTGTAATCGGACGGCCTGACTGTAAGGAACCACCGGGTCCGCATCGCCGTGTATCGTAAGCACTGGCGGGACACCTTTGCGCACAGAGTTCAGAGGTGAAACTAACTCCGCCGTTTTAATGCGGTCAGCATTCGGTCCCAACCAGCTGGCGGCCCACGTTCTCAGACTTGGACCACTTATCAGCTCTGTAACATCTGTGATGCCGTACCAATTGACGATTGCTGCAACTTTCAAGTCCATCGGAGCCTCGTCGTAGTAGCACCGCCAGTCGAGGTTTGCGGTAGTCGCTAAGAACCCGGTGGTCAAAGCAAGATGGCCACCTGCCGAACGTCCGGAGAGCACGATCCGCTTCACGTCAAACTTGTATTGCTCGGCATGTGTAATAACCCACTTGAGCGCGCAACGGCAGTCTTCGACAGCTGCTGGTGCCAACGATACGCTCGCCAACCTGTAGTCTACGTTGACGACCGCCCATCCCATCTCCAGGTACGGCAGGATCTCCATTACATTCGCTGAGCGAGTTCCTCCGACCCAGCCTCCTCCATGAAAATAGACCACAGTAGGTACCGGCTTCTGATTGTTAAGAGGGCGGTATACATCTAATTTAGCTTCGTAGTTTTCAGCCGTTAGATACGTGATATTGGGATGGATGGTATAATCATTTGCGGCGTTAGTCGCCCAAGTGGCAGACGAGATCGGTTGGGGCGTAGCAGCTGGCGATGGTCCCTGCTGAATCGTCAATAATGACAAGCCTAGTACCAGTAAGCATGAAAACATGGTGGATGAACTCCCTTCGGGCATTCGGTCGAATGCTAACGCAAGTATCAAACTCGCTCGAGCCCTTTTCCCGCAATATCATTCCCCCGTACCAACAGGTACTTGCGCGAGAAGGGCTTTGCGGTCCTGAAATCCGAATATTCCATTGGCCCCATCTCGCCTTCAGCGCTCATATAGCGGCACACCAAGACCCGCCGCCATCGATTTGACTCATTCGGTGTAGACCTGTGAGGTATAAAGGGGTCATGCACTCCACCTTCACCTGCTCTCAGGAAGTAGCCGACTTCCAACTCATCAACATCGGCGGGTAATATTCCCGAGGCTATCTCCTCGTTGAAGAGGTCGTCCTCAGTCTTTCGACGCGGTAGGTCTTTTCGTTTGTGCCATTCTGGCAGTACGAACATGGTGCCGTTATCATGATTCACGTCGTCAAAGGCCAACCAAACAGAGCCTGCAAGCTTTGTAGTGTTCCAGTAAGGCTTGTCTTGATGCCAGGGAATCGGCCTGCCGGTTTGGGGAGCTTTGCAGATGAGATGAGTTGACCACAGCACAATGTTTGGACCAATTTGCTGTTCGATAACATCAAGGAGTGACTTGGAGCAGGCAATTTCCAGTATCCACCGTTCCTGTTGGTGGGCTGAGTAGATTTCGTCGGCCTTTAGGCTGGGGTGCAGTTCTCCGATTATCCGGTCCAAATTCTGGCGTGCCAACGCCAGAGCTTCGTCGGATAATACTTTGCCGAGAAACGAAAACCCCTTTTTAAGAAAGTGCTCATGATCATAAGTGAGCATCGGTTGAGACCATTCCATGAGTTGCCTCCTGCGCACGTGATCGTTTTTTGTTATTACTAAGATCGGCCCCGCCTTGGTCCAAGGATAGACTCCGTAACAGCCAACTATCGCAGGTGCGAGCTCTTGAGACATATCGATGAGCTGCGATTATGATCGGCCAGGACCAACACATTCGGTTATCTCTACTTCCTTTCCGAGCTGACGGGAGGTGTACCCGAGCTGACATTGCTCCAGCTAACCGGCTTATTTTCAGAGAAGCGACTTACGGACAATAGTTCCAACTCTGAAGTCCTTTTTCCCGTGGCCATAAACTCGGCCATGGCCCGTCCCACCCAGGGAGACAGCGAAAAGCCTCCGCCGCTAAAACCTAGTGCGAAATAGAGCCCCTCTACTTCCCGCGCTTCATCGAGAATGGGCATTGCGTCGGGCGTGTAGTCGTAAACGCACGCATACGTGCGGTGGACAAACCCGTCTTGCATGAAGGGTAGTGTCTTCGCAAGACTCTCGGACATCTGCATTAGGGAAGAGTAACGGGACGTTTGCTGGTAGTTGTCTGGATCCTCCGGGTGGAGGTCGCTGGTGCAGCTGATTCGGTCTCCCTCACGCCAACCGACGAACATGAGATCCGGACCCTCTGGACGCATGTACAGCGTCGTGCGAGCATCGGAAATGATCCGTACGAGTCGAAAAGGCGATTCGAGTGGCGCCGAGTAGAAGCCCATCTCCACCCGATGAGGGTAGACCGGCACCTCGATTCCGGCTTCTGCGAGCATGGCGGCTCCCCAACTGGCCGTCCCAACAAGTACTTTTCGAGAAGCAATGGTCTCTTCTCTGGTGGTCACGCCTTGCACACCGCGCGAGTCGGTTCTGATTTCCTCGACCTCAGTTCCTTCTATTATTTCGACGCCAATCTTGCGAGCAACATTGGCGAGCACTTGTACTACCGGCATGGGATCCACATAGATAGCACCGGGCTCGAACGCATAGATATCGTCATCAATACTGCGGAGTCCAGGCTGCAATTCACTCGCGTCTCGGGGGCTAATCATGGTTGCCACACAGCCTCCTTTGGTTGCCGCGGCGATTACGTTGGATAGCTGTTTTGTAGCGTCAGCGTCATTGACGAGCAGATAGCCGATGGGATTGAGGGTTATCTTTGCCCCATAACGATCCCTAAATGTGGACAAGAACTTGATCGAATACTGAAGCATTGAGGCTACCGCAGAGTTTCCTACTAGGCTACGAACTATTCCAGCGGCACGTCCGGACTGTCCGGCGCCGACAAAATGGCGTTCAACAATCCGGACGTCTCGAACTCCCTGCTCCCGCAAATGAATTGCAGTTGTAAGCCCGGTAACCCCACCACCTACAATGATTACATCTGCAGACTTCAAATTACCCCCTCCGTAGGACTCTTCTTAGGGCTACTCAAGCCTAGCTCACGAATGTCGCTTCCTCTATAACTGGCCCTTATACTGCCAAATCCTAGAGCAGTCAAGAAGATTCGCGCGCATATCGCCATAATCCTGCAAGCCGTGTTGGACGCCGCGCGACGGGATGACAAAAAACTGACCAATTGGGGTTTTGCATTTAGAAAAGATTCAACAAACTTAGCAAACGAACTGATCGGCTGCCACTCGGATTTGGACGGCTCCTTAACCCGACTCAAATTTTTTGATTATCGCACTAGCCAAAAAAAGGGAAAAACGACAGGAAAAACGACAAACCCGCAAATTCCTGCTTATCCCGGGAGCCATACCGTAAGGGATAACGCATGAATATGCGTTTTTTACTTGACACGCGATCCGTCGTTTTGTATAAGCATGCGGTCATAGAATTTTCTGTCGATGGCGGCTTCCGTTGAAACCATCGGCGCCTGACGACGTGGATGCCGAATCTCGGCCGTGCGGGACTTATAACTCCCCAACGTTCATTCACTAGTTGCCCATAAAGAGCACAACATCAGCGCAGCCAGTGCGCGTGGCTTCATCCTGGATTCGGACCGACGGTGCCCCAGCGTTTCCTGATTCACGCTGTGATCTCGATTCTCGGTGCCCGGAAACCCTCAGTTAGAAAACCGATTAACTTTCATTGTAGGAGGAGAGACGATGCCTAAGGTGAACGAGACAGCCATCAGTTTGACGGAGTGGGTTGGCTTTGATCTGAGGCCAGTCATCGCATTTAACCATCAAGTTTTCAGATTGTGTTGTTGTTGGGTCGTTGTCGCGCTGATGGTTTGTTCTTACGCCATGGAAGCTAGCGGGCAATCCTCAAGTCAAGGAGCAGTTTTGGGCACGATTACAGACCCTAATAGAAACGCGCTTCCTGGGGTAGACATTTCGGTAGTCAATAATGAAACCGGTGTTAAGCGGTCCGGCCAGAGCAATACTGAGGGGCATTATAGAGTAGATTTCTTGGCACCTGGCAACTACCGTATTGTTGCTGAACGTATCGGGTTTAAGCAGGAAGTCATTGAAAAAGTGACGCTGCAGGTCGGGCAGGCCGCTCGCGTGGACATTCAACTGGTGTTGGGTGAGATCACCGAACAGGTTACGGTTACGTCGAGTGCCGCTCCCATTGACACCGAATCGGCCACCTTGGCAACCGTAATCAACAATGACCAAATACTGAAGCTTCCCCTTAATGGACGAGAGTTTCTGGCCCTAGCCGCCTTAGTACCTGGTGCGGAATCGGGTAATCCAAAACGTGGCGCCGTCTACAGTAAAGGAATTTCCGTCGGATTTAATGGCGCTCGGGCCGGATATAATTCCTATTACCTTGACGGCGCCAGTAGTACCTCTCCCAACCGCAATGAGCTAATCTCCTCGCCGGCCTTGGAAGCGATCAAGGAGTTTCGCGTCGAGACTAATATGTATTCGGCGCAATACGGACGCTCAGGAGGGGCCGTAATTAACATCGTCACTTCGTCGGGCACCAACGCTTATCACGGTACTATCTATGAATATCACCGCAACAAGGCGTTGGATGCTCGGCCCCATTTCTACACCGGGTCTCGCGAAAATCAGCCTCAGTATTTACTCAATCAATTTGGCATAGCAGGTGGTGGCCCGGTAATAAAGAATAAGACGTTCTTCTTTGGTAGCTTTGAGGGCTACAGGCAAAAATTACCGGGTCAAGCAATTACGACCTTTGCTCCTACTGATAAGGAGCGCATTGGTGATTTCAGTGAGAGTATTAATCCGTGGACCCTGCGGCCAGTGGTGCTTACGAATCCCTTCACTGGTCAGGTAATTCCTGGGAACAAACTGCCTCCGGAGCTCATCAACCCGGTTGGCAAGAAGTTAATGGACCTTTGGCCCAAGCCCAATTTCAATGATCCGTTCCTGAACCTACGCTACTTTAGGTCTGGCACTTTCACTCAAAACAAGTTTCTGCTGAAAGGCGACCACACCTTTTCACAGCGCGATTCGCTCAGCGCTAGTTTTAACTTCGGAAACTATGCCAGCACGCAGGTGGGCAACACGGAAAACGGTGACATTAGCGATCTGTCGCAAGATCGAGCGCTCGTCGTAACTTATACCCATGTATTCTCACCGACGATGGTAAATGACCTAAAGGGAAGCTACACGTACTATCGTTCCGGGGGCGATTTCACCCTAAACGACAAAAATTACGCGAAGGAATGGGGGCTTTGGAGTGGTACCAATGCAGACATTAAAGGCGCACCTCGCCTAGTTATGTATGGAAGCGGGTTTACTGCTTTTACGTTGGGCAACGCTGGACCGTTTAAGTATGTAAATCGCAACCTCTATTTCAAAGACAATCTGGCGTGGACCAGCAAAAAGCACACTCTATTTATCGGCGGGGAGTTCATCCGCCAGCCATATGACTGGGAGTTCAATAATATTCCCGCGACGTACTTGATCGGCTTGCTGGATGGAGATCCTGCCTCCGATGATGTATGGAAAGTCAGCGGTTCCACGTTCGCAGACCTGCTGATGGGCCTCTCGGCGCTCACTTACCACAACGTCGGAGATGGCCAACCGATGAAGTTGAAACGGAATGCTTTCGGCGTTTATGTTCAGGACGATTGGAAAGTAACGCCACGATTAACGTTGAATCTTGGTTTGCGCTATGACTATGAGGCTCCATTCGCGAGCACAAATAACCAGTTTGTCACATTGAATTTTGACACGGGACGACCTTGGTATGCCGCGGGTGCTCCAGCGGATCGGCTGGCGCCATTGCGTTTCAAGTATGATACGGGGGGTCCAAACCGGCCGTTTGAACCAAGCAAGAAGAATTTCTCGCCGCGGGTCGGCCTGGCATTCAGACCTTTTAACGATAATCGCACCGTAATTCGCGCGGGATATGGCGTTTTTTATACTAGTGAGACGGCCTGGAGCACGGTCTTCGGCTCTTGGGTCAATCCATTTGCCGGAGAGTTCCGTTATTTTTCGCGTGGGTTCATCTGGCCGGATGGCAGAGATCGTTTCGTCACTTTCGATAAGGAGCCGTTGGATTTTAGGTTCGCCGCCTCATCGGACTCGGGATTGAGCTATACCACGACACCTGAATTTCCCACGGGGTATCTGCAACAATACAATGTCTCAATCGCGCGAGATATAGGAGCCGGCGTCGCTCTGGAGGCTGCTTATGTAGGAACTAAAGGCACAAATCTCGACGGTATCATGTCCTTGTCAGGATACTCATTAGCAGCGTACCAGAAGGCGATCGCTAATGGGGTTAACCCTGGTCTTAGGGCGAAAGGACACAATTCCAAGTACAACTCACTACAATTAAAGGCGACCAAGCGCCTGTCAAATGGTTTGGATTTTCTAGCTGCCTTCACTTGGGGTCATGCCATGGCAGAATCCTCCAACTCAGACGTCAACGAAAATACACTCTATGACTTGGCGGGGACTTCGAACCCGACTAAGCGGCGCTACTCGAACGCCGATTTCGATGTGCGCAAGCGGTTCACTTTGAGTGGCACCTATGAATTGCCGCTCGGTCACAATAAGAAATTTGGTAGCGGCTGGCATCCAGTTGTGGATGGTGTGTTGGGCGGCTGGTCACTTAATTACATTTTCACGATGCAGGATGGTTTTCCTTTCTCAGTATTCGATCCCGCGCAGCGTTTTCCCAATCGCATTTGTGATGGCAACCTCCCCTCAGATCAGCGGACTCCCGATCGCTGGTTTGACATTAAGTGTTTCCCCACTAAGACGCCGGAGACAGTAACGCTTCCTGACGGCAATACCCTGACCGTTTTGAATGGTAATGCTAGTCCAAATGTTATTACCGGCCCCGGATTGAAAAATCTGGATCTGGGAATACATAAGTCGATCGGAATTACAGAAGGCAAGCGGCTGGAAATCCGATTTGAGGCGTTCAACGCTTTGAATCACCCTAACTATCTAGCGCCAGCGCTCAACATATTTTTTGCCACAGAATCCGGTGCGAAGCTCACGCGTGTTCGCGATATGCGCGACATACAAGTGGCAATCAAGTTTAGTTTTTGACTCGCTCAAGCTTGATCGTCAGCAAGGTGAGCCCGCATGTAACTCTAGATTGAGACAGCGTCGACGCGCGGTGCCGCATCGGCTTAGGTTAGGAGCGAGAATCGCACGGTACGGAATGCAATCGAGAACATGTCTGACAGATGGTCCTGTTTCTAAGACAATAACGAGGGACAAATAGTGGAAAGACTGGCCAAAAAACTACGTGTCCGACTTCGGCACCTCGGCTCTCTGCTGCTCTTGCTCGCGGCAGTTCCTGCGACGCACATGCTCGACCGACAGTGTACAGTCACGTATGGGCAGCAGCGGCCCCAACCCGCCAAAGCTATCCAGAGTCGCAAGATCCGTCTAAGCGCCGCGCACGTTGCCGCTACAAACCGGCGGAGAAGAATCATTCTGCAAATGGATGTTGGAGCGGGTCCGTTCTACAGTGACGCCATTGGACCTACTCAGCTAGCCGACGCCATAGACTACCACTTGTCGCCGATCGATCAGCCGAAGAATCAGATCGACAGCGTCTGGTGGGACTGGACTGAAGGGAACTCCGCTTCTTGGCCCAGCCAGATACTACCTCGACAGACCGCCATCTTTCCGAAGTGGTCGCAGGCGGGCATCGATCCCGTTGGGGTTTTGCTCGATCAAACTCGACGGCGCGGTCGGGAAGTCTTCTTTTCTTATCGTGTCAACGGCAATGATAACGGACCCGGCGAGTTCAAGTTAGTTAGGCCTAATAAGGAAAAGCATCCGGAGCGGTTGATTCAAGCCATATACCCTTTCAAGCACTACTGGAACTTTGCATTTCCCGAGGTGCGCGAACTGAAGCGCAGCGTGGTTGCTGAAATTGCAACTCTCTATGATTTTGACGGCATACAACTTGATTTTGCCAGAATGCCGATCATGTTTCCTCCCGGTGAACAGTGGTCGGATCGCCAGCATCTGACAGCTTTTGTGCGTTCGGTAAGAATGACATTGCTGGAGATTGAAAAAAAGCGCGGCCGACCACTCCTTCTCGCAGTTCGAGTTCCTGAGTCGGTCATGGGTAGCCACTTCGACGGATACGACGTGGAAACTTGGGCACGCGATCAGCTGGTTGACATCTTCGTTTTGGGAAATCGATCAGCCGACGTGGAGTTAGGAAAGTTCAGAGAGATTACTGCTAAAACCGGAATCAAGCTTTATCCATCATGGGATGACTATCACGCTTCGGATGGATATCGGAATGCGCCGGTTGAAGTTGTCCGCGGAGTCGCAGCCAATTGGTGGAACCAAGGAGCTGATGGTATCCATCTCTTTAATATTGGAAGTCCTTCTCCAGCTGCGCTGGCTAAGGTCGGCAAGATGCGGGTTGAAGGCTTCTCACCTGAATACTTAGACCAGACTCGGACGTTGTGGAAGCGTCAGGCGCAAATTTTTAGCGAGGTAGGATCAACCGATTCGCTTAGGAACCGCGACAAAGTCTTCATTGTGCAGCGACGTGGTGACAACCTCGGTCCTCCCGCGTGGCCAAAGCCCACTGAATGGGAAACTCCACGACACATGTATTTCGGCGCCAACATGCTTTCGCAACTTCCCGCCGAACTGTCGAATGGCGCCAAGGCCGACTCCTTAGTAATTCTCGAAGTTGCAGACGATATGAGTAACATCGGCGCCGCGGCTAACGTTAAAGAGGTTACCTTGCGCGTCGTGATTTCAGATCCTGAGGCTGATCGGCTTCCTGCCGGCAGCCGACTTGAAGCAACTGTAGTTGGAAATTATACGCGTCCGGGTCCGGATCCTACGGCAATGAACAAGCCCCCAGCCAAGGGAATCGAGGGGCAAATAGAGTGTCGGCTTAACAATCTGTTACTTCCGTCGGCAACCGTCGAGCAGGGTTGGCTGGTATTCAAAGTTGATCCTAGGCAGCTTGCTGTGGGCGATAACCTTGTTGGGCTACGTCTTACCAAACCCGTAGTCACTGGCGCGGAGAAAGTAATCGAACGGATCGAGCTGCATATAACGCATCGCCAGTCGTAATCAAAAAGTCGTTCAACGAGTCATCGTTCGAAGCGGTGGTGGGGTCAAGGGACAGAGTTGCGGCACCGTTAGCTTTCAAAAAGAGAGCATTCAATGACATCACAAGACGTGATTGCTTCCAATCCTGCGGCGGATTCTCTGCAAGCCTCCTCGTCCAATAGCAAGAAATGGATCGTAGCGGGGATTCTGTCAGCCGGTTTGGGACTGGACTACTTGGCTCGTCTGGCTATCAACTCAGTGTTTCCACTCTTGAGGCAGGATCTCCAGATGACAGATTTCGAGATCGGCCTATCTGCAACTGCGTTTTTATGGACCTACGCCCTGCTATCTCCCCTCGCTGGATTTGCGGGAGACAAGTTTCCTCGTCGTACCGTGCTCGCTTTAAGTGTGGTGTCATGGGGCGGGGTGACCCTGCTTTGCGGATTCGCGACCGAAACCTGGCAGCTACTGGTAGCCCGTGTGCTCCTGGGAGTGAGCCAGGCCTGCTATATCCCAACCGCTCAGGCATTGATAACGGATCTCCACACGCCGCGGACCCAAGCTAAGGCGATTGGTATCTTTATGGCGGGGTGCTATGTGGGCGTCTTTGCCTCGGGTATGCCTGTCGCTTGGGTGTCGACATCATTCGGATGGAGAACGATGTTCCTACTAATTGGCGGTATTAGCCTGGTCTTTGCACTTTCAATGAGCTACATCCCGCGCGTTCAGCCACGCAAATCCACTCCTGATCCAAGCTCGGACCCCCTTAGTCAGGGGTCTTCAATTGACTCCGTGAAATTACTTCTTCGAAATAAAGCCTTCGCCGGGATCCTGATAGCTTTTGCTTTGTCAGGCGCGGCCTATTTCATCTTGTTTACTTTCCTACCCCTTTTCATCTTTGAAAACTTTGGTCTTTCGGTAGAGGCGGCCGCCTTTCAGGCGACGTTTTATATGCAGGTAGGGGCACTAATCTTGAACCCAATCTTTGGTGCCGTGGCGGACAGACAATCGTCCCAACAGCCGAGAAATAGGTTTTACTTCGCCGCCATTACCGCGGCGACCGCACTGCCGGCATTGGCGGTTGTAGGATTTGGGAAGACAACACTGTTGCTGACGGGTGGACTGCTGTTCTTTGGAGTAGCAATGGCGGGCACCGATGTCAGTTGGACTCCGATGCTCTCGACCGTCGTGTCTGAAAGGAATCGAGCAACGGCATACGGCATCATGAATATGGCTTCGTGCTTCGCCGGAGGAACCGCGACGTTTGCGGGAGCGCTCTTGATGAAGAGCCACGGACTGGGAGGTCTTATGGCTTCCGGCGGAATAATGTTCCTCGTACTGGCCATCCTTTTGGCAATTACCGGGACGCTGCGGTTTCAGCGCAGCGCGGTTTTGAAACAGACCATCCAGCCTTCTTAGCAAGCGCCTCAAAAGCACGACTTTTCCTGGCTGCTGACGACCGAAGTGACGCCGACCAATAAGCAAATGGCCCACAAACGAAAACAACTCATTTTGATCAGTGCGGTTTTCGCCTTGCTTGTCGGCGTTTCAGCAACTTCAATCACTGGCTTGGCACAGCAGACCGTTCCGCGTTCTTTTCATTATGTCGACGGAAAGCCTCTACACGCCTTGCGGGATGGTGAATTTCGCGTTCATCACGCGAGCCTTCCGCCGACGTCAGGCAAGGTGTATATCTACGCCTCGCTAGGAATGCCTGCGGTAAATCCCGTGCCCTACCTGCAAGGTTCACCAATCGCCGCGCAGTTCGTAACCTTGGGAGAGACGCGTGCAGGAAAGTTTCTTCCAGCGATCCGTTTCGGACTTAAGGAGCGGGAAACGCTGGCCGGACAAAGAGCACAACTCATGCCTTGGGTGTTTGATGGCACTACGAACCACTTTGGTGGATATGCGCGTCCCGCAACGCTTTATGATTTTCGCATTGAGCTTGACACAGCTACCTCAAGTGCAACGGTCTTCACTGCCGGAAGAGGAGATGACCATTGGTTCATGCTTGCTGAAGACGTCGGACTTATATTTCCGGTTAGTGAGATCAATGAGGTATTAGTTGAACAATACGCCGACGCGGCTGGAGTGCATGATCTTTCTGTCCAACAGGTGCGTAACCCCGCAAGGGAAGTGCTTGTCGGGAGTGATACGGGTAGAAAGCGGCGTGTAACGGCTGGCCGTGGGTTTCGATTCCAGAGCATGAGGAGTGTGTGGCGGGAGAGAGGTCGGCATGTGGTCATCTCGCGGGATGAGAGGCGTTGGCAGGGTTTCGCGGATGTAGCTCTCAGCAAAACCGGTCGACTGCTAGCGACTTACTGTGATGGTCCAAAGCACGGGGGTAACGGTAAAGCAGTAATCAGAAGTAGTGATGACTGGGGTAAGACCTGGAGTGGCGAACAGACTATGGAGGCCTTACGGGGCGCCAATGAACGTATACAAAAACTCAAAGACGGATCTTTGCTGTTCACCAGCGGTGAAATGTATCCCACCGTAGACTTTCAGCAGAGTCTTGACGATGGTAAGACATGGACGGTCATCGGAAGTTTCGATGTTCGATCCTTTGGACTCTATCAACATTACGCAATGAGTCATGTGTTGGAAAGTGCAGATGGAACCTGGTTTATTGTTGGGTCCGACATGGTAGGAAAAGAGCAACGAGAACGACTCCAGGTATTTGCCTCAGGGAATCGGGGTAGGGAATGGCATCTGCGAGCGTTGATTGATACTTTTCCGACGACAGGACATGGCGGTAGTGAGGCTAGCATCTTGGAACTCTCCGACGGCCGTCTGGCGATCTACGCTCGCGAAAGCCGCAATGATGGCTTTCCGGGGTTTAGGGTGTTTTCAAACGACAAGGGGAATACTTGGTCCGAGCCGGAGGATCTGCCGATTCAAACTAGCGGCAGAATACTGGCCAACTTCTTAGCGGATGGTCGGGTAATGTTGACTACTAGAACATGGATCGGCCGTCCCGCTTTGTGGGCATGGATCGAGAATCCGAGCCGCAGAATTGGCTTTCAAATCAGCGGTGTACACTATAACGACAAATCGAGCAAAGGTCTTAAGGATGGTGTGCTTTATATAGACAACGATGGCCGCCTCGGTCAATTTACAAGATATTTGCTCAGGCCGCCGAGTGCTCCCGAGGACGAAGTTAGCCTCATCGCCAACGTAATGGTGTTGGAAAATCAGGGTAACGCCGCTACCGTTTCTATTCCATTTGCAGGCAGGTTAAGTATCTATCCTGAACATGCTGTGTTCAGCGGTGGAACTAAGGAGGTAACGCTGTCGATTGCTGCGCAGACCTTTCACACATATGTGGTGAAGAGCGGTAAGGGAAGAGTTACCATCCACATTGACGGTAAACTTGCGCTCGATACCACTGATGTAGATCAACGCAACACGAACGCCGGTTGCCTGCCATTCGGTGTTGGCCCTCTGCTTTTCTCCTTCGGGAACTATCCCACTCCCGAGTTATTTTCGCAGGACGCCGCGCCTTGTTCCACCGCCATGCTTCCATTTCAGATCACACCAGGCGTGACAGGTTTGGCTCTGTGGAAGAGTGTAGAGGTAGTCACGGTATCTCAAAACGGCAGAGAACATAGGACCTCTTGGATAGCAGCCAAGGATGGATTTCCTGATCAGTATCAACTCGATAACGTCATAGAGGTTGAGGCAACGGTGTCGGGTATGGACCAGGGCTACTCTGGGTGGGTGCAGTTGCCAGACAACAGGGTGTTTGTGGTGAACTATACAGATGACACTGCAGTCATCTGGCCTGGAACGAATACCTTTCCTTACGGCTGCTCGTGGATACGCGGAACATATTTGCTGCCAAGCGATCTGGACGCTGTGACCACGGTGCGATGACCATGGGGCGCAATTAATTCAATGAGGATCGCTACCATCATGACGCTTTTCCACCATGAGCGGGTTGGAAGCTGTGACGGCTCTGGTTCTGTGGCCGGTGCGTCAAGTGCCTATAACGGTTGTTCAACCAGGAAGCCCGCAATAACCGCATGCATCTGAAACAAAGAATCGACGCTGGTCACTGTCTGATCGGGGCGGGACTTTACACCAACTGTCCGGAGGTAATCGAGTATTGCGCCAAGGGAATGGATTGGATCTGGTGGGAGACGCAACACACGCATGTGGACTGGCAAGGAACAATTCAGGGCGTGCGAGCGGCTTATGGCGCGGGAATACCGCTGCTCATCAGATCGTGGACTCATGACGGTGCCACATTGGAACGAATGCTGGACACCGGCGCTGAGGGGATAATTGTTCCCATGGTCAACACGAAAGAGGAGGCTGAGAGCATTGTGTCAAGGTGCTTCTATCCACCGCTTGGTAATCGGTCCTTTGGTGCGACCCGACCTGAGATTATCGAGGCTGACCTGGATGAGTGGAACAAGCGAATCGTCACGATAATGCAGATCGAGACCCCTCAGGCCGTCGAGAATGCTGAGGCGATCGCGGCCGTACCGGGAGTCACGGGATTATTGTTGGGCGCTCGAGATTTGGCTCTGCGGTTGGGTAAGAGCACCACGCAATATAATGCCGAGGAGCAGGTGGCGAGTGCTGTCAGTCATCTCCTAGAGGCGTGCAAGAGAACCGGTAAAGTGGCCGCGGCTGTATCTCTTACACCGACTGCGCTTTGCGCTCGGATTGCCGAAGGTTATAGGCTAATTTGCGCAGGGATGGACCTTGACCATTTACAGGAAAGTTATTCGCGTATGACGAAAGCTGCGCAAGAAATGTTAACTGAGATGAGTGCGAATGATGCTGAAGGACCTAATCCTGTGTGAACCGTTCGCGACGACGCTTGAGTATTAAGAATCCGCGACTAAAAGAAATTTGTCTGCGGAAGTGCTCCTAATCCCGCAACTACGTCCTTCTCGCGCGCACACGCTTGAATGGTTGTCCACTCGAATCGGAGAACAACGCGGGTGATTACAAAAATTAGATGATCTTCAGGTGACTGGCATCTCTGCTAGTGGGACGATCTTTGAACTCGAGGTGCCAGGCAACATTGTATCGAGTACCTCTCCGATCACATCCACCGCCTCAAACAACGCCTTCGAGCTGATCATCAACGGTGGAACCAGCTTGAGAAAACCTCTACCGGTCACGAACAACATAACTCCACGACGAACACACTCCATAGCTATCTCATCGCATAGCTCAGCCAGTGGGGCGTCAGTAGCGGGATCCTTCAGGTGAATGGAATAAAATAGTCCTATACCGCTGACCCGTTTGATGAAACGCTTGTGTCTCTCTGTAATATCTGCCACTCGTTTGCCTAACTCCAGACCGAGAACCCTCGACCTTTCCACGAGCTGCTCATCGTGAAGAATCTGAATGTTCGCAAGTGCAGCTGCCAAACAAACTGGATTCCCGCCAAAAGTACTCGACATTTCACCCGGGGAGGCAAGATCCATGATCTCACTGCGTCCGATTACGGCTGAAACCGGGAGGCTCGATGTTAGGCCTTTGCCAGAGCAAATCAGGTCCGGTGTAATACCGTAATGCTCAAAGGCAAACCATCGTCCGGTGCGCCCCATTCCGGTCTGGATCTCGTCCGCCGCAACTAATATCCCGTGCCGTTTGGCCCAAAGCATAAGCGCGTCGATGTACTCTTGTGGATAAACCGTGGTGGTCCAACCTGGAATCGATTCAAAAATTATTCCCGCAATTCTCTCCGGGTCGATTGCGCGCTCGTTTAGATCAGCTTCGAATCCCCTCGATTCGGCCGAATCAGGCGCAGGTAGCTGATACTGCAACAGAGCTTCTCGCTGCATTCCATCGACTAAACCTGAGCCACCGCCCGCCAATTTCGCCGCCAGAGTGCGACCGTGGTACGAACTCTCGAATGAAAGTATTCCTAACTTTTCCGGAGCAGAGCGCAAGCCGTGTTTACGCATTAGGCTGATCGCGCATTCCGTCGCTTCCGTGCCAGCGGAGAAGAGAATTGCCTTGTCCAGGCCCGGGGGGGCCAATTTTACTAATTCCTCTAATAGTTGCCGACGCTGATCGCTGGGGTATGCGTAGCTGAAAATCAATTGAGCATCCAGTTGATTCTTGATCGCTTGCACGATTCGAGGATGCGCATGTCCAACGTTGGCCAGAACTATCCCGCTACTGAGGTCGATCCATTGATTGCCGTAAGGATCTCTAATCGTAAATCCGTAGGCTTGGTCCCAAATGATCGGAGGCATGCCGCTCATCGAACGCGGCTCTACCGAGCGCAATCTCTTAATAGCATCGATCGATTCTGGAACCGGAATGTCGGAAACTATCTTGCGAAATTCGGTTTGGATCGAGCTCGTTGTTCGAGGAGTCAGGTCGCTGCTTCGCATGTTTGTTTACCAATGGATTGATGTCAGAAATTGCGCGAGCTGACCGCGGAATGCCTGGACATGCTTTTCAAATTCTTTAGGTCGCGAGGGGACTTGGACCAGTTGACCTTGGGGTAGTCTTTGAGCCCATGTTTCCGCGTAAGATAGAGGATGAACAAGATCCTGATCGTTTCCAACCACGAGAGCCGGAACATTTAGTGACCGAATTTCTTCCCAGTTGTTGATGGGGCAATCGCCTGGTATGTTTCGCAGGCGGGCGCTTCGCTCAACAGCTAGAGGTCGATCAAATTGTTCGATTATCCCCTGGGCATCCTCGGTCGATTTTGACAGGAGCGATTGATATTCTCTAAGGGTCTTCACCTTCACCCGGCCCCCGTCGCAACCATATCGCTCCAGGCAATCAGCTACCTGAGGGTACAGAAGCATAGCTTCGGGGTTAGGTTGATCCAGCCACGCCGGCCGCACCAGGACGAGGGCCGCAACGTGCTGCGAGTAGTCGAGAGTGAACCGCGTGGCGGTTGCCGCACCCATTGAAACGCCTCCCACCACTGCCTTGTCGATTCCCAAATGTGAGAACAAGGCGTTGAGATCGCGGGCAAAGGTAGCAAAAGTCAACTCGGCCGCCGGGCCAACGGGCATCGTCTCACCATGGGCGCGTGCGTCCCAAACCAATAGTTGGTGGTCGGGTAGTGGACCAATTAGCTCCAAGCTGTTCCGCAGATCTCCGGTAAGGCCGTGGCAGAAGACAACCATTGGTCCTGTCCCGAACAAACTGTAGCGGAAGCGAATTCCCGCATGCTCAAAAAATGCCATAGTCAGCAGCTCAGACTGAAGAGCCCTCCTTCGCGATCGCCCCTATGCAGCATCCCAGGTCTGCCTTACAAATTTGATACTGTCGGCAACCTGAGACTCTTTAAGGTTGTGAAGTATAAGAGGACCGTCGTACCGATTCGACTTAAGCAAGCGGAAGTATGTGGCCCAGTCTAGTTCCCCGGTTCCGGCGGCCTGAAACTCGCTCCCGGAATCCTTCATCAGGTCCTTTGCGTGAGCCAGCACAATATCAGTTCCGATTAACTCAAATGTTTGTTCTAGTACCGCTTGCATGTCGGCACACTCACTTGAATCAAAGAGATTCGCACCGTCAATGATCACCTTTAAATAGTCAGACTCTAGTTCGTCCAGCAGCCGTCTGGTCTTCTGAGAAGAGTTGATCACGTTGGCCCTTTCAGGCTCCACACCCAACGTCACCTTATTTCGTTCAGCAACACTCAGCAGGGTCTTGAGCGTGGACACTAAATCTGTCCATGCCTCCGGCTTATTGTTATCAGGATGCCTGCGCCACATGTTACTTGGGTCGCGTGTGCCCGTGCACAATGAGACCAGCGAAGTCCCCACATCGCGAGCCCTTTCGATCAGTTGACATGCTCGCGACGTGAAGTCCTCTCGATGAGCCTTGTCGGGGTGAATCGCATTGAAGGTGGCTGAGATTGAAGTCATCTGCATGTGAGCGGTATCAAAGGTCTCGCGGATGTATTTACAAAGGTCGTCTGTTATTGTCTCCGGAAGGCTTTCTACCTCAGCGGATTTAAAGTTAAAGTGGACGAGGCTGAGTTGATGTCTCGCTATCGACTCGACGACTTGCGTCAGGGTTGGCTGAACAAAGGTACGCGAAAAGATGCCAATTTCCATATCAAATATGAATCTATGATTCGAATGATCAAGGATAAAGAAAAACTGAATAGCCAAACGTCACAAATTGGAACACCGTCCTCACACTGCCTCGATCTTGCTGGGCATCAGGTTGATCCTGTTACCAGAAGCAGCTGATTCCTCCACAGCCTCCAGCAGCCTTACAGCGGCTAAGCCGTCCATTTCGTTGGGATTCGCTGCTTTTCCCTTGAGCACCGATTGGGCAAAAGCTTCGAGTTGATTCTTGTAAGGATTGCTGTTAGCGCCCAGCGGCACGTGCCATTCTTGGGTACGACCGTCAAAGGCGCGAACTTCGCTAGAACGGCAATAGAAAGGAAGGAAGGTCCGAATTGCGACACTGCCGTGCGTTCCTTGGACCGCATAGCCCTCTTCGAAGTCTCCGTTTACTTTGACCGAGAGCTCAAAGTTGCCAGCGGCGCCGCTTTCTAGCTGAAACATTCCATGCCACGAATATTGATCAAACTTCTCTGCTAGACATGCCGACACATTGATCACTTCGCCGGACAGATATCGGATGGTGTCAAAAAGGTGGGCACCGTGAGTCACCAATGAATAATGGCGGCGGTCCGAGGTTTTGGCATCGGCGACTGAGCTAGTGGTGGAATTGCTCCCTATAACCATAGGGAGGATCGCCTTTTGCATCTCACCCCGGAAGAGCGAGTCGCGATACCAAGCTGAAACTGACAGAATCTCTCCCAGACGAGCGCGGATGAACTCCGCAGCGAAGGCTATCCCCGGATCGTGCCGTTTCATTGAACCGACTTGGAGCGTGAGATTAGTAGTCTCCACCAACTCACACAGTCGCTCACATTCTGAGCTATTGCTGCCGAGCGGTTTCTCCACTAATACATGTTTTCCAGCCCGAAGCGCTTGTGTTGCCAGCGGTACGTGAAGGACGTCAGGCACAGCGATAAGCACCGCATCAATGCCATCGTCCTGCAAGAACTCACCGCAGTCTGTGTAGAGCCGGGTTCCCGCAAAGCGCGCGCCAATGGCGTTCAGCAAATCTTCACGCCCATCGCATATGGCCTTCATCTCTACCCCGACCGCCCGTTCCAGAGCAGGAAGGTGCGCGAATTGAGCGATCGTACCGCAACCAAGAAGACCGATTCTAAGAGGCATTTGATGCATTCAGAACACCACCTATTTTCATGAACAAACCTAGACGGCGCCACTCGGCGGCATAGGCATTACTGCGATTGAACTATTTGCCTTGATACCAGAATGAGCGGCGCCAATTGCACTTCCTCAGTCGACCCTCCAGTTCGTCACTCAAAGGCTCCTGATCGCTAACGGCAAAATTGCGGGTCGCCTGATCAGCATTCCGGGTGCCAGCAATCACTACGGAGACAGGAGGAGGCTTGAGAGCAAATTTAAGAGCCACGGAGGCGAGATCAATTTCCGCGAGGTCGGGATTAGCACCGGCCAAAGTTTCCTTGATTGTCTCAACGCGCCGAACGGTCCGGGGCAGACGATCTCCCGCAAAGTACTCGCTGCGCATGTCGCCGTCAGGGAAGGTGTGATCGATAGTGAGCTTGCCTGTAAGGGATCCTTCGTCGAACGCTACACGAACTATCACACCTACATCATGCTCAAGCGCCTCTTGAAGCAGCCCTTCCTGGGCTTCCTGATTGAAGATGTTATAGATGACCTGGACGCTATCCACTAATCCACTACGAATTAGGTCAATGACTGCGTTCTGATCGTGCTCGGGTGTGCTTACTCCTACTCCTTTGACCTTCCCCTCTTCTCTACACCGCTGCAGAGTTTCGAAAACAACCGGATTGCGATTCCAAGCGCGCATCCAGGTATGGATCTGGATGAGGTCTAGGCAATCTGTTTCCAAAGAACGAAGGCTCTTCTCAATCTCTGCTCGAACATACGCAACGGGATAGCGGTCTTCTATTGAATCGTAAGGACTCGGTGGCCAATCGCCTGGCATTCTCGGTGGGATTTTCGTAGCGACATAGACACTGTGACCGGCCCGATGCTTTAGGGTCTGGCCTATCAAAGACTCGCTACGTCCGTTGCCATAGGCCCGGGCGGTGTCTATGAAATTGCAGCCTAGATCGATGGCTCGGTTCAAAGCGTCAATTGAGTCACTATCACTCTGCAGACCCCAATTGCCGCCGAGCGCCCACGCTCCGAAGCCGATCTCAGACACCTGCCAATCCAATCTACCGAATCTTCTGAATCTCATTGCCCTATCTGTTGGTTAGACGGCGTAACGCGTCTTCGCTGTTTCGACCTTGTTATCGAAGTCGAAGCCAATGGCTCCAAACTCCCGTTTGATATTTGCTAGCGCTTCTCTCACGAAATGGAGATCACCGCCGTAGCAAACGAGAGAAGCGCCCAGGGCGACTTCGTCCTTTGCCTGCTCGACACTTCCCACTAAGGTGCCGAAGCGCTTTCCAGCCGCTATCGCGTTCCGACATGTTTCAGCAATGGCGTCACGGACCAGCGGCGATTGAAAGTTGCCGGGAATCCCGGCAGCCAGTGTGAAGTCACCTGGTCCAAAAAAAAGCAGATCAATACCATCAACGGAGGCGATTTGTTTACTCTGTTCAACGGCGGCCGGTGACTCGATCTGAGCGATGAGAATGGTTTCTTCATTCGCCTGTCGCAGGTAATCTCCCATGTCAGTCATGCAGTAAGGGTTGTCGGGGCTCGCGCTAAAGAATCCGCGTTCACCCAATGGCGGAAATTTGGTACAGCGGACCAATTCGCGCGCTTCCTCGGCGCTTTCACACCGAGGGTACATGATCAGTGTGGCACCGGCTTCGAGTAGCCGAGCTGTGCGCATGAACTCACCCTTGGCTGGCCGAGCCATAACGTCCATGTCCGCCACTCGAGCCGCTCGCATGATTGTTGCCGCTTCGGAGAGAGTCATGGGTTGATGTTCGAGGTCTATCCAAAGGCAGTCGATACCCATCAATCCGATCAATTCAGCGCTCGAAGGATCGGTAAAGTGAGCAACCGTAGCGAGCACTGGTTTACCTTCGGCCCAACGCCTCTTTACTCTACTTAAACGCATGAATCTCACAGTCCCTTTCCCAATTGAGGTTCAGGCGACCACCGCCTTGGGGAACAGGTAGTCAGCAAATCCAAGGAAATAATAAGACTTTAATCTTAATAGGACCGTTCGAACCCTGGACGCTCCGTTAGAGTCGCGTTATTCAGTTTCTACGCATAAGATTCGGGCGGTCTATCGTCGCGAAGGCTTGCTTCCAACACAGAATTAAGCTCGCAGAATAGTAAGGGTCAATATTAATCACTTAAGAGCGTACCGTACGTGTGCGATCAACTTTAGACTTCTTCTTCACTTTTAACCCTGATGACTTTCCACTCGAGTCCGGCAAACGAACCGAGATCGGCCTTATCGTCGGTGACGAGTACATTTATGATGGTTGCTGGAGCCACATAGGCGAAGCTAACCTCTCCGAGTTTGGTATGGTCAGCCAACCCGATAACTTGCTTAGCTATATTCAGCATTGCGAGCTTCACCGACGCTTCCTCTTCGGATGGCGCAGTAATGCCATGTTGGGAGTCGAGACCGGCCATCCCAAGAAAAAGCTTGTCCACGCGATACTTCGACAGCTGTTCTATCGTAGAAGGCCCGACTAGTTGATGAAGCGGATCCCACTTGCCGCCCAGGACGATTAGCTCCAGGTTGGATCTTTCCGAGATTATTTTTGCCACTTCAAGGCTATTCGTTAAAACTTTGGCGTGCTCCGCAGTCAATGAGGACGCCAAACTAAGGGCGGTCGTTCCACTGTCAATTAGTAAGCAATCTCCGTCCTCGACGAGGCCTGCTGCAGCCTCGCCAATAATCGACTTGAAGTGTGTTGCGTACTCCAGGCGATTCTCGAAGGACCTTGGGGCCGCCAGTCGGCGAAGGGCCCCACCGTGTGTCTTCAAGGCGACCCCGCGGTTCTCGAGTTCGCGCAAATCTCTACGAATGGTGTCTTCGCTGACGCCGAACCGATTTGAAAGATTGCCGACCTCTACCCTGGAATCCGTTTCCAGCAAACTAATAATCTGGATAATCCGCTCTTCCCGGAAAAGGCCCACATCGCTCCTAGCCATTCGTTCGCGCCCTCCTAGTGCCGCTAATCTTATTGCCCAATGGTTGCGGGAGTCAAGCAAATTATGCTTACTCGTGCGGGTATTTGCCGAGACTGGCCCTGAAATTTGAAAAAGACGCCGACATCACGCCGATATGCGCCTATTTGTCGCTCTAACTCTTGCACGCTTATGTCGATCGCCGAGATTGGATGTAGTTAGTCAACGCAGTGATAGAGCGACGATTCTGCTGACAGCGCGAGTTTCGCGAGCACGACACCAAACATCTTTGGCGCTATCGATAGCTCACGATCCACTGTGGCGATGCTGACTGTTTTTCAGGCGATGGGTCTTGAACTCCTCCAGAGCCTCATCATCCAAAGCAAAAGGAGGACTCTATTGATCTAAGAAACCAAAGGATCTTCAGCTGATTAGTTTGATTTCTCGGCTGATTATTTGCGGACAACTATATGTTGTTGAAGAGTTTTTGGATTGGCGATCGCAAGAAGGGTCTTGGAATGTGGGCACGCAGTTTGGCACAAAAAAAGTGCTGGTAAAAGGTAATCTCAATGGCGCGATTAATGACTTCGGGGCGGCCCAACAGATTGACGCTCAAGCAGTCGCGGGCAATCGCTCTATCGCCTAGTCTTACAGCAATCGTGGATATATTGAGATTGGTGATTTGCAGATTGAACTCGCAATCGCAGATTTCACGAAGGCGATTCAGCTTCATGGCGAAGCTATTCACTTTTACAGACGCGGGCAAGCACGACTCATAGATGAAGACCTGGAAGGTGCAGTAGGCGATTTCAATTGGGCTCTTAGCGTGCGATCCGCAGAATGAGTTTCTATCCTCCAATGATCTACGCCAACCGAGGTTATGCCTTGCTGCTTCAAGAGAATGAAAGAGAGTCGCAAAGAGATTTCGCCAAGTGTTCTGGAACCAATAACGGTCAACAACGGATGCTATTCGAGTTTCATTTGCGCAAGATCGAAGGCCAAATAAAGGAAAGGCTGCGTCGGCGCGCGCAAAGATAGAGTTGCAAAGCACAAACTAGTTCGGAGCTATACACGCTTATCGGTAAGTTAAATGCATGGAAGCAGCGGCTCCGCGCCAACAGCTAACGTGGTAGCCGTTTGCCCTGCTATTACTGATGCGCCAAGTAACGACGGCAGGGACGCCGCTTTTTCTTCTTCTTGTCTATTTGGCCGGGGAATCAGCCTTATGCGGCTGACACGGCGTTTTTCAACTCGCTCGATTTCAAACACGCCGTTCTCATGTTCCACCCTATCGCCGCGCTGGAGCACCCGCCCAGCGCGTTTCATCAAGAAACCACCAAGCGTTGTGTAGCCGGGGTCTTCAGGCAGATCCAGTTTAAGGTACTGGTTGGCATCGCGCACACTTAGCATCCCGTCCAAAACGTATGTCTCACCGTCTCTTCTGATCTGCTCACGTGCTTCCTCATCATATTCGTCATTGATCTCCCCGACGATCTCTTCAAGCAAATCTTCGAGAGTGAGGATACCTTCCATGCCGCCGTGTTCATCGACTACAAAAACGAAATGAACGCGCGCCGATTGCATCTGCCTGAGAGCAGCGCCGAGCGAGGCTGTCGCCGGAATGAATGTGGCTCGTCGAACAAGTTTGTTCAGATCGAAGCCGTTGCCATCGATTCTTCCCATATCCAGGTCTTTTCTAAAGAGTAGTCCAACTATCTCATCAGTCTGCTCACCGTAAACGGGAAGGCGAGAGTAACCGGTAGAGAGGAATGCAGCCCTCGCATCTTCGAGCGTAGCGGTCACGGGAAGAGCGGTAACCTGAGTGCGTGGCACCATCGCCTCCCGCACCTCCGCGTCGGAGAATTCGAAGACTCTATCAATGAATTGCTGTTCTTCAGGCTCAAGCTGGCCGCTTTGACGAGAGATATCTATCAAACGGCGTAGCTCCTCCTCAGTGTAAACAGCGACATGCTCTGAGGTTGGGTGCAGGCCGAAAAGACGGACCACACGTGTGCCCGACCAGTCGAGGAGACGGATTGGCCATTGAAAAATTTTGTAGAACGCCTGCATCGGAGCTGAAATTGCCAGTGCAACCTGCTCTGCGCGCTCCAATGCAAGTGTCTTGGGTGCAAGTTCGCCGAGCACGATGTGTAAGAACGTGATGATTGCAAAAGCGACGGCGAAAGAAATGGTGTGTAACGTCAGTTCTGAAACTCGACCCTTGAGTGGCGCTTCGAGTAAATGAGCGAAAACTGGCTCACCAATCCATCCCAGAGCCAGAGACGCCATTGTTATCCCCAACTGCGTAGCCGATATGTAGGTGTTCAAATTGTCAAGCAGTCCCAGCAGACGACGGGCGCTCTGATTTCCGGTGGCGGCGAGCGTCTCAATACGAGAACGGCGCACACCCACGAGAGCAAATTCCGATGCCACAAAAAAGCCGTTCGCAAAGACCAGGAGAAATACGACGATAGTATAACCAACGCTAATCACGAACCTATTCTATTGCTTCACGAGCCTCATGTGAAATTTCGAGAGAGGCCTTAATACCTTGTCTTTGCCGAACCACCCCTTAACTGCTCAAACGTAAAAAGGCCTCGGATTACATTTCATTCCATCCGAGCC
>Ga0207674_10000532_pt1 | contig 49916 bp, 53 predicted proteins | sample KBSCornC72_FD_184303 | JGI IMG/M metagenome (GOLD analysis project Ga0207674, IMG submission 184303) | Corn rhizosphere microbial communities from Kellogg Biological Station, Michigan, USA - KBS Corn C7-2 (SPAdes) (version 2) | ecosystem: Host-associated > Plants > Roots > Rhizosphere > Soil ... | reverse complement strand
GGTTGCGAGCGAACCTGAAAGAGAAAATTGCATCGCGCCGCGCATCTCGATATAGCGTGCCGTCCATGTGGCGATAGTGCCGCTATCGGCTGAGACAATAGCATCGTCCTCAAGCGCCGGTTTGATGGGTCACAGTACAATACGAATGACTATGCGATATGCACATTTGGCACCCGAGCATAACCGTGATGCAGTGAATCGTCTTGTATCGTCGGAAGCAGTGGCGACTAAATCGGCGACCCACCAAACTGCAAAAAACGGAAAGCTCGCCGTTAGTAGAATAAGTAGATATATGAATAACTTATATGAAATGCGAAAGTGGCGAAATTGGCAGACGCACCAGACTTAGGATCTGGCGGAGCAATCCGTGGGGGTTCAAGTCCCCCCTTTCGCACCACCCTTTACCAGCGCAGTCCCAAGAGCGAATCCCATGAGCCAGCCCCACAAGCCCGTCGACCAGCCCGCACTCAAGCTCACCAATACCGAGAACTACCGCGAGGACTACGCCAACAGCGTCCAAGTCCGCATGAGCGTCTGGGACTTCTTTCTCGTCTTCGGCACCATGACCCAGAACAGCCCGGACGAGCTTCAGGTAAAGAACTTCGAGGGCATCTATCTCAGTCCTCAGCAGGCCAAGGCTCTGTGGAACGTCCTCGGCCATAACCTCGCCCAGTACGAGCAGGCCTTCGGCCAGATCACGCTGGAGCAGGTTCCCCCGCAGCCCAATGGCCCTGTCCATTAATAAATAAGGCCCTGCCTGCCGGTTTAACTATGGTCCCGTCCAATTCATAATAAGAGCGTGCGCACCCCGGCAGATCGTCGCAAACCGGCTCCCGGTGACATCCCTCTCTGGATGCTCTTCCCGCTCTTCTTCGCCGCTGTTTATCTCTCGCACCTCACCCTCCTCCGCCTGCCTTATTTCTGGGACGAAGGCGGCTACTATATTCCCGCCGCGCTGGACTTCTTCCGCACCGGCAGCCTGATCCCGTACACCACCGTCACCAACGCCCATCCCCCGCTTCCCTCCATCCTGCTCGCGGGGTGGTGGCATCTCTCGGGATTCGTCGTCAGCGGCACCCGCACCTTCATCTGCATCGTCAGTGCCTCCGCTCTGCTCGGCGTGTACAAGCTGGCGAGAGCACTCTCCGGAACTGCCGTGGCGGCCGTCGTCACCTTCCTCACCGCCATCTATCCCATCTGGTTTGCGCAGAGCACTCTCGCTCACGCCGACATCTTCGCCGCCGCCTTTACCCTCTGGGGGCTGGCCTTCTACTTCGACCGGGACGAGGAGGGCCGAACCACCCGGAAGAATCAGGTGATCGCGGCCATTCTGTTCGCCCTGTCCGCTCTATCGAAAGAGACCGCGGTCATCACTCCCGCAGCCCTTGCGCTGTGGGAGGCGACCCTCTTTCTCCGCGACCGCCGCCGATCCCGCGCCCTAAGCTGGATTGCCGCGCTGCTCTTCCCCATCCTTCCCCTGATGGCCTGGTACGCCTTCCACTACCACCGCACCGGCTTCGTCTTCGGCAACCCGGAGTACCTACGCTACAACGCGACCGCAAACCTCAGCGCCTATCGCATCGCGCTCTGCCTCTGGCACCGGCTGCTGCATCTGACGACGCATATGAACCTGTTCGTCCCGGTCTTCGCGACCGTCGCCGCCATCCTGATCCCCGTCACCTCGCCTGACGCCCCAAAGAACATCCGCAGGTCCGCGCTCCATGCTATTGTCGTCATTCTGGCAGCCAACTGGATCGCCTTCTCCATCCTCGGCGGAGCGCTGCTCACCCGCTACCTGTTGCCCATGTACCCGCTGGTGCTACTTCTCTGCGTGTCGATATGGCGCAGGCATCTCCGCCGATGGTGGCTCGTCGCCGCGCTCAGCACTACCGCTTTTCTCGCCGGCATCTGGATCAACCCGCCCTACGCCTTCGCTCCCGAAGACAACCTCACCTATCGCGACATGATCGTCCTGCACCAGCAGGCCGTTCACTTAATCGAGCAGCGCTATCCCCAGGCCACGGTCCTCACCGCATGGCCTGCCACCTCGGAGTTGTCGCGGCCCGAGATCGGCTACACCCACCACTCCATCAAGACCGTCGCCATCAAGGATTTCTCTGTCCAACAAATGATGCTGGCCGCGGCCGATCCCGGCGCTTACGATACCGCTCTGATCTTCTCCACCAAGTGGGCGCCGCCGCCTGGTTCCGTCAATCTCGGAAAGCGCAACGAATCGGAAGATACTCGTTTCTTCGACTTCCATCAGGACATGCGTCCCGCGCAGGCCGCCGCCATGCTGCACGGCAAGATTGTCTTCGAGGCTCACCGCAAGGGCGAATGGGTCGCCGTCCTGCGTTTTCCCCGTATCGTCGACGCTTCTCTCGCTCTGCCCCGGCAGCACTGACGCTCTATATACTCGTAGCTGTGCCGAGACTGTTCAACCTGCGCTCCATCTGTCGCGAGAGAGGGCTATCGATAGCCCTCGTCCTGTGCTGCCTGCCGGGCATCCCCAGCCTCGCGCAAACCGGAGCGGCTGCCTCGGAAGCCGCTCCGGCCGAGACCATCGGGCGTGTCGTCCTTGTCCTCCCTTTCGACAATCACTCAGGCCAGTCCCCCCTCGACTGGGTCGGCGACTCGTTCCCGGATACGCTGAATCAGCGCCTCTCGTCTGCCGGTTTTCTGACCATCTCCAATGATGACCGCAAGTTCGCGCTCGACCACCTCGGTCTCCCCGTCGACTTCAAGCCCTCTCGCGCCACCACAATCCGCATCGCCCAGACGCTCGATGCCAACTTCGTCATCGTAGGCAGCTACACTGTCGATAAGGACCGCATCGCCGTTCAGGCGCAGGTCCTGAATGTGGACAAGCTTCAACTCTCGCAGCCCATCGACGACTCCAGCGAACTGACCCGCCTCTTCGATGTGGAGAACTCCGTCGCCTGGAAGATCGCTCGCCACATCGATCCTCACTTCAGCGTCGCCCAGCAGACCTTTCTCTCGGCCTCGGGAGGCGTTCCCCTCAGTGCATTCGAGAACTACATCCGCGGCACCAGCGCAACCTCGCCGCAGGAGCAGATCAAGCGCCTCCAGATGGCGATCGCCATCACTCCCAACTATCCCGCCGCTCTGCTCGCGCTGGGCAAGGCGCAGTTCGCGCAGGGAGACTTCGACCGCGCCGCCACCACGCTCGCCAAAGTTCCCCACGGCGACCGGCGCGCTCTCGAGGCCGGCTTCTACCTCGGGCTCGCCCGGTTCAACTCCGCAAAGTACGCCGACGCGGAGTCTGCCTTCGCCTTCGTCGCCAGCCGTCTTCCCCTTCCCGAAGTTGTCAACAATCAGGGCGTCGCCGCCAGCCGGCAGGGCCGCAACGCCATTCCCCTATTTCAGCGCGCCTCCAACGCCGACCCCAACGACGCGGATTACCACTACAACCTCGCCGTTGCCCTGCTTCGTCAGGGCGACTTCGCCGGGGCGCAGCGAGAGGTCGATCTCACCCTGAAGCTCAGGCCCACCGATCCCGAAGCCCCGCTCTTGAAGGCCCGCATCAACTCCGGCCGACGCCCACAGACCTCGTCGCCACCCAACAAGCCCGGCACGACCACCAAGGCCGCAGCCTCCAGCGACGCTGACTTCGATCCGCTCGAGCGCATCCGCAGGACCTACTCCGAGGCGTCCTTCCGCCAGGCCGCCTTCCAACTGGACCAGATGCGCGCCATGCGCGTCGCCCATCTGCCCCCCGCCCAGCAGGCCACCGAATACACTCAGTCCGGCAAAGAATATCTTGCCCAGGGCCTCATCCCCGAAGCCGAGCAGGAGTTCCAGGCTGCCATCGCCGCCGACCCTTCCAGCGCCGAGGCCCATACCGGCCTCGCAGAGGTGCGCACTCGTACCGGAAATATCGACGACGCGCGCACCGAGGCGCAGACATCCCTTAAGCTCCAACCCACTGTCGATGCCTACCTCGTCCTCGCCAAAATCGAGCTTCAGGCAAAGCAATTGACGGCCTCCGCCGCCGATGTGAGCAACGCACTCAAGCTCGACCCTAAAAACCCGGCGGCGCTGGCCATGCGGCAGGCGCTGCTGGCCCGCGGACAGCGCATCCCATGAAGACCTCGCTGAAGTCTCTCTTCCTCGTCTTCATCGCGCTTGCCTGCCTCTCATCCAAAGCGGCGCCCGCCGACTCGGCTAAGCCCAACCTCGTCGTCAAGCTCACCATTCACGACACCGTCCAGCCCATCACCGCCGACTATCTGCAACGCGGTCTCAACGAGGCGGCTCGTCTCCACGCCAGCGCAGTCCTCGTCTCCCTTAGCACCCCCGGCGGCCTGCTCGAATCGACTCGCGTCATGGTCGAGGCCATCGAAAACTCGCCCGTGCCCGTCATCGTCTACATCTCCCCCACTGGCAGCCGTGCCGGTTCGGCGGGCTTTTTCCTGCTGGAGGCAGCCGACATCGCCGCCATGGCCCCTGGAACCAACGCTGGAGCCTCCCACCCTGTCGCCGAAGGCCGCCAGCCCGACGCCACCCTCAAGCAGAAGATCGAGAACGACGCCGCGGCCTTTATCCGTTCCTTCGTCTCCCGCCGCGGCCGCAACGTCCAGGCCGCCGAAGACGCTGTGCGGAACTCCAAGTCCTACAGCGACGAGGAAGCCCTCGACCTCAAACTCATCGACCTCATCTCCCCCAACGACCAGTCCCTGTTCGCCTCGCTCGATGGCCGCCAGATCAAGCGCTTCGACGGCAGCACCGCAACCCTGTACCTGCGCGATGCAAAAGTCACCCTGATTCCTCCCTCCCTGCGCGAACGCCTGCTCACCCGGTTGACCGATCCCAACCTCGCCGTGCTGATGCTCGTCCTCGGCGGCCTGCTCATCTATCTTGAATTCAACGTGCCCGGAACCATCATCCCCGGCTCGCTCGGAACGCTGCTCATCCTGCTCAGTCTCTTCGGCCTGAACCTGCTTCCTATCCGGCATACGGCGATCCTTCTGCTGATCGCAGCCGTGGTGCTGATGGTCCTCGAAACCAAGTTCACCAGCCACGGCATCCTGGCGCTGGCCGGGACCATCTCGCTGGTCTTCGGACTGGCCACGCTCGTCAACGGCCCCATCCCCGAGATGCAGGTTCACACAGGCACAGCCCTGGGCGCGGGCATCGGCTTCGGCACCATCTCCTTCGGACTGGCCTGGATCGCCCTCCGTGCCCGCCGCGGTAAAGTCCTCACCGGTCCGCAGGCGATGCTCGGAGCGCTCGCCGTCGCACGGACCCCATTAGCCCCCGACGGTCAGGTCGCCATCCGCGGCGAACTCTGGCAGGCAGCCCTGCGCGGCCCGACCAGCCTTCCCGCTGGAGCGTCCGTCATCGTGCGTAGCGTCGAAGGCCTCACCCTGATCGTAGAGCCCGTCGAAACGGCCAAAGATTCCCTGCCGTCGTGAAGGTTATCGCCCCACCTGCCGGGGTAAACTGAAAACAGTGTCAGTTCCGTCCAAAAGTATCGTCCAAGGGAGTCCCGTCTCGATGTTGAATGTGTCCCGCCTGTCCTGTGTCTGGAGTGTTCTGTTTTGCCTGCTCGCAACTCTGGCGGGACCTGCCGCACAAGCCCAATCCAGCGCGCTCTCCAAGCAGCTTTCCCGCCTCGATGTGGGCGTCAGCGGAGTCGGCGAATTCAACGGCACCGGCAGCGGCGTGGTTCAGATCAACGCCCAGCCGACGACCGTGAACCTCAGGACCAGCAACACGCTCGGCGCGCTGGTCACCGTCCGCTATACCAAATCACCCTGGATCGGCTTTGAAGGCAACTACGGCTATGCGCGCTATACCGAGAACTTCACCCCCTTTGGAGCCCCTCCGCCCGACACCGGCGGCGTCCAGACCAATGCCAACGAGTACACCCTGGGCTACGTTGTGCATCCACCAGTTAAATTCAGCTTTCAGCCGTTCGTCTCGGCTGGGGCCGGCACCATCGCCTTCCGGCCGACGCCCTTCGGTGGCCAGTCACTCAAGGAGCAGGCGCGCGCAACCTATTACTACTCGGTTGGCGTGGAAAAGATGCTCTCCTCCTCGCACTTCGGCCTGCGCGCCCAGTTTCGGCAGCTTTTCTTCCTGGCCCCGGACTTCCAGCAGAACTACCTGACCATCAAGCACCGTACCTCAACCTTCGAGCCGGGCGTCGGATTCTTCATCCGCTTCTAATTCACTCTACGATTCCCACCAGCACCCTCAGCCAGCGAACAACCTGTTCTCTGGCTGATCTCTTTAATTCACAAATGTCAACTTCCCTGCTTCCATGACTGAGTGCCGCGCTACCGCGTCCCGCTCCGGAAAATCAACGCGATAGTGCGCTCCACGGCTCTCCTCCCGCCCCAGCGCCGAAGCCACAATCAGCCCTGCCACCACGTGCAGGTTGCGAGCCTCCAGGGCGCGCCGGAATATCCCCCTCGGCATCGTCGCCGCCAGCGCATCCAGCCCGCGCTGCGCCTGCCGCAATCCCTCAGCATCCCTTAGCAACCCGGCATACTTCCACATCAGACTCCGCAGCTCCGCAATCCATCGCTCCGTAGCCGCTTCTCCCGTCACTGAACTCTCGCCGGAAGCCGCCCTGTTCACCGCCAAATCACCATCCCCCGTTTTCTGACCTTCTCTCACCTGATCCCCGCCATCGGCAATCACCGCCTCTGCCGCCAATACTCCAAACACCAGCCCTTCCAGCAAAGAGTTGCTGGCCAGCCGATTCGCTCCGTGCACCCCCGTACAGGCCACCTCGCCCGCGGCATAAAGCCCCGGCAACGAAGTCCGTCCATGCACATCCGTGCGCACGCCGCCCATAAGGTAGTGCGCCGCCGGACGCACCGGGATCAGGTCCCGCCCAAGCTCCAGACGATACTGCGCCAGAAAGCGCGAGATTCCCGGAAATCGCGCCTGCAGATCCTTCTTCACATGGCGCATGTCCAGATAGACTTCGCCGTCCATGCCTTCGTGTGTAATCGCTCGTGCCACGACGTCTCTTGGAGCCAGTTCCAGGAGCCGATGATACCGCTCCATAAACCGCTCGCCCTTCGCATTGACCAGGTAAGCACCCTCGCCCCGCAGCGCCTCGCTCATCAAAAATCGCGGAGCGCCCGGTGCGCTAAACGCCGTCGGATGAAACTGGTAGAACTCCATGTCGCTGACCTCGGCACCCGCCCGGTAGGCCATGGCGATGCCGTCTCCGGTTGCCACCGCCGGATTGGTCGTATCGCTGTAAACCTGCCCCGCGCCGCCGCTGGCCAGCAAGATCGCCTTGGCGTGAACCACGCGCACCCCACCCTCGCCGTCGAGCAGCGTGGCCCCGGTTACGCGCCCGTCCTCTACCAGCAGATTGACTCCGGTGGTCCACTCCATCAGTTCGATCGAATCCATCTCGCGCACATGCCGCAGCAGCGATACAGCAATCTCCTTGCCCGTCGCGTCCCCATTCGCGTGAAGAATCCGCGGCAGGCTATGCGCTCCCTCGCGCGTCCGCATCAGTTCGCCATTCTCGCGGTCGAACTTTGTGCCCCACAGCAGCAGTTCCTCCACCCGGCGCGGCCCCTGCTCCACCAGCACCGCAGCGGCCTCGCGATTCACCAGCCCGTCGCCCGCGCTCATCGTATCTTCCAGATGCAAAGCAACGTCCTCGTCGCCCCCCATCGCCACCGCGATGCCGCCCTGCGCGTAAGCCGTGTTCGACTCGGCCAACTCTTCCTTGGTGACGACCACAACCCTGCCTAGTCTCGACAGGTAGTTTGCCGCACTCAGCCCGGCAATTCCCGCACCGACCACAAGAAAATCAACTTGTTCCATCCTTCGATGCTACTACCCAACCGCCTCCGCAGAATCATCGCGATACGCGATACGATGGAGACATCGTGCCAGTCATCTCCCTCAAGACCCCCTCCGCCGCCTACGACATTACCATCGCCTCCGGCCTGCTGCGCAGGCTTGCGCCGCGCCTCAGCAAGCTGATGAAAGGCAAGCCCTTCCGCCCCTTCATCGTCACCTCGCCCGAGATCTGGGGCCTCTGGCACAAGCAGGTCCTTGCGTCGTTCAAACAGCCGCCTACCGTCCTCTTCCTGCCCAGTGGCGAAACCCACAAGCGTCTCGCCAGCGTCGAATCGCTTGCCCAGCAACTGGCCACTGCCGGAGCCGACCGCGACTCGCTGCTCATCGCCTTCGGCGGCGGAGTCGTAGGCGACGTCACCGGTTTCCTCGCCGCCATCTATATGCGCGGCATCCCCTACATCCAGATTCCCACCACTCTGCTTGCTCAGGTCGACTCCTCGATCGGCGGCAAGACTGGCGTCAATCTCGTCGCCGGAAAGAACCTCGTCGGCAGCTTCAATCACCCCCTCGCTGTCCTCGCCGACACCGACCTTCTCGCCACCCTGCCCCCCGCGCAACTCCGCGCCGGACTACAGGAGTCCGTCAAAGCAGGAATTATCCGCGATCCAAAGCTCTTCAAGTACATGGAACAGAACGCCGACGCCATCCTCAGCGGGGACGCCAAAGCGATCGCCCACGTCGTCGCCGCCAGCGTCCGCGTCAAGGCCTACGTCGTCGCCAACGACGAACGCGAATCCGGCCTGCGCATGATCCTCAACTACGGCCACACCCTCGGCCACGCCATCGAGGCCGCCACCAGCTACAAGCAGCTCCTCCACGGCGAAGCCGTAGGCTGGGGCTCAATCGCCGCCACGCATCTCGGCCTGTCGCGCAAGCTCATCACGCAGGCTCAGTCCGATCGCATCATCGCGCTCATCCTCCGCTACGGCCCGCTCTCGCCCTTCAAGGCGACAGCCGCAAAGCTCGTAGCTCTCACCTCCGGCGACAAGAAGAACCGCAGCGGCACGCTCTCCTTCATCCTGCCCACCGGCATCGGCACCGTTCAGATCGTTCGCGACGTCACCCCCGCCGAACTCCTTACCGCCGCCGAATCCATGTTCACTCAGATGCGTCAGCACACCGCCGCACCGAAATCTGCAGCCGCACGAAAGCGCAAGCGGTGATGGCAGCGCAGCAAAACGCATCCGAACGCACCACCGGAGCCCGCCCCGTCGGCGCTACCAGCGATCAGGACGCCGCCGCGAACGTCCAGCAGATGTTCGACATCATCGCGCCGAAGTACGACCTGCTCAACCACATCCTCTCCGTCGGCATCGACCGCTGGTGGTGGTCCCGCGCCGCTCGCACCTTTCGCGCCATCCTCGAGCGCCCCGAAGCCGTCGCCCTCGACCTCTGCTGCGGCACCGGCGACATGACCCTCGCCCTGCTCAAGCACCGCCCTGGCAGCTCTTTCGACGCCCCCATCCTCGCCGTAGACTTCTCCCACCAGATGCTCTCCCGCGGGGCCGAGAAGTTCTCTCCACACAACATCATCCCCATCGAAGCCGACGCGCTGCACCTGCCCATCGCCTCGAACTCCATCGACCTCGTTACCTCGGCCTTCGGCTTCCGCAATCTGAGCAACTACGAGGCGGGCCTCGCCGAACTTCACCGCATCCTCCGTCCCGGCGGTCAGATCGGCATCCTCGACTTCAACCAGCCCGCCGGCCTCACCGGGTCGCTCTACAACCTCTACTTCAAGCAGATCCTGCCCCGCTTCGGCGGCCTCGTCTCCGGCGACCCGGCGGCCTACACTTATCTTCCCGAATCGGTGGCGCGTTTCCCCCGCCCCGCGCGCATGATCGAACTCATCGTCAGCGCCGGTTTCACCAACTCCACCTGGACCAGCTACACCTTCGGCACCGCCGGTCTCTATCGCGCCACCAAGCCCTGACCGCGCCTACTTCACCAGATCCCGATAGTCCTCCCGTACCGGCGTGAACACGTCCAGAACCTCCGACGTCTCCAGCGCGGACGCCTGATGTTCCACCCCTCCGTCGACGACAAAGCTATCTCCCTCAAAGACATCGAAGGTCTCACCCTCCCTGTCGACGCGCAGTGCCCCCTTGACCACATACACAAGCTGATGGTGAGGATGGCTATGCCGCGCTCCGACCCAGCCCTTTTCGAAGTAATGCCTCACCAGCATCAACTCGTCGTTGTGCGCCAGCACCTGCCGCCTCATCCCCGCCTCCGGCGTAAACATCTGCGCCTCCTGGGTTCTCACCGTCTTCATCGCGCCCCTGCTCCTATCACATCTTCTATCAGAGTTGTATGGATTCCAGCCCTGTTCGAGTGTATGCTTTCGCCAGCCATGGTAGCCACTCACGCGACCGACCTGCGCAAGGCACTGGAGGCGGATGAGATCGTCCCCTACTTTCAGCCGCAGGTTGAGTTGCGCACCGGTCTGCTGACCGGTTTTGAAGCACTGGCGCGCTGGCAGCATCCCGTCCATGGCACCATCCCGCCGGACGTCTTTATCCCCCTCGCCGAAGAGACCGGCCTGATCGGGACGCTCACTCGAAAGCTGTTGCACAAGGTCTTCAGTTCGGCCGCAGTCATTCGCGACGCCGGAGATATCACCATCTCGATCAACATCTCCACAATTCAGTTTCATGATAAGTCTCTGCCCGAGCAGTTTCAGGCAGTATCCCGGCAGGAAGGCTTTCCTCTCGATCGCATTATTCTCGAGATCACGGAGAGCGCTCTGATCGACAACATGGATCAGGCGGTTGCCATCGCCCAGGATCTGAAAACCCTCGGCATCCGTCTTGCGCTCGACGACTTCGGCACCGGCTACTCCAGCCTCTTCCACCTCCAGTCCCTGCCTTTCGGCGAACTCAAAGTAGATGCCCGATTCGTCCGCGAGATGTCGGACGCGCGGGAGAGCAGAAAGATCGTCGCCGCCATCGTCGGCCTTGGCCACAGCCTGGGTCTCCGCACCATCGCAGAGGGTATAGAGACCAAGGCCCAGGCCGACATGCTGCTCTGGCTGGGCTGCGACTGCGGCCAGGGCTGGCTCTACGGCCCTCCCGTCCCTGCCTCTGACCTGCCCAGCCTTGTCTCTTCCAGACCGATGAGGCATTCCTCCAGTCTTTTTGGCAGGACCGTTCCGTCGGATGCGCTGCAGAATCTCGAAGCCATGCCCGCGCAGCGCCTCGCGCAGTTGCAGGCCATCTACGACGGCGCTCCCGTCGGGCTCTGCTTCCTCGACTCGAATCTGCGCTACATCAGCATCAACAAGCGGCTCGCCGAGATGAACGAGGCGTCCATCGCCAATCATCTCGGTCGACGCGTTTCGGAAGTTGTTCCCGATATCTTCCCAAAGGTTGAGCCTTACATCCGCCGCGCACTCCAGGGAGAGGTCTTCAACGATATTGAATTTGCCAGCCCAAAGCGGGATGCCCAGGGCCATCTCCGCACCTTGCTGCTCTCCTACCATCCCGCCCGTGACGAGGCCAACGAGATCGTCGGCGTGTCCGTTGTCGTCATCGACATCACCGAGCGCAAGCTATCGGAAGAAGCGCTCCGAGAGAGCGAGGATCACTACCGTCACTCCGTCGAGCTTAGTCCGCAGATTCCATGGACAAGCGACGCGGAAGGCAGGATTCTCACCGCGGGCCCCCGTTGGGAGACCCTCACGGGATGGACACCGGAAGAGGCCCTCGGCCAGGGCTGGGTCAGAGCGCTGCATCCCGCAGATGTCATACCCACTCTTCGGATATGGGCGGATTGCCGACGCACCGGCAAACCCGTGGATGTCGAGTTCCGTGTCGGCCACGGCGATGGGATCTGGCGCTGGATGCGTTCCCGCGCCGCACCGCGCCGGGACGCCTCAGGCAATATTATTCGCTGGTACGGCACCGTCGAAGACATCGACGATGCCAAAAAAGCCGAGCGCGCGCTTCGCGAAAGCGAAGCTCTGCTGCGGGCCATCTTCGACGCTGTTCCTGTCGGTATCCTCATCGCGGAGATGCCCAGCGGCCGCATCCTCATGAGTAATCCCCGCGCGGCGGCCATCTTTCGCCGTTCCATTCCCGTCGGCGAGAATATTGATATCTATCGCCGGTCGAACCTGTTCCATGCCAATGGGCGCAGCTTCGATCAGGAGGAATACCCCATCGAGCGCGCCATCGGCAGCGGCCAGCCCACCGCGGCCGAAGAGATCCTCTACCGACGCGGCGATGGCACTCGCGCCTGGATCAAGGCCATGGCAGCGCCCGTCTGCGGAAAGCATGGCGCCATCGTAGGCGCTGTGCTCGCCGTTCAGGACATCGATGAGACCAGGCTGGAAAAGCAGGAGTTGCTCGACCGAATCGCAAAACTGGAACGCCAGATCAAAGCACAATCCTGACCGGTCTCGCACAAGATCAGGCAGTCCTATTTCCTAATGCTTGACCAGCCACATCAGCCAGCTCGCCGCGATCGTTCCCACCACGAACAAACCGAAACAGAACACTCCGAACCGGATCATCGTCTTCGGCTCCGACCGCTGCGTGATGCCAAACACCACGGAAATGAACAGGGAGAAGAGCAGTACGGCGCTGAAATGCGTAATCGTCACGAAGCCTTCCTTCCTGTCGCCAGCGAATGAGCGTCGACCGCCGCAATCACGTTGAGCAGCCCGGCCACCACCATGAACTTGGTCCCATAGTCTGCTGAAACCGTAACCACTGCTGCCTGGCCGAGGTCGAAGAGTTTAGCGATGCCATACAGCAGGCCTGTCCCCAGATCGCCGGCAAAGTTCAGGATGTCCAGCAATTCTCCGGTATTCGGCGAATAGATCTTGCCCTTGAGCGCGATGCCGATGCTGAACATCAGCACCAGCGTCACGAACAGCAGCAGCCCTCGCACCCATTTGCCCAGCAGCAGATGCCCTGCCCCCGGAACCAGCCATCCGGCAACCAGCACCAGAAGTGCCATCGAAGAAGACCTGCCAGCGGCGCGCGCTGGGACCTGTACGTTATTCGCCATTTCAGTTGCCATCATAGCAGTTGCGCGATCCCGCTACACCCGTACCAGCTCGGTTTGCATCCTGCCTGTCACCTCGGCCTTGCTTGCCCGCGTGATCATGTCGACCTCGCTGCGCACCCCGAACTCACCGGGAAAATAGATCCCCGGTTCCACCGAGAAGCAGGTACTGGGCAGAATCAGCCTCTCGTCGTGCGTCTCCAGGTTATCGAGATTGGCACCGTTTCCATGCAGTTCTGTGCCGATGTTGTGTCCTGTGCGATGGGTGAAGGAGTCGGCAAAGCCCGCGGCGCGGATGATGGCGCGGGAGGCATCGTCGGCCTGCCAGCCGGCGATGGGGATGTCAGCGGCAAAGGCATCTTTGACGGCAGCGATGGCAGCATCGCGGGCGTCGCGAACAGTATTGAAGATGAGACGTTCGCGGTCGGTGGGCTCACGGTCGACCACGCCGGTCCAGGTAATGTCGTACCAGACGGCCTGCGGATCGTGAGCGAGCTTGGCCCAGATATCGATGAGAACGAAGTCGCCCGAACGAATGGGCTTGGAAGACGCTGCGGTCGGCTCGTAGTGCGAGTCCGCCGAGTTCGCGCCGACCGAAACGTTGGGGCCAAACTCGGTAATGAGGCCTTCGCGGTCAATCCCGGTCTGGAGAAACTGGACAATAGCATATTCATGCGTGCCGGACGAGTTGGCGCGGACGCGGGAGCCGATCTCGCGCCAGCCAGCTTCAAGGATGGCGTCGAGCTTGCGTTGGGCTTCGTAGTGCGTGGCGATCTGGGCGTCGGTCAGAACCGCCTCGAAGCGGCTGACCAGATCTGCGGAGGAGATGACCTCCTTTTTGAAAGACCGGATCAGTTCGACGGTGCCTGCGTCGACCATGGAGACGTACATGATCGCGTTGCGCGGCGAGTACTGCATGGCGATGCGAGCCTGTCCGGACAGCATCGCCTCCAACCCGGCTTCAAGCTCCTGCCAGGAGGAGTATTCGGCTTTGGCTCCGGGGAGAGCGTCGAGGCGGCCGGATTCGATGCGGTGGACCAGCTTTTTCGGCTCGCCGGTAGCGGGAATGAAGTAGTACCAGCGGCGGGTGACGTGTCCGCCAGGAATGCCGAGGATGGCATAGGCAAGCGGATCGCGGTTGTGGTGATCGTAGAACAGCCAGCCGTCGAGTTTATCTTCGCGAAGGGCGGCCTGAATAGCCAAGAGGTCCATGGCGAAAGGCTATCAGGCGTGTCAAGGAATTGGGGGATTTGGCGCGGAAAGAGCAAAGGCCGGAAGCGAATCCCGGCCTTTGCCGTGCTGGTAGTTGGAGCCTATGCGTTGACCGAGTTTTCCGCAGTTGCGGCAGCAGCGGCTTCAGCGGCTTCCTTTTCCCTGGCGGCCTTCTCCGCCTTGCGAGCGGCGGCTGAGTTCTGGCCCAGTTCGGCAGCCAGAGTCTCGGTAGTAAAGGACTCGATAATATCGCCTGCCTTGATGTCCTTGAAGCCGGCGAGATCGATACCGCACTCGACGCCCTGGCGGACCTCGCTGACGTCATCCTTGACGCGCTTGAGGCTGGCGATCTTGCCCTTCCAGACCTCTTCGCCGTCGCGCAGGACGCGGACCTGGGCATCGCGCTTGATGAGGCCGTCGGTGACGCGGCAGCCGGCGATCTGGCCGACCTTGGTGATCTTGAAGACCTGAAGCACCTCGGCGCGACCGGCGTAGTTCTCCTTGTAGACCGGCTCGAGCAGGCCGTACATCGCCTTGGTGATCTCCTCCTGCAACTCGTAGATGATCGAGTGCAGTCGAATCTCGACGTTCTCGCGCTCGGCGATCTCGGCAGTCTTTCGGTCTGGCCGCACGTTGAAGCCGATGATGACCGCATTCGACGCCGAGGCCAGCAGCACGTCGGACTCGGTGATGGCACCGACGCTCGAGTGCAGCACACGGACACGAACCTTCTCGGTGGACATGCGCTGCAACGAGTCGGCCAGAACTTCGACCGAGCCCTGCACGTCGCCCTTGAGGATCAGGTTCAGGTCCTTCATGCCGGCCTGCTTGATCTGCTCGGCGAGGCCTTCGAGCGAGACGCGGGAGCTCTTGGCCAGTTGCGCCTCGCGCTCCTTCATCTTGCGGTACTGCGCGATGCCCTTCGCCTTGTCGCGGTCGGCCATGACCAGGAAGGTATCGCCGGCGTCCGGCATGCCTTCGAGGCCGAGGATCTCGACCGGGGTCGACGGTCCGGCTTCCGTGATCGAGCGGCCGCGGTCGTCGAACATGGCGCGAATCTTGCCGAAGGTATTGCCGACGATGTAGCTGTCGCCGAGATGCAGGGTTCCGTTCTGCACCAGGATGCTGGCGACCGCGCCGCGGCCACGGTCGAGTTTGGCCTCGATGACGGTGCCAACGGCGGGGCGGTCGGGCTGAGCCTTGGGCGCGGCGATATCAGCGACCAGGCAGATCATCTCCAGCAGGAGATCGAGATTGAGGCGCTTCTTCGCTGAAACTTCGACAAACTCTGTGTCGCCGCCTTGATTGGACGGCTGCAGGCCACGGGAGGCCAACTGCTGGATGACCTTCGAGGGATTCGCCTCGGGCTTGTCGATCTTGTTGACGGCCACGATGATGGGAACGTTCGCAGCACGGGCGTGGTCGATGGCTTCGAGAGTCTGGGGCATGACGCCGTCATCGGCGGCAACCACAACGACGACGATGTCGGTGACCTTCGCGCCGCGGGCACGCATGCGGGTGAAGGCCTCGTGGCCGGGGGTGTCGAGGAAGACAATATCGCGCCCAAAGGCGGGAGAATCCGGCTTGGTGATCCTGACCTTGTAAGCGCCGATATGTTGCGTGATGCCGCCGGCTTCGCCGCTGGCAACGTCTGTGGAGCGGATGGCATCGAGCAGCGAGGTTTTGCCGTGGTCGACGTGGCCCATGACGGTGACGACGGGCGAGCGCGAGGTCTCGGCCATGCCGGTGGTGTCTTCGAGGAAGCCCTCGATGGCCTCGTTCTCCAACTGCTCCTCGACCGTGATGATCTGCGCGTCCGCGCCGAACTGACGCGCCACGTCCTTGACCAGTTCGCCTTCGAGCGACTGGTTGACAGTAACGAAGACACCCTTCATCAGCAGAGTCGCGATCAGATCCTTGCCGCGCACGTCGAGCTTTTCGGCGAGGTCCTTGACGCTGATCCCCTCGGTGACGGTGATGGTCTTGGTGATCGGCAGTGGCTCGCGCGGAATCTGCGCGCCGCCGAACCGCGATGGCGGCTGAAAGCCCTTCATCGGGCCTTCCTTGGTCTTCTCGTAACGCTGCCCACCTCGGCGCTGGCCGGGACGCGCCGCCGGGCGCATACCCTCGCCGGGGCCGGGCATCGCTCCGGGAGCGCCAGGCGCACCGGGTCGAGCGCCAAAGCCAGGACGTGCGCCAAAGCCGGGGCGAGCGCCGCCGGGCGTGAATCCGGGACGACCGGGGGCACCTCCGGGACCGCCCGGATAGGTGCGCGTCGGATGCATGGGGCGGCGAGCGCCGGGCGCGGTGTACGGCGGGCGCGAGCCCGGAGCACCGGCCTGGGGACGAGGCCGCTCGAAGATGGGACGGCTGCGCGCCGGAGTTCCCGGGGCAACCGGCGGAGCGGTGTAGATAGGACGCGGTCCCGTCTGCGGCATGATGACGCGGCGTGGCGGCGGTCCAGCGGGCGCGGCCGGAGCCGCAGGAGCTGCTGCTTCGACCGGTGGCGCGGGGGCAGGTTCGACTGGCGGAGCGCTCTCGGCAGCAGGCGGCGGAGCCGGAGTTGGAACCGCAGGGGCAGCGACGACGGGCGCAGCGGGCGTTTCGGCCGGCGGCGGTGCGGCGGGCTTTGCGGCACTCGCAGGAACGGCGGCTGGCGGCACAACGACGACCGGAGGATGCGCCGCAGCGGCAGCAGCAGCGACTGCCGGACGGGCAATCACCGGGCCGACCGGGGGCTTGCTGGCGATGGCCGGAGCCGGGGCAACGATATTTGCCGCCTGGCGAGGCTGCGGGACGATGCGTCGGGGTGCAGGCGTTGCTGCCGGCGTCGGGGCGGGAGCAGCGGCAGCCGGGGCGGCAACTCGCGGCGAGGCGGAGGCGGCAGGCGCAGCAGCAGCCGGAACGGCTACAGCCTTGGGACGCGGCGGCGGGGCGGCCTTGGCGGCAGCTTCAGCCTGCTTGCGCTCGAGAATTGCTTTGAGCACATCACCCGGCTTCGAAACGTTCGAGAGATCGAGCTTCGGCTTGACCTCGACGGGCTGCTTCGCGCTCGCGGGGCGGCTTCCGCCATTAAAATAGCTGCGCACCTTGTCGGCCTGGTCGGCTTCGATGGAGCTGGAGTGCGTCTTTCCAGTGATGCCGATGGCTTCGAGCGCATCCAGAATCGGCCTGCTCTTTACTTCCAGTTCCCGTGCCAGATCGTTGATTCGAACTTTGCTCATCCGTCCCTTTTCGCTTCCCTGCGCCCTTAGCTGTTCATATCAGCCTCATTGAGGTAGGAATCTTTATTGTAATTATCGCTGAAAATGCCGGTCTGGCGATTCAGCGGTCGTTGTGTTGCATGGCTCAACCGGCTAGCCACGATCTTGTCCTTCGTCGTCGATGCCTTCGCCGGAGGTCTCCTGGCTCTCGTTCACCAGGGAATCCACGGCGTCATTCTCTGTTTCGATCTGCTCTTCGCGCGCGTCGGCTTCGCTGACCGCATCGCTGACCTCATCCTCAGCGTCTGCAATCTCCTCCGCTGAAACGTCGTCAACCTCTTCCGCCGTTCCTGTCTCCGCTGACTCGGCAAGAATCGCCTCCGGCGTTTTGGACTCGGCACCCGCCTCTTCGCCTTCCACTGCGGCTTCGGCGGCTGGAGCTTCCACTACCGGGCGCTCCTCGCCTTCCTCGTATTGGCCGAAGTAATGGCGAACCGCGACCGAGATCTTCTCGACCGTCTTCTCGCCGATGCCGGGAACCTCCTCGAGTTGCTCGGGCGTCATGTCGGCCAGGCCTTCGACCGTGGTGATACCTGCGGCAATCAGTTTTTCGAGGATGGATTCGCCAAGTTCGGAGACCTGCTCGATGGGCGTAGTGGGACCGCCGCCCATGGCCTGCATCTGCTGCTCGACCTCCTGGCGCTTCTCCTCCTCGGACTTGATGTCGATCTTCCACTGCAGCAACTTGGCCGCCAGCCGGACGTTCTGGCCCTTCTTGCCGATGGCCAGTGAGAGCTGAGTATCGTCGACGATGACCTCGATCTGCTTGTCTGCGAGATCGACGATGGAGACGCGGCTGACCTTCGCCGGTTGCAGTGCCTTCTCGGCAAAGGTGGTGATCTCTTCGGAAAACTCGATGATGTCGATCTTTTCGCCACGCAGCTCTCGGATGATGGACTGGACGCGCATGCCCTTCATGCCGACGCAGGCGCCAACCGGGTCGACATCCTTGTCGCGGCTGACGACGGCAATCTTCGTGCGCTCACCGGCCTCGCGGGCGATGGCGCGAATCGTGACGGTACCGTCGTAGATCTCCGGAACTTCGCTCTGGAACAGGTTCTGCACCAGCCCCGGGGCGGCGCGGGAGACGATCACCTGCGGGCCCTTGGCGGCACGGTCGACGCGGAGAAGAACGACACGGACGCGCTCGCCGACGGCGAATTGCTCCAGCCGCGACTGTTCACGCTTGGGCATGCGTGCCTCGGCCTTGCCCAGGTCGAAGATCACATCCATCGGCTCCAGGCGCTTCACGGTTGCATTCAGGACCTCGCCGGCACGGTGGTTGTACTCGTTGAAGACGGTATCGCGCTCGGCTTCGCGCACCTTCTGGAAGATAACCTGCTTGGCCATCTGGGCGGCGATACGGCCGAGCGGAGTCGTGTCCTTGTAGAAGCGGAGTTCGCCACCGACCTCGACCTCGGGGGCCAAAGCGCGGGCCTGCTCGAGCGTCATCTGATTAATGTCGTCTTCGACCTGCTCAGGCGTCTCGACCACCGTCTTATAGACATAGGCCCGAATCTCGCCGGTGTCGCGGTCCATCTCGGCGCGCATATTCTCCTGCGTTTTGTAGTATTTGCGAGTAGCGAGCGCAATGGCATCCTCGACTGCGCCCACAACCACCTCGGGCTCGATTCCCTTATCGCGGCTCAACGTCTCAATGGATTGATACAAAACACTTGCCATGGATCACTCGTCCTTCACTGCCCGGAGATGCAGGGCTACTTGCTGCTTATGGTCTTTGATGCGGGTATTCAGATCTCTGCTACCAGGTTTGCCTTCTCGATATTTGCCAGCGGTATATCGACGGTTTGCCCGGTTACAGCCTTCTTTGCCTTGCCTTTTTGCTTGACGGCGGAGAGGTCGACGGTTGCGGTGTTGTCCGCGAATCGAGTGAGGCGCCCCTGCCACTGCCGGTTGCCGTTGATCGGCGTAAATGTCTGAATCTTCACCAGATTACCTTGAAACCGGTTAAAATCCGCGGCCCCGGACAGCTTGCGCTCAAGGCCCGGAGACGAGACTTCGAGCGTATATTCGGCTCCCGGGATCAGGTCTTCCACGTCGAGAACCGTGCCGAAGTCCTGGGCGAAGGCGGCGCAATCCTCGTGGGTGACGCCGGAGAGTGTTTCGACGGCAACCCCGCTGGGCAACTCCTCGGGATTGGCCGTTTCAGCCAGCCGAGCGCGCTCAAGCGCATTTTTTTCAATAAAAATTCGCAAAGTCCGGAACTTGCCCCCGCCCTGGAACTCGATATCGACGAGGTCGAGGCCGTGCGAGGCGGCGACGCGCTCGGCGGTGGCTCGGATTGTGTCCAGCTTGAGTGACATAGCGTTTTTTCAGGCCGTTTTTAAAGCAAATAAAAAGTGGGTTCTCACCCACTCATCTCTTCCGTCAATTTGCCGGTGCGCGCACGGCGGTTTCGAACAACGGAACAAAAGCGTCAACCCCGATGATACATCGAGTGGCGGAAGATTTCAATACTGGGAATTTCTAATCGCCCATATTTGCTCTGTCTGGTGGGCGACTCTACAATCGAGTGTAATCCCGTGGGTTCTGAGGCTCCGCCGATTGCCGGGACACATAAAAACATGATCAATTCCCCTGTTCCTGAAGCCCTCACCTTCGATGACGTTCTCCTCGTTCCGGCCTATAGCGATATCATCCCGACCCAGGTCAGCACACAGACGCAACTGACAAAGAACATCACCCTGAACACGCCGCTGGTCTCGGCTGCGATGGACACTGTGACCGAGTCGCGGCTGGCGATCGCCATGGCGCAGCAGGGAGGGCTAGGCGTCGTCCACCGCAACCTGAGCATCGAGCAGCAGGCGGGAGAGATCGACAAGGTCAAGCGGTCCGAGAGCGGAATGATCGTCGACCCGGTCACCATCGACCCGGAAGAGACGATCGCGGCTGCGCTCGAAGTGATGCGGCGGTACAAAATCTCAGGCGTGCCGGTGACCAAAAATAAAAAACTGGTTGGCATCCTGACCAACCGCGACCTGCGGTTCGTCTCGCGCACCGACTTGAAGATCGATTCGGTGATGACGAAGACGAACCTGATCACGGTTCCGGTGGGCACGACGCTGGAAGAGGCGGAGCACATCCTCCATCAGCACCGTGTGGAGAAGCTGCTTGTGGTCAACGACGATTTCGAGTTGAAGGGCCTGATCACGGTAAAAGACATTCAGAAGAAGTTGAAGTATCCCAACGCATCGAAAGACAGCCAGGGGCGGCTGCGAGTGGCAGGAGCCATCGGGGCGACCGGCGATTTTCTGGAACGGGCGGCCGAACTGGTGGCGGCGCGGGTAGATGCGCTGGCGATCGACTCCGCTCATGGGCACTCTTCGCGGGTTCTCGAAGCGGTGGCCGAGGTGAAGAAACGCTTCCCGGACGTCGATCTGCTGGCGGGCAACATTGCCACTTACGACGGCGCGATGGCGCTGATCGACGCGGGAGCCAACGCCATCAAGGTCGGCATCGGGCCGGGCTCGATCTGCACAACGCGCATGGTAACCGGCGCGGGCATGCCGCAGATTACCGCCATCTCGGAGGCATACCGCGCGGCGAGCCAGCATGGCATCCCGGTAATTGCGGACGGCGGCATCAAGTACTCGGGCGACGTGGCCAAGGCGATTGCGGCGGGCGCGAGCGTGGTGATGATCGGCTCGCTGTTTGCCGGAGTGGACGAGAGCCCGGGCGAGACGATTCTCTACCAGGGTCGGTCGTTCAAGGCGTATCGCGGCATGGGCTCACTGTCGGCGATGTCACAGGGATCGGGCGAGCGGTACTTCCAGGGCAAGGAAGATATTGATGACGCAGCCAGCACGGAGCGACCGTCATTGACAGCGCGCGAGGGCAGCTCGTCGAACCGGCTGTCCAAGTTCGTTCCGGAAGGGATCGAAGGGCGGGTGCCTCATCGCGGACCGCTGGAGGCGATGGTGTACCAGTTGGTGGGCGGCCTGCGGTCAGGCATGGGCTATCTGGGGTGCGGCTCGATCTCGGACTTGCAGAAGAATGCACGGTTCATCCGGATCTCGAATGCCGGGCTGCGCGAGAGCCATGTGCATGACGTGATCATTACGCGGGAAGCGCCGAACTATCACGTGGAATAGAGCTGGGCTTCGCATCCGTGTTGGTTCACGGGGGCTAGAGCATTTTTCCTGTTGCTGTGAATCCCGGGACAGAGGTTCAGCGGCGTTTTCATTGGGGAAAACGCCCATACAAGCCGCAACCCTGCGCTACACCTACAGGGAAAATGCTTTATGGACAAAATACAGGGTTCTCTCCACTCCGGCGGCAAAGCGCCGCCTTCGGTCGAGATGACGTGCGTTTGGAGTCGAAGTAACTTTCCTTTGGGTGGGATTTCTCGACGGCTGGATGCCGCCTGCATAATTCAGGGCTTGTTGAAGACCATAGCCTCGAAGCGATGGCGAGTCTGGAAGCCGAGATCTTCATAGAGGTGGACGGCCTGCCGGTTGGCTTCGGTCACGGTCAGCGTGATGGCCTTGAAGCCCGATTGGGCGAGGTGGCTCATGCAATGCTTGAGGAGCGTCCTGCCCAGGCGATGGCTGCGCCAGTCCTTAGCGACGCAAAGCTGGGTGATGTGCGCGACCTCTTCAGCCACGCGGGAGCAGAGGACCAGGCCTGCCAGCGCGTCGGTTCCCACTTCGCGGAGCACCCAGGAGTTTGGAGCGTCGAAGATTCCGCAGCCGGGAAAGCGCACGATATTGTGCAGGAAGCGGAGCGAGCCGTGGAGCGAACAGTACTGGTCGTTGATGAGAGCGTCGATGTGGCCGGTGTAGGCTTTGTGGATCAGCTCGGCGGCGTGCTGGTAATACTCGCCTGACCAGCGGCTGATCCCGATGTCTTTCGGAAGATCGGGTTGGGAACTGGCTTCGGCAGCCGCTACGGGTCCGAAGTTGTACTCCATGAAGAGACGCGGATACAGGCTAAAGCCGGTCTGGCGAAAGATCTCGTCAATCGAGCCCACATCATAGATCAGCAGTTGCGACTCGATGCGATTGATGCCGGGCGAATGCAGCAGCAGGTCGAGCAGATGATCCAGCAGGACGTGGGTGATGTGGAGGGCCTGCTCGCGGTCGTTGGCGACCGCGTAGGCATCGCCCACAACTGCCTTGCTGCCCTCGTAGACGCAGAAGGTGAAACCGCAGACGCGGCCCCGGTCGAGCGCGACGAAGCCGGGCAGGATGTGAGAGTCGAGGTACTGCAGAAGCAGTTCGGTGGAGCCGCGATAGTTCCAGCGCAGGCGCTGCTGCCAGACGTCGGCCTCGGACTCGAGCAGGGGCCGCAACTGGCGCGCGGAAAAGTGCCTGATGTCGAGAACTTCGAGTTGGGTCGCGACTTGCATGGAGAGTCCAGTTCGCCAAGGGCTTTCGTCGAGCTTATAGGAAATTCATGGAATTTTTCTGCACTTCCTTATCGGCTGGCGTAGACCTTGTAGACCTCAAGGCCCTGCGTGTCATAGAGAAAGAGGGGTTTGTAGACGCGCCCGGCAAGCCAGCGGCCCAACTCCGTGGTCTTGCCGGTCGGAATGACGAGCAGATGCTCGCCTACGGGTACACCGTCGGTTCTGTAGTGAACCAGAGGGCTGTTGCGATAGAAGGCAAGGCCATAGTCCATGTCTCGCTTGACCTCATAGAGAGCCAGAATCTTCTCATCGGGAGCCTGCCGCTGAATCTCGCGGGCAAGCGGACGAGCGGAGTAATTGAAATCGAGATCCTTGCCGTGAAAACCGAGCAGAAAGACCAGCGACGCGACGACCGGGATGAAGGTCGCGCTGACGAGTTGGGAGATGCCCCAGCGGTGGATGATGAAAAATACTGCCCCACCGATCGCCAGGGCCGAACCTCCGGCGATCAGGAGCCATTGCAGGGACGGCACCAGGGTCTCGTACTTCATGTGCTGGGGTGCAAGCACAAGAACGAAGACCAGGATGGCGCAAACGGCGGCGTGCGACCAGAGCAGCCAGCGAGGCAGGCCGATGCGGCGATTGCGGTAAAGATAATCAGCGGCGAGGATGGTCAGCGGCGGAATGGAGGGCAGGATATAGCCGGGCAGCTTCGATCCGGAGAAGGAAAAGAAGACGATGGGGAAGAGTGCCCACAGCACAAGGAACTCGGGGAAGGCGTCGCCGGCCCGGGAGTGGCCAAGGTAGCGCAGGGGATTGTGGCGGACCTTCCACTCGGCGACGGAGACGCCGATGGACTCGATAAGGGCACGAAGGGCGATGATGGTCCACGGCATCAGGCCGACCAGCAGCACCGCAAGGTAGAACCAGAAGGGCTGGTGGTGCTGGTAGCGATTGGTGGCGAAGCGCTCGAGGTTGTGTTCAAGAAAGAAGAGGCGGTAGAAATCCGGGTTGCGGGCCTGCACGGCGATGTACCAGGGCAGAACCATCACCAGGTACAGGAGCACTCCGGGGAGCCAGATGGTGCGGCGCAGCAGCGACCACTCGCGGCGCAGGCCGGCGAAGAGAAGGATGATGATCAGCGCGAGGAAGGGCGCAACCGGGCCTTTCGCAAGGGTGGCGGCAGCTCCGAAGAAGTAGAGATCGAAGAGCCAGAATTTTTTCCCGGTCTCGTACCAGGCATACCAGCCCAGCATCCCGATGCAAAATGGCGCGGCCAGTTGCATATCGGTCGACGCGCCGCGGGCGAAGCTGAAGACGGCGACGCTGGAGGCGGTGATGAGGGCGGCGTTGAGATGTCCCCCAGGGCGGAATCGCCGCATGTGCAGAAAGATGAGGAAGAAGAGCGCAAAGGCTCCGGAAGACGAGGGCAGCCGCGCCGACCAGTCGGAGACGCCGAACTCTTTGAAGAAGCTCATGGCGCGCCAGTAGTAGAGCGCGGGCTTCTCCAGCCAGGGCTTGCCGTAGAGGATCGGTGTGATGGTTCCACCGATCAGGCAGTGGAAGGAGTCGTCGATCGCCTTCGGGCTCAGGCTGCGGGGCACCATCGTCGTGTCGAGCTGCTTGCAGATCTGGTTGTGCTGCGCGAGCATCTCGCGGGCGATCTGTGCGTAGCGAGGCTCGTCTGCGCCGACCAGCCCAAGCTGGTCGCCGCCGAGCAGGGGTACCAGGCCATAAAGGAGCAGAAAGCCGGTGACGACGCACAGCACCAGGAACTCGTGCGGCGATTCGGCGGCAAACCCGTTCCAGATATCGCGCAGCCATGCGATGGGTGCGCGTTGCTTCCGGACGCCGGTCGCGGCGGATTGTGGAAGATCACTCATGGAGTCAGGCAAACGAGACAAGGCTAACAGAGTCCATCGCGGAGTTGGGTGAGGACGCGCTCGGTGGCCACATCGAGCGGACCGCCAACGGTGCATCCGCTGGCGCTGCGATGCCCGCCGCCGCCAAACGACTCGGCGACGCGGGCGACATCGATCTTCCCTTTGCTGCGAATGCTAAGGCGAAACTCGTTGACGTCGGGCAGTTCGCGAAGGAAGACGGCGGACTCGACGCCCGCGATGCTGATGAGATGGTTAACGACCCCCTCGCAGTCCTCGGCATCGGCCCCGGTGCGCTCCATATCTTTGCTGGTAACCCAGGCCCAGGCCACCTTGCCGTCGCACTGGAGATTGGACAGTGCCGCTCCAAGCAGGCGAATCTTGCTGGCAGGGTTGGAGAAGTAGATGTCGCGGGCGATCTGGCTGGGGCTCGCCCCGTGAAGAGCAAGATCATGAACAACGGAGAAGGTATCGGCGCTGGTGCAGGAGTAGGTGAAGGCTCCGGTGTCGGAGAGGATGGAGGTGTACAGGCAGGTCGCCATGCTCGGAGTAATCTCGACCTTGGCGGCGAGAGCAATGCGGTAGACCATGGCTCCCACGGCGCAGGCCTGCTCGTCGATCCAGTTGATCGAGGCAAAGTTGCGTCCGCTGGCATGATGGTCGATGTTGATGAGGAGGCGATCTTCAAGCCCGAGCAGGCCGGTGCGGGCGATGCCGTCGCACTCCAGCAGAATGGCGGGAATGCTGTGATCGGCGATGTCCACGGCCGAGGGCTTGTGGTGGATGCGCTGAATATTCGGCAGGGTCTGGTAGATCAGCGGAATAGGATCGGCGAAGACGACGTCGGTCTGGCGGCCTAACTGGTCGAGGATCTCCGCCAGGGCAAGCACCGAGCCAAGGGCATCGCCGTCGGGCCGGGCATGAGAGGTAAGGATAAACCGGGGGCTGGAGCGGAAGGCTTCGAGAAGCGCTTCAATCTGGGTTTCATGCGTCATAGTGAGGAAGGGGCCGCTTTCTTCTCGCGTTTGCGCATGCGACTAAGGAGTTCGTCCATGCGGCCAGTCATTTTTTCCGAACGATCGATCGCGAAGCCAAGCTCGGGAACGTGGCGGACGCCCATGCGGTCGCGAAGTTGCGATCGAATATAACCGCGGGCGGCGGTGAGTGCTTCAAGCGTAGAAACTTCTTCCTGCTCGCTACCCTGAACAGCAACAAAGACACGAGCGGACTTGCCTCCGGGCGCAAGGACGACTTCGGTGACGTAGCTGGGCGCGATGCGGGGATCGGAGAGCTCGCCTTCAAGCATCGCTCCAATCTCTTCGGAGAAGGTGTGGGCGACTCGATTTCGGTGGTACGTTCTGGCTCGTTGCTCGGGCATATATTTCTACAGGGTGAACGGTTGAGGATATCAAAGTTCAAGCGTTTGACCTAACCCTCCACGAATTTTTATGGGCAAAGAGTCATTCGGGCAGAATTTCGGCATAGGAATCGACGACTTCGGCACTCAGTCCGGCGGCCAGCCGATGCACCGCCTCGTCGATTCGCTGGATCTGCCCGGTGAGATAGCTGGCGGACGATGAGATAGAGGCGATGCCCAGGGTAGCGCGGTTCCAGATCGCTCCGTCATCGAGCTCGGCAATGGAGAGATTGAAGTCGTGCCGCAGCTTGTCCTTGATGGAGCGGACCACCTGGCGGCGGTCCTTGAGAGAGTGTGCATGAGGGATTTCGAGTTCGACGGTTAGCTTTGCTATCGGCATCTCATGGCCCGGCAGGTTCGCCGCCTTACAAGAGAGCTCCTGCATATCGATTGTAACCAGTTTAAACCGCAGTACGAGAGGCTCATCGCCGCGTGAAACAAAAGTAATCAGCAACCGCGGAAATTCATGGTTACTCTCGTAAGCACGATGAAAAGCCCCTAGCTAAATCAGTTTGCGAGACGATATCCTTACTCTTGATCTAATGGTGAACGATGAGTGTGCGGCTAGCTGAGGAAGAAAATGCCGAGCTTAAGTCGATCTGGACGCAAGCGCTATTGGATTCCGGGCCTGAACGGGAATGCGAAGAGCTGGTGCGTCTGGCGACCACGATCTGCGGAGTTTCCGTCGGGTTGTTGACGCTGCTGGTCGAACGGCAGCAGTGGTTTCGGACATCCGAAGAATGGAAACGGGATGAGACTCCCCGTGAGTCCGATCTCTGTGTCCAGACCGTGCAGCAGGGCGGCCTCTACGTCGTGGAAGATTCGCTGGCCGATTCGCGGCTCGCATTGAATCCTCTCATCCAGGGGGATCCGGTACTGCGGTTCTTTGCCGGGGTTCCGCTACAAACCGAGAGCGGCGACCTGATGGGAACGCTGTCCGTTCTCGATGCCCTGCCGCATTCGCTCGATGTAAACCAGGTTCGCACGCTGGAGGTTCTGGGCAAGCAGGTGAGCGCCCGGCTCGAACTGTTGGTGCAGCGAACGGAACTGGAGCAGGCGCTCAAGAAAAAGGAAGAGGCCGCCGCGGGACTACAGGCCAGCGAGGAGCTCTTTCGTGCCTTCATGGACGCAAGCCCATTCCTGAGCTACATCAAAGATGCAACTGGCAGATTGCTGTTTTACAACAGAAGCTTTGCGCGCCGATTCGGCGTCAACGAACATGCATGGCTGGGCACGGCGGATGAGCAGTTGTGGTCGAGGAATCTGACCAACTCCGTGCGCGAACACGATCTCGAAGTCATGGCCGGCGGGCAGATGGTGGAGACCGAAGAGCAGATTCGCGGCTCCGACGGTTCCATCACCTCGTTGCGATCTTTCAAGTTTCCCTGCCACGACTCTTCCGGAAATATTCTGCTGGCTGGAGTCGCCGTCGACGTCTCCGAAGAGGTGGCGCACAAGGCGGAGTTGCAGCGCTACCATCGCGAGCTGGAAAGGGCGAACGATCAGCTTCGCAAGCTTGCTGTCACCGATGAGCTGACCGGCCTGCGCAATCGCAGGGCGTTCGAGGAACGGCTGGCCATGGAGTTCTCCATGGCGAGGCGGCGCAGGCGGGAACTCTCCATCCTGCTGATCGACGTGGACGACTTTAAAAAGATTAACGACGGTTGGGGCCATCCGGCCGGAGACGAGGTGCTGCGCCAGTTGGGAATGATTCTGCGCACAACCGTCCGTCTCCCTGACCTGCCGGCGCGTTACGGCGGCGAAGAGTTTGTAGTGCTTCTTCCTGAGAGTGGCGAGGAGAGCGCGCTGGGGCTGGCGCGGCGGTTGATGGCGAAGGTGACGGCAGAACGATGGGACTATGCGCCCCTCACGATCAGCGTTGGCATGGCCACGATCAACGACACCCTGGTCGATGGGTATCAGTTGGTGGAGATGGCCGACGAGGCCCTGTATGCAGCGAAGCGCGCGGGCAAGAACCGCGTGGTGGCGCATGACAGCACTCTGGGGATTAAAACCTGGAGCCCGACGACATAGAAATAGAACGAAGCGCTACAGTTTTACCGATAGCAGGGTAGCGGAAGTGCTCCTTTCCGTTCGGAACACTTGACGAATGCCATGCCGGAGGAGCTTAATGGCTAGCGCCGGTCACATCCATATTTAGACAAACGTTTGTCTGTGAATCATCGTGTCGGCAACCATTCCAAAAAAGAAGATGGCCATGACGCTCAAACAAGCTGGATGGATCGTAGCGAGCACTGTTCTTATATCGATTGCCGCCCCTTTGTGGGCCTCCTCGTACTACACACAACGGCCGGACGATCCCAAGGCCATCTATCTGACTCGCGGCGACCAGGGTGCGCGCGGCGATGGCGTTTCAGACGATAGCGATGCAATTCAGCAGGCAATCGACAAGGTCCAGGAGACCACCACGCAGGGCATCGTGTTTATCCCTGAAGGCCGCTATCGCATCAGCAAGACCGTCTTTGTGTGGCCGGGCATCCGGCTGATCGGCTATGGCGCAAAACGCCCGGTCTTTGTTCTCGGAAAAGATACTCCGGGCTTCCAGAAGGGCATCGGCTATATGGTTCTCTTCACAGGCGGACGGCTCAATGCGGCGAACCATCGCGCTCGGCGCCGCGGCGAGCCGATAGAAGGGATTGTTCCCCCTAACGATCTCATTCCTGATGCGAACCCAGGCACCTTCTATTCCGCGATGAGTAACATCGACTTCGAAATTCAGGAGGGCAATCCCGCGGCTGTCGGCATCCGCTTTCACGTGGCGCAGCATTGCTTCCTGACACACATGGATTTCCATATCGGCTCCGGCCTTGCAGCATTGCACGACATCGGAAACGAAGCCGAAGACCTGCACTTCTACGGCGGCCAATACGGCATTATCACCCGGAAGCCGTCGCCGGGCTGGCAGTTCACACTTCTGGACTCTACCTTCGAGGGGCAAAGCCGCGCCGCAATCAAGGAGCATGAAGCTGGACTTACGCTCATTCGGGATCAATTCAAAGATGTTCCCACCGCGATTTCCATCGATCCCGGTTATTCCGATGAACTCTGGGTGAAGGACGCCCGCTTCGAAGATATCAGCGGACCTGCAGTCATCATCAGCAACGAAGATAATGCCAGAACCGAGATTAATCTGGAAGACATTGTCTGCCGTCACGTTCCCTCTTTCGCAAGCTTTCGAGAGAGCGGGAAAAAAGTCGACGGCGTCGGGGATATCTATCGCGTCAAGACCTTTACTCACGGGCTCACCTTTGCCGAGACAGGTACTACGCCAGCGATCAAAACAACCTACGACGCACACGCGCTCAAGACGCTGCCTGCCCCGGTACCGTCCGATATCCCCACTGTTCCATCCCAAGATATGTGGGTCAATCTGCGCACACTCGGCGCGAAGGGCGATGGCGTAACCGACGACACAGCCGCGATCAAGAGAGCCGTTGCGGAACACCGGACAATTTATATTCCGTCGGGACATTACATCGTGACCGACACGATTGCATTGAAGCCCGACACTGTGTTGATAGGCCTCAGCCCGACGACAACGCAGATCGATCTTCCCGATTCCACTCCCGCATTCCAGGGGCCGGGATCGCCGAAAGCTCTGCTGGAGACGCCGCATGGCGGAACGAATATCGTAACCGGGATCGGGCTCTACACCAACGGCATCAACAGCAGAGCCGTAGGCGCGAAGTGGATGGCAGGCAAGGACTCGCTCATGGACGATGTCCGTTTTCTCGGAGGCCATGGGACGAACTATCCTGGAGTGTCGTTCGCCACGATCTACAACAACACCCATACCGCCGACACCGATATCAAGCGGAGATGGGACAGCCAGTATCCGAGTCTATGGATCACGGACGGCGGCGGCGGAACATTCGCCGATATCTGGACTCCAAGCACCTTCGCACAGGCCGGCGTATCGATCTCCAATACTTCAACCTCCGGCCGTATTTACGAGTTATCGAGCGAACACCACGTCCGCAATGAGATGAAGCTGGACCATGCTTCCAACTGGCAGATTTACGCTCTGCAGACCGAGGAAGAGCGTGGCGAAGGTCCGTTTGCGTTGCCGCTCTCGATCGTGGATTCCAACAACATCACCGTGGCAAACTACCATAGCTATCGCGTTGTCAGCAGCTACCAGCCATTTCCAAATGCAATTAAGATTGCAAACTCCCATAACATCCGCCTGCGCAATATTCACGTCTACAGCGACAGCAAGGTATCCTTTGACAACTCGGTGATCGTCGAGCTTGCGCGCAATGTAGAAGTTAGAGACCGCGAGTTCGCTTCCCTTACCATTGATGGCGTTGCCGCCGCCGAACCTGCTCACCACTCATCGATCCTCGCCGATGGAGCCAAAGTGGAAAGGCTCAGCACAGGGTTCTTCAATATCTCCGGCGCCGCGGTAGATCATGCCGGGCAACTCTACTTTGTAGATGCACATTGGCAAAGGATCTATCGCTGGTCCCCGGAGAGAAACAATCCGGTGATCGTCAGCGACAGTCCGCTCTCCCCGGTTCAATTGGCATTCGATAAGGCCGGCAACCTGATGGTCGTCTCCTACGATGGAGACGGCACGGTATACTCCTTCGACCCGAACTCTTCCGAGGAGCGCATCACCTTGCTCAAGCCGCAACCCGCCGCGCCGCGTCCGGGCATGACAGCGATCCTTCCGGTGGATACCTGGCGCAACGAGAACGACTTCCTGAAGGCTGTGCCCATCCCGAAACCTTATCAATACATCTCACCGGACGGGACAACCTTCCTTCCTGCAGGCAAGGATTTTGTCAGCGGAGAGCTTTACTACGGCACCAAGATGGCAGATGTCCTCCGAGCCTTTGGGCTGGCACCTGCTGTCTCCGGCCATCCGTTTTATATCAGCAGTGAATCGGGCGAGAAGACCTACGCAGCCAGCATCGCGCCAGATGGCACGCTTACCCATGTCAAGCTCTTCGCGGAACAGGGCGGAGAAAGTGTTACGCAAGATGCCGGCGGGAATGTCTTTATCGCGGCTGGTCAGATCTATGTTTATAACGCCGCAGGCCGCCTGATCGATACCATTCGAGTTCCCGAGCGACCAATAGATCTCGTCTTTGGCGGAAAAGATAACCGCACGCTGTTCATTCTCACTCACCACTCTCTCTATTCCGTTCGTACAAAAATTGGAGGCTTGCGCGAATAGTCTTCCCCGCCGCACGAGAGCCCATCACGCATTGCCAGCATTATCAGAGAGTCTCAGCAGCGAACAAGACAAAAGGCGCATCCTCTCGGGTGCGCCTTTCGCTTGAGTCATAATGCGGATTTACGGCTCGGCGTTGGGGTCGGGAGCTTCGCCGGGATTTTGCTCTTCCATCTGCTTGGCAAGTTCTTCACGCCGCTTGGCGCGGGCATCGGCACGCTTCTGAGCCTTTTCGTTCAACTCGTGCTCGGCGCCGAGCAGTTCGATGAAGGCCATCTCGGCGGCATCGCCCTTGCGGGCTCCGCTGCGGACGATGCGGAGATAGCCACCATTGCGGGCTCCGTAACGAGGCGCGACCACTGCGAAGAGACGATCAACCGCGTCGGGCGTCATAAGGTAGGCGGCAGCCTGGCGGCGGGCGTGGACATCTCCGCGCTTGCCGAGGGTAATCATCTTCTCGACCAGCGGACGGGTGGCCTTGCACTTGGTGATGGTGGTCTCGACACGATCCATCAGGATGATGGAGGTGACGAGGTTGCGCAGCATGGCGCGGCGATGGCTGGTATTACGGCCTAATTTGAATCCTGCATTGCGGTGGCGCATTTTTGATCTCCTTCGACTGGGCTTTAGCCGTGAGTCGGAATTGCGATTGGAATGCGGAGGGATCGCCGTTGAGCAATCCCTCCGGGGTGAAACGTGTTGTTAGAAGTTTTCCGGCTCGGCGGGAAGCTCAAAGTCATCATCCTCGTCGTCTTCATCATCGTCGTCGAAGTTGCCGAAGCTGGCGGCGAGCGTGGCTGCCGGCAGCACCGAGGTCGGTCCGGGCTGCGGGTTGCCGTGCTCGTCGATCTTCATGCCCAGCGAAAGGCCCATCTGCGCGAGAATCTCCTTGATCTCGTTCAGCGACTTGCGACCGAAGTTCTTGGTCTTGAGCATCTCGGCTTCGGTCTTCTGGATTAGTTCACCGATGGTGATGATGTTGGCGTTCTTGAGGCAGTTGTAGCTGCGCACAGAAAGCTCAAGCTCTTCGACGGAACGGTTGAGGTTGTCGTTCTGCATCGCCGGGCCGTCGTGCAGGCCATCGTGACCGGCTTCGAGCTCTTCCTCGAAGTTGATGAAGATGGTCATGTGGTCTTTGAGCAGCTTGGCGGAGAGGCCGAGCGCATCGGCGGGCAGAATGGTTCCGTTGGTCCAGATCTCAACCGTGAGCTTGTCATAGTCGGTGATCTGACCAAGGCGGGCAGCCTCAACGAGAAAGTTCACCTTGCGAACGGGCGAGTGGACCGAGTCGACGGGAATGAAGCCGAGGCCCAGGTCGCTGTCGAAGTTCTTGTCGGCGGAGATGTACCCGCGGCCGCGCTTGAGGCGCATCTCCATGTCGATCTTGCCGCCCTCGGAGATGGTGCAGATATAAACTTCCTTGTCGAGAATCTCGACATCGCCATCGGCCTCGATCGAGCCCGAAGTGACAACGCCGGCCTGGTCAGCGCGGAGATAGAGCGCCTTGGGGCCTTCGCCGTTGAGCTTGAAGGGAATCTGCTTCAGGTTGAGGATAATGTCGGTCGCATCCTCAACAACACCGGTGATCGATTGGAACTCGTGCAGCACGCCCTCGATACGGACGGCGGTGACGGCGGCGCCTTCGATCGAGGAGAGCAGCGTCCGGCGCAGCGCATTCCCGATCGTAGTGCCAAAACCGCGCTCAAAGGGCTGCGCGGAAAACTTGCCGTACTTGTCGTTGAGAGTTTCGGTGTCGACTGCGAGGCGCTTGGGTTTTTGAAATCCTCTCCAAAGCATGTGTTTCTCCTTTATCCCGGCCGCGATGCATTTTGCGGGCCAGCAGATGGTTGGTTGCGGTTAAGCTGCGGCGTTGCGATGGGAGAAACCCATGTCCGAAGATCCGGACATGGGGCACCCGATATTTTGTAATAGCGAAGGTTACTTGCTATAGAGTTCGACGATGAGTTGCTCGTTGACGGGCAGGTTGACGTCCTCGCGCTTCGGCAGGGCAAGCACCTTGCCGGAGAGATTGTCGCGGTTGATCTCGAGCCACTGCACTGAGCTTTGGCCGCTGGCGAAGTTCTTCGACTCCTCGAGAATACCCAGAGCCTTCGAGCCTTCACGGATCGCGATCTCGTCGCCGACCTTGCACTGGAAGGACGGGATGTTGACCTTACGGCCATTGACCTGGATGTGTCCGTGGCGAACAATCTGGCGAGCCTGGCGGCGGCTCATCGCAAAGCCGAGGCGATAGCACACGTTATCGAGACGGGTCTCAAGCTGTTGCAGCAGGAGTTCGCCGGTGACGCCGGTGCGGTTCGAAGCCTTCTGGTAGTAGGCGCGGAACTGGGTCTCGAGCGTGAAGTAGATGCGCTTCGCCTTCTGCTTCTCACGAAGCTGAAGGCCATAGCCGACGACCTTCTTCTGCTTCTTGGACTGGCCATGCTGGCCGGGGGGGAAGTTGCGCTTCTCGACCGGGCATTTCTCCGTGAAGCACTTGGCTCCCTTGAGGAAGAGTTTAGTGCCGTCGCGGCGGCAAAGGCGGCAGACGGGTCCTGTATAACGTGCCATTTCTTTCTATCTCCTGACTTCGGGTGTCGATCGCTTTACACGCTGGCAGCGCTTCAGTCACGATCCGGTTGAAACTGCTTTGGCTATCGGCTTCCGGCATTGATTCCGAAAACCGATAGCCGATTGTTTATACGCGACGGCGCTTGGGCGGACGGCAACCGTTGTGCGGCATCGGCGTAACGTCGCGGATGCTGCGGACCTCGATACCGGTGGTGGCGAGGGCGCGGATTGCGGACTCGCGGCCGGAGCCGGGACCGGAGACGCGCACATCGACCGAGCGAAGGCCGTGGTCGCGAGCCGCGTTGGCCGCGCCCACCGCAGCCTGTTGCGCTGCAAACGGGGTTCCCTTGCGGGAGCCGCGGAAGCCGAGCGAGCCGCTGCTCTTCCAGGAGAGCGTGTTGCCCGCCTGGTCGGTGATGGTGACGATGGTGTTGTTGAACGAAGCCTGAATGAAGACGAGGCCGAATGGAACATTCTTGCGCTCGCGCTTCTTGAACTTCTTGTTCTTCCCAGTCTTTCCGGCAGCTTTGGTGTTCTGTGTCTTCGCCATTTATTTCGTCGCTTTCTTCTTGCCGGCAACGGTTCCCTTGCGTGGGCCTTTGCGGGTGCGGGCATTGGTGTGGGTACGCTGGCCGCGGACAGGCAGGCTGCGGCGATGGCGAAGACCACGATAGGACTGAATTTCGATGAGCCGCTTGATGTTGAGCGAGACATCCTTGCGCAGGTCGCCTTCGATCTGGCCCTCTGCTTCGATAACCTGACGGATGCGGTTCAACTGGTCCTCGTCGAGCGTTCCGATCTTCGCGAAGGCGTCAACGTCGGCCTTTGCGAGAATCTTCGCCGCGCGCGAGTCGCCGATGCCGAAGATGTAGGTGAGACCGATGCGCGCCTGTTTGTTATTAGGGACATCGACTCCAGCAATACGTGCCATGGGATTCCTCTTTCGGTTGGGCTCCTGGAACTTGTCGGGGAGCGGGTTGATGGTCTCGACTGGTCCGGCGGGTTCAACGCAAGCCTTGACTTCGGCTAACTAGCCCGCAGGGGCCGAATAGGAGTTGAATAAGCGGAGATACAGCTTCTGCCTATTTTTCTTTATCCCTGACGCTGCTTGTGCTTGGCGTTCTCGCAGATGACGCGAACGACGCCGCGGCGGTGGATGACTTTGCACTTGTCGCAAATCTTCTTTACTGATGCTCGGACCTTCATTTGATTCCCTTCTTAAGTCGTGCCCCGGCGGCTGAAGCCCCGAGGGCATGGTGCGCAATACAAACACGGCTTGCGCCGCGCCTTTGAAAATCTATACAGCCAAATCGATACAGCCGAGGATTGTCTACTTGTAGCGGTAGACGATGCGGCCGCGGTTGAGGTCGTACGGGCTAAGCTCAATCGCGACACGGTCGCCGGGGAGGATGCGAATGAAGTTTTTGCGCATACGTCCGGAGACGTGCGCCAAGGCCTGATGCTTGTTCTCAAGCTCGACCTTGAACATAGCGTTCGGCAGCGTCTCAACGACGACTGCCATGACTTCGATTGCATCTTCCTTCGACAAACGATCTCCTTTGGAAAACTCGGGTTGATCCCTGAATTTCCATTCTTGCCCGGCGTTTATAAAACCGCCGATTGAGTCTTTTCAGTGGGTTGACATCCACCTTCGACACAACTGCGCGCCTGCGCGCGCAGCACCTCTTATCATACCCTGAACCGGCGGCTTTCTCCTAACGGGTAAGCACCCGGGGACCATCTTTCGTGAGGGCTACGGTGTGCTCGAAGTGAGCGCTGTAGCCTCCATCGACGGTCACGGCGGTCCAACCGTCCTTGAGTACGCGCACCTCAGGCCCGCCCGCGTTGATCATCGGCTCGATGGCCAGAACCATGCCCGCCTTGAGCCGGGGTCCCTTTCCCGCAGAGCCGAAATTGGGAACCTGGGGGTCTTCGTGCATGGATTTGCCGATCCCATGACCGACGAAATCGCGGACGACTCCAAAGCCTTCTGGTTCGCATAAGTCCTGTACTGCCGCGGAGATATCGAAGAGACGACCGCCGACCTGGCACCGTTGGATAGCAGCCTCCAGCGAGGCTAGGGTGACGTCAAGCAGCTTCTGCGTCTCAGGGCTAACCTTGCCGACCGGGTAAGTAACGGCAGCGTCCGAGTAAAATCCGTCGATGATGACTCCGCAGTCGACCGAAACTATATCGCCCTCGTTAAGGACTCGCTTTTCGTTAGGGATGCCGTGAACCACCTCATCGTTGATCGAGGTGCATAGGGCGGCGGGATAGCCGTGATAGCCCTTGAAGGCGGCCACGGCGCCAAGCTCGGCAATCTTGCGGACGGCCGCGTTCTCAAGGTCCATCGTGGTGGCGCCAGGCTTGACGAAGGGCGCAACGGCGTCGTGGACCTGGCGGAGAGCCTTGCCTGAGATCCGCATCTTCTCGATCTCTGCGGGCGATTTGATGAGTATGGCCATCTTTTAGGCTTATAACTTAGGGCTTGAATTGGCGCAAGGACTTCAGCGCCGCGACGATGCTCTCTGATACCTGTTCCACGGGAGCCTCGCCATTGACCTCGCGAAAGCGGTTGCTGGCGCGGTAGTGTTCGATCACCGGGGCGGTCAGGGAGTCGTAGGCCTTCATCCGTTCGGCGAAGGCGGACTCCGTATCGTCGCTGCGTTGCGAGAGCAGGCTGCCGTCGATATCGCAGACGCCCGGCTTCGTCGGCGGATGTGAGTAGATGTTGTAGATATGCTTGCAGACCGTACAGGTGCGGCGGCCGGTGATGCGCCGAAGCAGCTCTGCCTCGTCGACGCGGATGTTGATGGCTACCAGCGGAGGCGTCTCACGGAAGATGGGAAGATGGGTATCCAACCAGGTGGCCTGGGCTAGCGTACGCGGGAAGCCATCAAGAATATAACCGGCATGAACGTCGTCGCTGTCGAGGCGTGCCTGCACCATGTCGTTGACGATCTGGTCCGGGACCAGTTGCCCCTTATCCATCAACTCCTTGGCGGCTTTGCCCAACTCGGTTCCGCGAGCGATGTTGCCGCGGAGGATGTCGCCGGTGGAGATCTGCGGGATGCCGAACTCAGCCATCAGAAGCTGGGCCTGGGTACCCTTGCCAACTCCGGGGGCGCCTAAAAGAAGGACCGGCCCGGGCAGAAAGGTGGTGTCTGCCTGGGCCGGGGAATGATGTGCTACCGAATCGCTGGTCAAGGTCGGCACTTCCCTACCAGCTCTTGCGGCCACGAATGCGGCCGCTCCGCGGAGAGAAGCCCTCGTAATGGCGCATGACGAGCTGGGCTTCGATCTGTTGAACCGTATCCATCGCCACGCCAACCACGATCAGCAGCGAGGTGCCGCCGAAGTAGAAGTTCACGCCGAGGCCATTGGTCACCCACGTCGGCATCCGGTCGAACATCCCTCCAATCAGCCAGAGATGGTTGAAGTGGATGCCGCTGAGAAGAAGCATCGGGATCAGCGAGATGATGACGAGATACACGCCGCCGACAAGAGTGATGCGCGTCAGCACGTCGTTGATGAAGTCCGCGGTGCGCTTGCCAGGTCGGATGCCGGGAATAAATCCGCCGTACTTACGCATATTGTCGGCAATGTCGTCCGGACGGAAGACGATGGAGATATAAAAATATGCAAAAAAGATAATGGAGACGGAGTAAAGAAGGACGTACCAGGGCTCGCCCGGCCCGAGCGCTTGGAAGAGCGGCCCGAAGAATCGCGAATCGTGCAGTGAATAGCCGAAGATGCTGGCGCCTGAAAACAACAGCGGCGCGGACAGGATCGACGCGGCAAAGATGACCGGCATCACGCCGCCGGAGTTGACCTTCAACGGAAGATGCGTCGACTGGCCGCCCATCATCTTGCGGCCGACGATGCGCTTGGCATACTGGACCGGGATGCGCCGCTCCGACTTCTCGACGTAGACGATGAAGGCGACCACTGCGAGCATACCCGCAATCAGCATCAGAAGCGCGAAGGGAGTAAAGGCGCCCCAGGTGCGGTCAACGGCCTTCTGCCAGAGATCGCCGATACCAGCAGGCAAGCCCACGACAATGCCGGCAAAGATCAGAAGACTCATGCCGTTACCGATGCCGCGATCAGTGATCTGCTCGCCCAGCCACATGACGAAGCCGGTGCCGGCCGTCAGCGTCAGAACGCAGAGCGGGATGAACAGCGCCTTGGAGATGGTGACCATCGACTCGCCGGTCGAGGTGTTGGTCAGGGTCAGGGCGATGGCAAAGGACTGGACGACGCCCAGCATGATGGTGACGTAGCGGGTCCACTGGGTAATCTTGCGCCGGCCCAGTTCACCTTCCTTCTGCAGCTTGGCCAACGGCTCATAGATAACGGTGAGCAGTTGAAAGATGATGGAGGCCGTGATGTACGGCATGATGCCAAGCGCGAAGACTGTCAGCTTGCGCAGGTTGCCGCCCGAGAACAGATCGACCAGACCGAGCGACGATCCTGAGTTCTGATTAAAGTACTGGGCCAGCATGTCGGCGTTGATGCCGGGGGTAGGAATGTGCGACCCGAGGCGATAAATGGCCAGCATGGCAAGCGTGAAGAGAACCCGCGTGCGCAGATCGGCGATACGGAAGATGTTTGCGAATTTCTCGAACATCGGAGAGTGAACCTCGGGGTGAAGCCTGCTGCGAATGGATGACAGATGAGAATGAAGCCTCATCTGCCATCCATTCTAAATGCTGCCTAGCCGATGAGGATGGCCTTGCCGCCCGCCTTCTCGATCGCTTCCTGGGCGGTCTTGGAAAACTTGTGCGCGTGTACGGTGACGGCAACCTTCAACTCGCCGTTATTCAACACTTTAATAAGGCCCTTCTTCTTGCGCAGAAGGCCGAGAGCGACGATCTTGTCGAGGGTGAACTCGGTCTCGCTGGAGGCGGCGTTGATCTCGGCGATGCGGTCAAGGCCGAGAACCTGGTACTCGACGCGGAAGATATTGGTGAAGCCGCGCTTGGGCAGGCGGCGGTGAAGAGGCATCTGGCCGCCTTCGAAGCCGCGCATCAGGCTCGAACCGGAGCGCGATCCCTGACCCTTGTGGCCGCGGCCTGAGGTCTTGCCGATGCCGGAACCCATACCACGTCCGACGCGCTTCTTGTTTTCATTGGCCTTTTTAGGGGCGCGGAGATTGGAGAGATTGCGGATTGCCATTGTTTCCTCGCTTAACGCCGTTCAGCTCGCTGGCTGGCCGACTCGCATTTGATTGGCCCTGTGGGCGTAGAACGGTTGCCTAGCCGCCGGGTTGCTACTCGACGACGCGGACCAGATGTGGAACCTTCGCGACCATGCCGCGAATCGACGGCGTGTCTTCGCGCTCGACGATCTGGTTGAGGCGGGTAAAACCCAGACCCTTGATGACGAGCTTGTGCTTGACCGGGGTGCAGATCTTGGAACGGAAGTATTGCAGCTTGATTTTGGCAGTTGCGTTGTTGTCAGCCATTGGACTGGAGCTCCTCTGAATCTATTGAGCGAAGAGCTAGAGCTCTTCGACTGCTTTACCGCGCAGAGCGGCGACTTCGGCCTTGTTGCGAAGCTGGATAAGAGCATCGAAGGTGGCCTTAATGACGTTGTGCGGGTTGGCGGTGCCCAGCGACTTGGTGAGCACGTTCTGTACACCGGCGGCGGTCATGACGGCGCGAACCGTCTTGCCCGCAATGACCCCGGTACCTTCGGCGGCGGGCTTCAGCATTACCTGGCCCGCGCCGAACCGTCCCAGCACCTGGTGCGGAATGGTGGTGTCGGTGAGGTTGACCTTGTGCAGGTTCTTCTTGGCCGCCTCGATTCCTTTGCGAATCGCCTGGGGAACCTCCTTGGCCTTGCCCGAACCGTATCCGACCACGCCTTCGCCAGGATCACCGATGACGACCAGAGCGGCGAACGACATGTTCTTGCCACCTTTGACGACCTTGGTGACGCGATTGATCGAAACGACTTCATCCTTCAGATTGAGCCGGTTCGCGTCTATTCTTTTCTTCATTGCCATAATGTCTTCATCCAGCTTTCTGGCCGCCGCTTGGGGCGCCTGATCCTTAGAAATCGAGTCCAGCTTCGCGAGCGGCATCGGCGAGCGCCTTGACACGGCCATGGTACAGGTAGCCGCCACGGTCGAAGACAACCTTCTTGATGCCCTTCTCCTGCGCGCGCTGGGCGATGAGCTTGCCCACTTCGGCCGCGGCAGCGATATTGCCGCCATAGTTCTTCTCTTCGCCCTTCTTCCCCATCGAGGAAGCCGAGGCGATGGTGACGCCGTTGAGGTCGTCGATGAGCTGCGTGTAGATGTGGTTGAGCGAGCGGTAGACGTTCAAGCGCGGGCGCTCGGCGGTTCCGGACATCTTCTCGCGGATGCGCGTGTGCACGCGCTGGCGGATGACGTTGCGTTGGCGGGGATTAATCATAGTTCGCTTTCCTTCCTAGTGGCGTCGCCAGAGTGCTGACGACGTTCGGTCTTATTGCGTTGTGCGGGGCGGAGAAAAGGACAACAAGCTTCGGTCCCTGCCCCGCGAAGGTTTTACTTCGCTCCGGTCTTGCCGACCTTCTTCTTCAGCTTCTCGCCGGTATAGCGGACGCCCTTGTTCTTATAAGGGTCAGGCTTGCGCAGCGCGCGCATATCCGCCGCAACCTGGCCGACCTTCTGGCGATCGATGCCGGAGATCGTAACGTGGGTCTGCTTAGGATCGATGGTGACTTCGATGCCGGTGGGCAGCGGAAATTCGATGGGGTGCGAATAACCAAGAGTGAAGACGACCATGTTCTTGCCCTTCATCTCCACGCGGTAGCCGATGCCGACGACATCCAGTTCCTTGGTCCATCCGGTCGTCACTCCGGTGACGGCATTGAAGACGAGCGCGCGGGCAAGCCCGTGAAACGCTGCCTGCTTGTCTTCCTGGCGTTCGGCGATCAGGTTGCCGTCCTTCTGGACGAGCGTGATTCCGCCGGGAAGCATCGCGGTGACTTTGCCCTTGGGGCCTTCGACAAGGACGGTATTGCCGTTGACGGTGTACTTGACGCCGGCGGGCATGGGGATCGGCTTTTTGCCAATGCGTGACATTATTCAATTCCTTCTTTGGCTTGCGAGTCGCTTAGAGTGCTAAGTTCCACTGCAGCCGGTGAGCCTGACGCTCAAAATGTAAAAACAGAAGATCTGGTTTGTTTTGCTTTACCAGACTTCGCAGAGAATCTCGCCGCCAACACCTTCGCGGCGGGCCTGACGGCCGGTCATGACACCCTTGGGGGTGGTCATGATGGAGATACCCAGCCCACCCTGCACGCGGCGGATCTCGTCGCGGCCAAGGTACACACGGCAGCCGGGACGTGAGACGCGCTGAAGATCGCGGATGACGGCCTCATTGTTCGGACCGTACTTCAGATAGACACGGATGACCTTCTGGCCGTTCTCTTCCGTGGGCTTGTAGTTCGCGATGTAGCCCTCTTCCTTGAGGATGCGGGCGATCTCGGCCTTGAGCTTGGAAGCGGGAACGTCAAGCTTCTGGTGGCGCGCACGGATGGAGTTGCGAATGCGGGTCAGAAAATCTGCTACTGGATCGGTGAGGTTCATTCATTCTCCTTCATTCCCCGTTCGCTCGACGAGTGTCTCTCACGAGAACCAGCGGGAATGTTTGTTGCGGTAAAGCCTCCAGACTTCTGCACCCTGAGCCGTGGCTCGAATGAGGTCTCTGGAAGACACGCGCGGCACAAGGCCGAACGCGGGTAGACGATCTTAATTCTACCAGCTTGACTTGACGACGCCCGGGATTTCTCCCTTGAGCGCAAGGTTGCGGAAGCAGAGGCGGCAGACGCCGAACTTGCGCAGGAACGCACGCGGGCGGCCGCAGAGCTGGCAGCGGTTGTGCTGGCGGGACTTGAACTTCGGTTTCTTTGCGTCTTTGACGCGCTTTGCGCTGGTTGCCATGTTTTACTCTCTATTTCTACAAACTTGTTTGTTATTTCTATGCTGCAAACTTGTTCGAGGCCATCGGCCCGGTTTCCTGGTGGCTATGCTCCGACGCGGAAGGGCATTCCAAAGCCCTTCAGCAGGGCACGGGCACCGTTATCGTCCTTTGCTGTGGTGACGATGGTGACGTTCATTCCCTTGAGCTTATCGACCTTCGCATAGTCGATCTCGGCGAAGATGAGCTGGTCGCGCAGGCCGAGGGTATAGTTGCCGCGGCCGTCGAAGCTCTTCGCAGAGACGCCACGGAAGTCGCGGACGCGAGGAAGGGCGATCGAGATGAGGCGGTCGAGAAACTCGTACATATTGTCGCCGCGCAGGGTTACCATCGCGCCGATAGGCATGCCCTCGCGCACCTTGAAGGCGGCGATGGACTTCTTGGCCTTGGTCGTCACCGGCTTCTGGCCGGCAATGGCAGCCAGATCGGCGACCAGCGGATCCATAATCTTGACGTTCTGCGTGGCTTCGCCGAGGCCCATATTGACGACGATCTTCTCAAGCTTGGGAATTGCCATCGCGTTGGTGATGTTCAATTCCTTGGCGAGCGCCTGCTTAATCTCTTTTTCGTACTTCTCTCTAAACCGTGATGCCATGAGTGCTCTTCGCTTTCTCCACGGTGCCGGAGTGGGATGGTTTCCGTCTACCGATGCGTGGGGTGAACCGTTGAAACAGGGTTAATGGAAAACTACTTCTTCTTCTCGGGGACCACGTTGCCGCTGGCCTTCGATACGCGAACCTTCTTGCCGTCCTCTACGCGCGTGCTGACGCGGGTCTTGTTGCCCTCGCCGTCGACCAGCATCACGTTCGAGACGTGAATCGGAGACTCCTGCTCGGCGATGCCGCCCTGAATGTTCCGCTGCGGGTTGGGCTTGAGATGCTTCTTGATCATCATGACCCGTTCGACCAGGAGACGGTCCCTGTCGGCGATGACGCGGATGACTTTGCCGCGCTTGCCCTTGTCTTTCCCGGCGATCACTTCGACGATATCGTTGCGCTTGATCTTGATGCCTGCCATAAAACTAGCTCCTAGCGTTTAGCCTCTAGCTCTTCGCTAGAAGCGTGTGCGGCGGTGCCGCGAAAACTTATCAAATCTGTACAAACCAGCCAAAAGCTAAAGGCTAAAAGCTAGCGGCTTCCTTTAGATAACCTCTGGCGCGAGCGAGACGATCTTGAGAAACTTCTTCTCGCGAAGCTCGCGGGCCACCGGACCGAAGACGCGGGTGCCGACCGGCTCGTTGGCGTCATTGATGACCACAGCGGCGTTCTGGTCGAAGCGGATGTAGGTTCCGTCCCGGCGCCGATACTCCTTGCGCGTACGGACGATGACCGCCTTGACGACCTTGCCCTTTTTCACGGTGCCGTCGGGCGAAGCTTCCTTGACCGCCGCGGTGACAACGTCGCCGAGGCCGGCCTTTCGGCCGAGACCGCCACCGAGGGGCAGGATCACCTGCAACTTGCGCGCGCCGGAGTTGTCGGCCACGTCAAGCATTGTTCTCATTTGTACTGACATCGTTCTTCTCCTGGTGAAACGGCCCGGGGCTATTCCCCTATGCCTGATCTTTTTTATGGAGCGCCAGCCCCATGCCTGTTACTTCGCTTCTGCGGCAACCGCGGTCGTCTTCTCTTCAGCAAGCTGCGCGAGCGAGGAGCGGCGAACGATCTCCTCGAGCGACCAGCGCTTGAGCTTGGAGAGCGGACGGGCCTCGCGGATGCGAACCACATCGCCGACGCGGGCGGAGTTCTGCTCATCGTGCGCGTAGAACTTCTTGTTCGACTTCATCACGCGCTTGTACTTCGGATGTGCTTTGCGCATCTCGATCTCGACAACGATCGTCTTCTGCATCTTGGTCGAGACGACGAGACCGACCTTCTCGTTGCGGCGTGAGGGCTGGGCTTCGGCGGAAGTCGCTGCTGCGGTGGTGTTGGTTGTGTCTGCCATGAATTAGTCCTTCTTCGCTTTCTTGCGGGCGGTGCGGGTGCTCTTGGCCGGGGCTTCGTTGACGCGGACCGGAGCGGCTGCCTTCTCCGCAGCGAGGGTGCGCTGACGAGCGACAGTCTTGATACGGGCAATGTCGAGCTTGAGCGTCTTCAGCTTCTTCAGGCCTTCGGTATTGCCGAGGGTCTTCTGGAAGCGAATGCGGAAGAGCTGCTCGCCGGCCTGCGTCGCCTGGGTCTTAAGCTCGTCATCATTGAGATTGCTGATCTTTTCGAAATCCATTGTCTTTTTCCTTGACTACTAAAAACACCTACAAAATCTACTTGGCCGCAACCGTCGCCTTGACGTCGTGGCGCTGGACAAAGGTGGTCTTGAGCGGGAGCTTGTGAGCCGCCAACCGCATGGCCTCTTTGGCAAGCTCCGGGCTGACGCCTTCCATCTCGAACAGGATCCGGCCGGGACGAACCACGCAGACCCAGTGGTCCGGCGCTCCCTTGCCTTTACCCATACGGGTTTCTGCGGGCTTCTTGGTGATCGGCTTGTCCGGGAACAGGCGCAGCCACACCTTGCCGCCACGCTTAATGAAGCGCGTCATCGCGATACGGCTGGCTTCGATCTGGCGGTCGGTAATGTAACCGCACTCCATCACCTTCAGGCCGTAGTCGCCGAACGAGAGATCGGAGCCGCGCCACGCCTTGCCGCACATACGGCCGCGCTGCTGCTTGCGAAACTTGACCTTCTTTGGCATCAACATATAAAAACCCTCTTACCCTCAGGGGCTCAGGCCCCGTCGCGTTTACTCTACGGCCGCAAAGGATTCCCCCTGCCGGCCTGAAACCCTACGACGCGAAAGCGCCGGTTGTTACGCCCTGGTCGCGGCGCTTCTTCTGCTCGTAGATATCGCCGCGATAGACCCAGGTCTTGACGCCGATGATGCCGTAGGTGGTGTGCGCCTCGGCGAAGCCGTAGTCGATGTCGGCGCGCAGCGTGTGCAGCGGCAGACGGCCCTGGAGATACCACTCCGAGCGGGCGATCTCGTTTCCGTTGAGACGGCCGGAGACGCGGACCTTGATTCCCTTGCAGCCGAAGCGCAGCGCGGAGTCCACGCTCTTGCGCATGGCGCGGCGGAAGCTAACGCGTTTCTCGAGTTGCAGAGCGATGTTCTCGGCAACCAGCTGAGCGTCAAGCTCCGGCTTGTTAACTTCGAGAATATCAATGAAGACCTCGCGGCTGGTGCGCTTCTGGATGTCCGCCTTGAGCTTGTCGATCTCCGCGCCCTTGCGGCCGATGATGATGCCCGGACGCGCAGTGCGGATGATCAGGCGCAGCTTGTTGCCCGGGCGCTCGACCTCGACCGAGCTCACGCCAGCGGCCTTCAGCTTCTCGCGCAGCTCAGCCTTCAGCTTGACGTCCTCGACCAGCAGCTTGTCATAGCCGCGCTCGACAAACCAGCGTGACTTCCACGGCTTGTTGATGCCGAGGCGAAAACCATACGGATGGACCTTCTGTCCCATATCTTCCTTACTCCGTGCCCTCTGCCGGTTGAGCCGGCGGGCGGTGAACCAAAACTTTAAGTTTACAAGAAACTGCTTACTTTGCAGCCTTCTTTGCTACCGGCTTCCTGGCGGCTGCCTTCTTGGCCGCGGGCTTCTTCGCCGCGGTCTTGCTGGCTGCCTTCTTCTTGGACTTCTTCGCCGCCGAGCCCTCGGTAACGTCGGCTGCGGATGCTGAAGCCGCCGATCCCTTCTCGGCAACGGTGACGATGATGTGCGCGAGCCTGCGCTGGTAACGGAAGGCGCGTCCCATCGGGGCGGGCCGGATCCGCTTCATGCGCGGACCTTCGTTGGCGACCGCGGTCTTCACGTACAGGTTGTCGACGTCCACGTCGAGCCCCTGCTCCTGCGAGACGTAGTTGGCATTCTGGATCGCCGACCGCAGAACCTTTTCCACCACCGGCGCCATGCGCTTGGTGCTGAAGTGAACGGTATTGAGCGCCTGCTCTACGCGGAGGCCCTTGATAAGGTCGAGAACCAGCTTCGCCTTCTGCGGGCTGGTGCGCTGGAACTTCGCCTCTGCGCGGAACTCTCGGATTTTCTCTGCTGCTGCCTTAGCCATGATCTTCTTCCTTGAAAGACAAACGAAAACTCTGCCCGATTCTCTTTATTTGGGCTTTGCGGAGGACTCAGTGGCGCGCCCGGAGTGGCCTTTGAAAGTGCGGGTCGCCGAAAACTCGCCGAGCTTGTGGCCGACCATGTTCTCCGTCACGTAGACCGGGATGAACTTGCGGCCGTTGTGCACTGCGATGGTGTGGCCGACGAAGTCCGGGTGAATCGTGGATCGGCGGGACCAGGTGCGGAGGACCTTCTTGTCGTTGGTCTGATTCATGACGTTGATCTTGTTCATCAGATGATCGTCGATGAAAGGACCTTTTTTTGCTGAACGTGCCATTGTGCTGAGCTCCGAATTTCTTTGTTGCGATGCTGGATACGACGAATCTCTTGCGTACGAGACTTGGTATTGCTGAATCAACAAATCCTTTTACTTGCTCCTGCGGTTGACGATAAATACGTCCGTCCGCTTGTTGTTGCGGGTCTTGTATCCGCGTGTCGGCTGGCCCCACGGAGTGACCGGGTGGCGTCCGCCGGAGGTCTTGCCTTCGCCGCCGCCGTGCGGGTGATCGACCGGGTTCATGGTGACACCGCGGTTGGCCGGGCGAATTCCCTTCCAGCGGTTGCGTCCGGCCTTACCGATGGTGACGTTCTCGTGATCGGTATTGCCGACCTGGCCTATCGTCGCCATGCACTCGACCAGCACCTTGCGGGTCTCGCCCGAGGGCAGCTTGAGCAGGGCATAATCGCCTTCCTTGGCGATCAGGTTGACCTGAGCGCCCGCTGAACGCGCCATCTGCGCGCCCTTGCCGGGACGAAGCTCAATGTTATGCACAATCGTACCGATCGGGATGTTCTTGAGCGGAAGCGCATTTCCAACCAGGATATCGGCATCCGGGCCACTCATAATCGACTGGCCGACCTTGAGCCCAATCGGCTGAATGATATAGCGCTTCTCACCGTCGGCATAGCTGATGAGAGCAATGCGCGAACTGCGGTTCGGGTCGTACTCGATGGTGGCGACCGTGCCCGGAATCCCGTACTTCTCGCGCTTGAAATCCACGATGCGGAGCTTCTGCTTGTGACCGCCGCCGTGATGGCGCATGGTCAGGCCACCGGCGTTGTTGCGGCCGCCGGTGCGCTGCTTGACGGCGAGCAGCGGCTTATGCGGCTTGTCCGTCGTCAGGTCGTCGTTGACCAGCTTCGTCGCGAAGCGGAGTGATGGGGTAATCGGTCGAAATGATTTGATCGGCATCGTCTTTATTCCTTGCCTGCGGCGCTCGCGAATCTCTCAGCGACGCTTCGGTTCCTGAAATCTCTTACAGCGAAAGAGCTCGCTTTAGAGGCTATTGATGTAGTCCGGCATCTTCTCGCCCTCTTTGAGGCGAACATAAGCCTTCTTCCAGTCGGGGCGGTAGCCGGCAAACTTGCCCCGGCGGCGCTCCTTGCCTTCAACGGTTGCAGTGCGGACTCCGGAGACCTTCACTTTAAAGAGAGTCTCGACTGCCTGCTTCACCTCGGTCTTGGTGGCCTTCACGGCAACCTCGAAGACCAGTGTGTTCTGAGTTTCTTTGACGCCCATCCCCTTCTCGGTAATCAGGGGGCGGCGAATCACGGTGTAGAGGGTTGGCATTTATGCAACCTCCTTCTGGGAAACAGCGGACTTGCGCTTCGATACGAACTTTCTGAGCGTCTCCTGAAGGGCCTCAATGGCGTCCTTCGAAAAGACGGCGTGCTCGTAGCGGAGCAGGTCGTAAGGATGGACCTCGGAGCTGAGCACAAGCTCAACGCCCTGAAGGTTGCGCGAACCGAGGTAGAGTTTCTCGCCGAGCTTGCGGCTGCTCTCGACCAGCAGAGTCGTCTTGCCCGTTTCGAGCTTGGTGAGGGCCGCGCGATAGAGCTTGGTCTTGGCCTCGGGAATTTCGAACGAATCAACGACCGTGATCTTGCCTTCGGCGATCTTGGCAGCGATGGCAGAGCGGAGCGCGCCCATCAGCTTCTTCTGTGGAAACGCGTACTCGTAGCTGCGCGGCTGAGGTCCGTGGACCGTGCCGCCGCCACGCCAGAGCGGGGTGCGAATCGAGCCGACGCGAGCGCGGCCGGTGCCCTTCTGCTTCCAGAGCTTCTTGCCTGCACCCGAGACCAGCTTGCGGTTCTTGGTAGCGGCAGTTCCCTGGCGCAACGCGGCGCGATAGTGCTTGACCGACTCCCAGAGGAGCGCGTCGTTGATCTCGCCCGCGAAGACTTCGTCGGCGAGTTCGAACTCACCGACCTTGCTTCCGTCGAGATTGACTACGTTGATGTGTGCCATCGTTCTTCTCTCTTCATGCCCGCCATCGATGCGGCGGGCCAAAACCGTATTTAGAAAGTACCCAACAAAGAACTTTCTGCTTGAATCTTCTTTACTTCTTCTTCGGCGAGGCCTTCTTCGAAGCCTTAAGCGCATCCTTTGTTGCGGCACCGGCAAAACCGCGACGCTCGCGCGGTGGCGCCTTAGCCTTGGAGATGAGGACGTAGCCGTCACGCGGTCCCGGAACAGCACCCTCGACCAGCAGAAGGTTGTCTTCAAGATCGATGCCGCGAATGCGAAGGTTGCGAACCGTAATCTGCGCATGTCCCATATGGCCCGGCATACGCTGGCCGGGAAAGACGCGGGACGGAAACGACGAAGCGCCGATCGAGCCCTGCACCTGGAACATGTGGCCGTGCGACTTGGGACCGCCGCCGAAGCCGTGGCGGCGAATGACGCCCGCAAAGCCGCGCCCCTTGGAGGTCCCGATCACGTCCACGAACCGCTCATCGTTGAAAATATCGACCAGGATGCGGTCGCCCGCCTTGGCGGTAACTCCCTCTTCGCCGTCAACAGTCTTGACTGCTTCCAGTGCAACTTCCCTGATCTCGCGGACAGGAGGAACATCCGACTTGGCAAAGTGGCCGGTCATGGCCTTGTTCACCTTCGACGCCTTGACGAAATCGACATAGCCGATCTGCGCGGCATCGTAGCCGTCCTTCGCCAACGTCTTGAGCTGGGTGATAACGCATGGGCCGGCCTTCAGAACTGTGACCGGATGAACGTCGCCGCGCTCATCGAAGATCTGGGTCATGCCGACTTTTTTTCCGAGAATCCCTACTACTGACATTTGAGTTTCCTTTCCTCATCATGCCCGGGCTTGCTGCCGAGCACTGCCGGGTTGGTGCTGCTGAAACATGAAACAAACAAAAGACCGCGCTGAGAAGCTTTTTCTTTACTTCTGAACCGTCTTAATCTCTACGTCCACACCCGCAGGGAGATCGAGCTTCATCAGCGCATCGACCGTCTGCTGGGTCGGCTCAAGGATGTCGATCAGCCGCTTGTGGGTGCGAATCTCGAAGGCCTCGCGTGACTTCTTGTCGACGTGGGGCGAACGAAGAACGCAGTACTTGTTCTTCATGGTCGGCAGCGGAATGGGTCCCGCAACCTGCGCGCCGGTGCGCTTGGCCGTCTCGACGATCTCTCCGGTGGAGGTGTCGAGCACGCGGTAGTCATACGCCTTCAACCGAATTCTGATTCTCTGTCCTGCCATGGTTAGTCTCTTTCGCGTTACTCAAAGATCGTTTGGAGTCGCTGCCGGTGATGAACTTCTGCACCTGCCGGCAGCCCTCGTTAGTCTTGAAATCCCGAACTGCAAAAACCAAATACCTTTTGCTGAAAAGCGCTTTCTTTACTTGATGATCTCGGAGATGGTCCCTGCGCCGACGGTGCGGCCGCCTTCGCGGATGGCGAAGCGCAAGCCCTTCTCCATCGCCACCGGCGTATGCAGCGTAACCTCCAGCTGAATGTTGTCGCCCGGCATCACCATCTCCGTGCCTTCCGGCAGCTTCGCCGATCCCGTCACGTCCGTCGTCCGGAAGTAGAACTGCGGGCGATAGCCGTTGAAGAACGGCGTATGACGGCCGCCCTCTTCCTTGCTCAACACATAGATCTCGCCCTTGAACTGCGTGTGCGGCGTAATCGATCCCGGCTTCGCCAGAACCATCCCGCGCTCCACATCTTCCTTCGCGATGCCGCGCAGCAGGATGCCCGCATTGTCGCCCGCGAGACCCTCGTCCAGCTGCTTCTTGAACATCTCGACGCCC
>Ga0207674_10000530_pt1 | contig 50056 bp, 37 predicted proteins | sample KBSCornC72_FD_184303 | JGI IMG/M metagenome (GOLD analysis project Ga0207674, IMG submission 184303) | Corn rhizosphere microbial communities from Kellogg Biological Station, Michigan, USA - KBS Corn C7-2 (SPAdes) (version 2) | ecosystem: Host-associated > Plants > Roots > Rhizosphere > Soil ... | reverse complement strand
CATCATGCGCCGGTACAGCCAGTACTACGACACGAAGACCCTCAAGATGTACATGGCCGGCAACCGCCAGCAGCGGCAGTGGATCATCATGGCGGCGAAGGAGCAGAACATCATGCCGACCTCCGAGGGTGCGCTCGATTACCGGTATGACCTAACGATGCTGATGGACGGGTATCCGGGTCAGGAGCATTCGCTGCCGATCTGGCCGCTCTACAAGGACGTGGCGAAGCTGTACGCCGAGAGCGGCATCACCTACACGCCGACATTCATCGTGTCGTACGGCGGGCCCTGGGGCGAGAACTACTACTACACCACCGAGAACGTCTATAACGATGCGAAGCTGCGACGCTTCACGCCGTATGAGGTGCTCGCGGCTTCCACACGACGCCGGGTGCGCTCGAGCTTCCCGGGCGGCGGCAACGCTGGCGGGTGGTTCATGAAGGAGGAGTATCCCTTCGTCGAGGAAGCGAAGGTCGCGAACGAGATCGTGAAGGCGGGCGGCCACATCGGGGTTGGCAGCCACGGGCAGCTGCAGGGACTTGGCTATCACTGGGAGCTGTGGATGGTGCAGAGCGGTGGCATGTCGAACCACGATGCGTTGCGCTGCGCCACGATCTTCGGTGCTCAGGCGATCGGTCTCGGTTCGGACGTCGGCTCGCTGGAGGTGGGGAAGCTCGCCGACATGCTCGTGCTCGATGCGAACCCGCTCGAGAACATCCGCAACTCGAGCACGATTCGCTTCGTGATGAAGAACGGCCGCCTGTACGACGGCAACACGTTGGATGAGGTGTGGCCGCGCCAGAAGAAGATGGATGCGGTGCCGGGTATTCCGGACAGCCCGCAGGCGCCCGCCGGGATTTTCCAGGGTGGTGATCCGGCAGGTGGGACGAAGGGGAAAAACTGATTGAAAGAAGTTGGAGACGTAGACTGGGAACAGGGAACCGGGACCGGAGGCTCCGTGCGGAGCCACTGTTCCCGGTTCCCCGTTCCCAGTTCCCTCTATTCCGAGTCCCGATTCCCTATCCAACGGAGTAACCGTGAAGTCTTTCTGGTCAGTGTTTGCATGTTCGGTCGTGGTGCTCGGTGCCTGCTCATCGGCGTCGCGCTCCACGGAGGCGGCGACGCCAAGCGATGCCGCCGCTCCCGCGATACCTAACGAGCTGCCGCTCAAGTACGCCGGTCCGCCAACGCGGCCGGCCATCGCGGCGGCCGACATGATGACCCGCCTCTACATCCTCGCCGACGACTCGATGATGGGCCGCAGCGCGGAGACCGAGTACAACGCAAAGGGCGCGCGCTACATCGAGCGCGAGTTGAGGCGCATGGGGCTCGAACCCGCGGGCGAGAACGGGACGTACTTCCAGTTCCCGCTCGAGCAGCGCGAGCTGGAGCCGGCACCGAGCCTGATAGTAGGAGACCGACCGCTCACGATCTGGAAGGATTTCGCGCCGCGCGATCAGGGCGCTGGTGCTCGCGCGTTCGACGGCGCACCGGTCGTATATGCCGGTTCGTTAGGCGACCCACAGCGGCTCCTGCCACCGGGGGCCGTCGCCGGGAAGGTCGTGCTCATCACGGTCGCGAAGGATGCGCAGGGGCGGGGAAACTTCAACGTGAATCGGCCTCAGCTCTCGGCGCACTTTTCCCAGGCGGCAGCCATCGCGGTCGCGAGCATGGACTACTTCCCGCCAGACTATGTGGAACAACTGAGAGCCGCGGCGCAGGTCGCGCCCAAGGGCTCGTCCGACTCGCGACCGCGGCCGAGCTACTTCTACGTCTCCACTGCAGTCGCGCGCGCGATGCTCGGCCAGGACGCGGAGTCGGCGCAGCCTGGCGCGACCGGTCGCGTGCTGCGTGGACAGATCCGCTACGTGGCGAAGGAAGCACCGGCGCGGAACGTCGTCGCGATCATCCGAGGGTCGGATCCTGCGCTTCGTGGCGAGTATGTGGCCATCGGCGCGCATAACGACCACGTTGGCTTCAACAACGAGCCCGCCGATCACGATTCGGTGAAGGCTTTTCAGATGGTCGCGCGTCCGCAGGGTGCGGACAACGAAGAGACGCCCGTGACCAACGCCGACTGGGTGCGCATCCGCCACATTGCCGACAGTCTTCGTGCGCGACACCCGGCGCGCCGCGACTCCATCTACAACGGCGCTGACGATGACGGTTCCGGTACGACCACGGTGCTGGAGATCGCGGAGGCATTCGCGAGCGCCAAGGTGAAGCCGAAGCGATCGCTGCTTTTCGTCTGGCACACAGGTGAGGAGCTCGGGCTGCTCGGCTCCTCGTACTTCACGGATCATCCGACGGTCCCGCGAGACTCCATCGTCGCGCAGCTCAACATCGACATGGTTGGCCGCGGCGGAGCGAACGACATCACCGGCGTGACGAAAGCCGGTGTGCTCATTCACGGTGGCCCTGGCTACGTGCAGCTGATCGGATCGCGGCGTCTGTCGACGGAGCTCGGCGACCTGGCCGACAACGTGAACACGGAGCAGCGAATCGGCCTCGTGTTCGATTACTCGCTCGACGCGAATGGACATCCGCAGAACATCTATTGCCGCAGCGATCACTACATGTACGCGCGGTACGGGATCCCGATCATGTTCTTCACGACCGGTGGTCACGCGGACTATCACCAGGTGACCGACGAGCCGCAGTATATCGACTACAACCGCATGGAGCAGGTGGGGAGGCTGGTGTATGGCATAGCGGAGCGGGTCGGCAACCTCGATCACCGCGTGGTGGTCGACAAGCCGAAGCCGAATCCGCGTGGCGAGTGTCAGCAATAGCGGGCGAGGGGCGACGGACGTGAGGCGGCAGGCGGCAGGCGGCAGGCGGCAGGAAAAGGCGCGTGTCATTCCGAGCGAGCGGAAGCGAGTCGAGGAATCGCCGTCCTCCCGGTAGAGGGGATGGCCCTTGCTCGGGATGATGAGGATCCCTTCCTTCGTCGCTGGCGCTCCTCTGGACAGGCGCTCCGCTCGGGATGACAACGTTCGTTGCCGGCCGCCGGCGGCCGGTCGCCGGAAGTCGTTAGGCCGCCACCGCCAGCGACCCCGGATCGTAGATGTACCGCTCGTGGACAACCTTGCCATCGCGCCACGTCTGGATCGCGATCTCGTCCATCCGGTATTGCGTACCCTCGGCGGTCGTGTAGTCGAACACCCAGTTGATCGCGGCGCGATCGCCTTCCACCACGACCGACACGAGGTTGAACTTGAGCGCCGCGAGCGAACCGTAGAACGCTTCCTCGCGCGCGTAGTTCTCGGCGAACCCGACGGTCGGCGGCGAGACGTTCTCCTGCATCGCGACATTCTCGGCGTAGTAACGATTCATGGCCTCGAGCATCTGGCCGTTCTCGACGAGTCCGATGAGGTCGAGCACCTGTGGCTTGATTGACATGGCGGTAACTCAGGAAGTGAAAGTGAGTGGCGAACCGTGCGACAGCATGGGCTACGCGGCCTGGCGCGCAGCGGCCGACCGCGGTCCGTAGCGCGTGCGGCGGCCGTCAGACTTGCTATTGCCGAATCGGGTGGACAGCCAGGCGTCCACGGAGAACGCTCCGCTGCCGTCCATGACGACGACGGCGCCCAGACCGATCGCAAGGAGGTGGTACTCGAAGCCTTCGACCCCGGCCGGCAGTCCGCCGAACCAGTTCATGAAGAAACCGTTAGGCGCGTGCGAGATGATCGCGCCGGCCATGATGCCGATGATACCGAGGGCGGCGAAGCGGCCAGCGAGTCCGACGACGAGAGCGCAGGGCGCGATCAGCTCGGTGGCGATCGCGAGCGCCGCGAGCGGAGCGGGGAAGCCTAACGTTTTCGTCATCCACGCGAGGGTGCCGTCGAAGCCATAGCCGCCGAACAGGCCGAGTGCATGCTGAAAGCCGTGCGGGATCATGATCGTGCCCAGCGCGATGCGGGCGGCGAGGACGCCGGCGTCCGGATTCGTGGAGAAGAGTTTGCGAAGCATGGGGGTCGGATTGATTGTCTCGACAATAGTTATCAGAGCATGTACATCGGACACGAGGCTACGTCGAGCACGATGCCGCGGGTTGAAGGCCGTTGCCGGGGCAGGCAGCATCGTTAGGTTCTGGCCAGCCCGGCGCTCCGAGGCGCGCCGCGCTTGGCGTTGGTCTGCCGCACGGAGTCCAGCAGGTCGATGAACCGCTCGAGCTCCAGCTGGCTGAGCGACGCCACGGCGTCCTCGTCGGCGGCGTTCACGAGCGGGTCCAGCGAGTCGAGCAACTTCCGACCTCCATCGGTCACGAAGCAGAGCACCTGGCGCCGATCCGGTACGCTCCGCTCTCGCCGGATGAGCAGGGCGCCCTCGAGCTTGTCGAGGAGCCGTGTGATCGTCGTGCCCTCCTCGATCATCCGCTCACGGATCGACAGCGTCGGAATACCACCCGCTCCCGCGCCACGGATGATCCGGAGCGCGTTGTACTGAGCCAGGCTCAGTCCATACGGCTCGACGACTCGGGCCAACGCGCGGTTCACGATCGACGCGGTCCGGAGCAGGGCGACCGTCGCCTCCTGCGCTGTTGAGCGGAACGGCTTGGTCTGCCGGATCTCGCCCTGCACCGCGCTGGACCTGCTGCGATTGGAATGTTTGGCGCTGGCCACGGTTGAGCCGGATATCGGTTCGGTTGCTGTAGCAACACTTGCTATGATAACTATTCTGGAGCCCGTGTCAAGCCTGCGATTCACTGCCGACTTCCGCCGCGCGACATCATTCAGGGAAGTCTCGAGTCCCTGCCATCGAGACGCTCGCGTCCCACCGATGCACCAGAGCGAAGAGGAGTCGTCCAATGATCACCGCCGATCTGCTCAAGCGCATTCCGCTCTTCGCCGGCATTCCCGATGACGAACGCGCCTCGCTCGCGGCACGGGCCGCCGACGTCAGGCTCAACGCCGACGAATGGCTCATCCTCGAGGGTCAGACCCCATCGTTCTTCGCCTTGCTCGAGGGGCGGCTATCGGTGGAGAAAAACATCGCCGGCCGCGATCAGCAGCTCACCGTTTTCGAGGCGGGCGACTATTTCGGCGAAGTACCGCTCCTCCTCGCATCCCCGGCGGTCGCGAGTGTCCGAGCGCTCGAGGCCTCACGCATCGCCCGACTCGATCCGCTGGACTTCCACGATCTCATCTCGCACTGCCGTGTGCTGAACAGCGAGATCATGAAAACCATGGCGCAGCGCGTCGGTTCCCTCCAGCAGATCGTCGTTGACACGCCAATGGCGGCGGCGACGTTGATCGGACGGCAGAGCGACCGCGCCTGCGCGGAGCTCCGTGAGTTTCTCGCGCGTAACCGAGTGACCTTCGCCTGGCGCGACCTCGATGATCCCGATGGCATCGAGCGGCTCGTCTGCGACGAGATGCTTGCCTCGAGCGACGACGCCGCGACGGCATTCGCCGGCGTGAGGCTGCCGCTCGTCATTCTGAACGATGGCCGCCGCCTGGAGGCCCCCCGGCCGCGCGAGCTCGCGGACGCGCTGGGTCTGCAGACAACGCCACTGCATAACGAGTACGACGTCGTGATCGTCGGCGGCGGGCCGGCAGGCCTTGGGGCGGCGGTCTACGGCGCCTCGGAGGGTCTCAGAACGCTGCTGGTCGAACGGACGGCGTGTGGGGGCCAGGCCGGCACGTCGTCGCGCATCGAGAACTACCTGGGATTCCCCGGTGGGCTTTCGGGCGATGACCTGAGCGGCAAGGCGCGCCAGCAAGCGCTCAAGTTCAATGCCGAGCTGCTGATCGCCCGGTCCGTCGTCGCGATCGATCCCGGTGGTGCGACCTCGCCCGAGGATGCGGCGCACACGGTCGTGCTCGATGACGGCACACGCCTAACGACAAAGGCGGTCATCCTCGCCAACGGCGTGCAGTGGCGCACGCTCGACACACCCGGCGTCAACCGCTTGACGGGCCACGGCGTCTATTACGGCGCGGCGGGTACGGAGGCGTTCGCCGTCCGCGGCTGCCGAGTCCACCTCATCGGCGGCGGCAACTCGGCCGGCCAGGCGGCGATGCGGCTCTCGGACTATGCCGAGTCGGTGACGATGCTGGTGCGCGGCCCGTCGCTCGCGGCGAGCATGTCCCAGTACCTCATCAACCAGCTCGCCACGAAGGCGAACGTAACGATCGAGACATACGCCGAGGTGCTCGCGGCCGAGGGGTCGAGCAGGTTGGAGGCGTTGCAGATCGCGACAGGTCCATCGCGGCGGCGAGAGCGTCGGGAGAGCGACGCACTGTTCGTGTTCATCGGTGCGCACGCCGAGACCGCGTGGCTGCCTTCAACCCTGATTCGCGATCAGTGGGGCTACGTGTGCACGGGGCGCGACGTGATGGATCTCCTCGAGGAGCGCGAAGTCGGCACATGGACGCTCGAGCGCGATCCGTACCTGCTCGAGACGAGTGTGCCGGGAATCTTTTCCGCCGGCGATGTAAGGCACGGGTCCATCAAGCGCGTGGCGTCGAGCGTCGGCGAAGGCAGCATGGCGATCGCGTTCGTGCACCAGTATCTGGCAGACATCCAGGACGCGATGCTTGCGGATCGCGTCGCAGGCTAATTGGGGTCAGAGTCCTAACGCGTCATTCCAACGCCTCGAGGCGTTGGAATGACGCGTTAGGACTCTGACCCCTTACGAATCAGAACCTTGCCTTGAGCCCGGCCGTCACCGTCCGCCCGGGAACGATGGTCGCGTTATCGGGCTCGCCTCGCTGCTGACCGAGCAGGTTGTCGCCGGTCAGCATGAACGAAAGACCCCGGAAGAGATCGCGGGAATAGCTGGCCCGGAGATGCGTGACGCCCGCGTACTCCCGCCAGTAGCTCCGGAGGCGATCGCCCACGAAATCGCCCGGCGTGAGCCCTCCGCTCGTCAACGCCTGTGCGACCGCGACGCGATCGTAACCCGTCCAGTCGGACGCGCGTGCCAGCGTGAGTGACGAGAACCAGCCCTTCCCCTGCCACGAGCCGCTCACGCTCGCGGTCCGCGCGGGCACCTCGAGCATCCGATCGCCTGGCTGCAGGTCTCCGGTGTACCCCGACGCGACTCGCTGCACCCGGCTGTCGACCAGCGACAGCGAGCCGCCGAGCGACAGGCGCCCGAAATCGACGGTGTTCGTGATCTCCCAGCCTCGATTGGCGATGGCGCCGACGTTCTGCAACTCGTACGCGATGTATGACTGGCCGTAGTCGTCGAATCGCTCGCCACGCGACGCGGTACGGTCCGGGACGGAGATCGGCACCGATTGAATCAGGCCGGTGGCCTTCTGGTCGAAGCGCGTCACGTGGAAGCCTAACGTGCGCCCGACGAACAGGTCGGCACCGGCTTCGGTGCCGGCCTGCTGTTCCGGCGTGACGTCGTACGCGACGAGCGTCGTCCGTCGCCCGCTCCAGCCGAGCTCACGGATCGCTCCCTGCACGGGGCGCACGCCCTTGCCGTACGCCGCGCGCAGCTTGAGCGTGACGTCGCCGCGATCGCCGACCACTGCGCCACCCAGCATGGGGAGCGAGCTCACACGAGTCGAACCCAGCAGGGCATCGTCGCGCTCGAGACGCATTCCGGCGGTCAGGAACACGTGGTTGAGCATCGACGTGTTTGCCTGCGCGACCAGTCCGCTGTTTCCCCGCCAGCCGATGAGCTGTGCTTGCGAGCCGTTGGTGGGGTCGCCGGGACCCGGCATGTATTCGCCGCCCTGGCCCGACACGGAGAGAACCGCACTCTCCTCGCGCACGGCCGCATGCTCGGCGGTGAACGTGAGGACGGTGGCCGCCTTGTCAGCGGCACCAAAATGTGCCGCGCTCGTGAGGCGAGCCGTGATGCGGTCACCGCCACCGCGCGACGCTGCCAGGGCAGAGTCGGTCGCGCTCGGGATCGGACCGTTGTCCACCGCCGGATTCGCGAGACGATAGCCGTCGACGCCGAGGACGATGGTGTGCGTCCAGTGGTCGTTAGGCGCCCAGACCAGATTGCCGCCGATCGTATACTGGCTCACGGACTGCGTCTTGCCCGTGTCGGACGGGAACGACGGGCCGTAGGTCTGCATCGGCGCCTCCTGTCGGGGGTCGCTTTCCCATCCCGAGTACCCCGGGCCGCCGGGCGACGAGCCGTTACGCTGCGGCATCGGGCCAGGCTCCGCGCCGCCAGTGAAGCCGCTCAGGAGCGGGTTCGCCGGCGACCCGGCGCGTTCCGTGAAGAGACGCGCGCTGCCGCTGAACACCGTCTTGGCGCCGACCACTCGCACGTTTCCATTCGCGGCGATCGCTCGCGCGAACGCACCCGGGATGTACGCGCCTAACGTGTTGACGCTCAGGCCGAGCCCGGCCGACCGTTCGGCTGTTCCGGTGCGGAACGCCAGCGAATGCTGCTGTGTGAGCACCCCCTGCGGCGCGAACTGGCTGCCTGCCATGCCCGCGGTGCTCGTGAGCTGCAGTCGCTGGCCGTCCGGCCCCGTGCCGTCGTACCGCGTGATGATGTTGATCACGCCGCTGTTGGCGTCAGCGCCGTACAGCGCCGAGCCCTGCGGCCCGCGAATGACCTCGACGCGCTCGATGGTGGACGGATCGAACTGCTGGACGATCAGCGGGTTCGCGACCTCGATCCCATCGATGTAGATCTTCGGGTAACTGACCCCGAAGGAGCTCGCGCCCCGGATGCTGCCGTACCGCGCCAGGAGCGTGGTCGGCGACTGCTGCCACATCCACACTCCCGAGACGTTGCCGTCGAGCAAGTGTGACAGCGAGCCGTTGTCCTCGTGCGCCAGCTTGTCTCTGCTCACGACATCCATCGAGATCGGCACGGATCGCCGTGTGTTGTCCATCGCCGTGCCGACTACGACGACGCGATCGAGCACGCTGGCTCGCGGCGCGGTGCTCTCATTGGTCGGGAGATCGCTCGACGCCGTGCGCCGGGACGGGGCGAGGACGATCTGATCGTCGCCCGCAATGACGGGCTCGAGCTCCGTTCCGCGCAGCAGATCCGAGAGCACGTCGCCTGCGGCGACCGATCGAAACGCCAGGCACATCTGGCGGTCGAGCGGGAGAAGCTCCGCCACGTACGAGAGTCGAACGCGCGCGGCGGCGGCCAGCTGCGTGAGACCGTCGCGCAACGCGACCTTCTCGCCGACGAGCGTGACCTCTCGGTCGAGCGGAGCAGGCCACTGGCGTGCCGGCGTCTTGCTCGCGGCGACCGAAACCGTGCACGCGGCCTGCGCCGCGGCTGGTGCAATTGGCGTGACGAGGCCGAATGCCGCTACGATGGACGCGATCGCGCCCCGCGTGACGATGGCACCCCGCAGCGCGGGAGCCGCTCCCCGCGGCGTCATCGCGCGCGCGGTGACGCCGGCTTGATGACGGCCGTGCTGCCCTGGCGCTGCACCTCAGCGCCCAGGCTCAACGCGATCACCTGGAGAACGCGGTCGGCACTTTCGCCGTCGAATGTCATGGACACGTGCCGCGCGGCGAACGCCGAGTCTATCACGAGATCGATCCCGTACCACCGGCGCAGCTCCGATCGCACCGCTGAAAGGGGTGCTTCGCGGAACACGAGGCGGCCGCTCGTCCAGGCGGTATCGGGCTCGGTGGTGCCGCCGCGCTCCACGAGGGTACGGCCATCCGGCCCAAGCGTTCCGGCATCGCCGGGCCGCAGCACGATAGCATCGTTAGGCGACGCCGTTGCTGGTGCAAGCGACACCGATCCCGATGTCACGGCGACGCGCACGCCCTGATCGCCGCCGACCCGAACGGTAAACGTCGTCCCGAGATCGCGGATGTCGGCGCGGCCGGCGTGCACGACGAACGGCAGTGCCACGTCGTGTCGGACGTCAAAATACGCCTCACCTGTAAGCTGGACTTCACGCACGGTATTTCCGTACCCCATCGCCACGGTCAAGCGACTCTCGGGAGCGAGCAGAACACGCGTCCCGTCAGCGAGTCGTACCGAATCGCGCTGGCCGACGTTTGTGGCGAAGGTCTGCGCGGCAGATGCGGGGGTATACCCGCCCGTCTGCCGAGAGTGCCACCACAGCCCTCCGCCGATGAGGACGACAGCGGCCGCGGCTGCACGAAGCGCAACGGAGGGCCATCGACGAACGGGCACCGCGACTCGGGCCGGCGTGTGGCGCACGGGCCGCTGGCTGTCGATCGGGATGACGTCCGCGGCGTCTCGGCGCTCGGAGACTCGCTTCAATGCCGCCTCGACGTCGAGATCCGCCGGAGTCGCGCTCGCCAGCCGCGCTGTCGCGTCGTTGAGCGAGCTGAGTGCTGCCGCCTCGCCCGGATACGCCTCGAGCCACCGACGGACGGCGGCCGCCTCATCGGGAGTGCATTCGCCGGCAAAGTACCGGGCGATCACCTCCCAATCGGCGGAGTCGTCTCGAGGGTTCGGGGTCTCGTTGGGCATTGAGCTCGGATCGGGCGAAAGATACGGCCGAGTGGCTGCACCCCTAATACACTCGATGGCGACGGAACCCCTACGAAGGTCGGGAATCGGGAATGCGTGTGTGCCGATCGCGCTCTGGGAAAGTAGCTTCCTCGCTGAATTCGCGTTCCGCATCCCTATTACCGAACAACTCGTCTCCCGCTTTCCATCTCCCGTCTCCCTGCTTGTCCCCCACTCAAGCGAGCGACACCGAGCTACTGGAGCGCCTCCGGCGGGGGGACACATCGGCGTTTGACGCCATCTTCCGCACGTGGTACGCGCCGCTCGTCGGCACGGCGGAGAGAATGCTGCGCGATCGGGCTGTCGCGGAGGAGCTCGTGCAGGACGTAATGCTCGAGCTGTGGCGACGGCGGGAGACGTTGTCCAGCGACGGGTCGGCGCAGGCCTACCTGTTTCAGGCGACGCGCAACCGTGTGCTGAATCATCTTCGCCACCTCAAGATCGAGCAGCGCAGCGAGCCGGAAGTACGCGGCGAAAGCTCGTCGACACCGCCGGCCGACGCCGCGCTCGTGCAGGAGGAGCTGAGTGTGGCGGTGCAGCGAGCGGTGCAGGCGTTGCCCGATCGATGCCGCGAGGTCTTCGAGCTGAGTCGCGTGCATGGTCTCAAATACGCCGAGATCGCGCACTCTCTCGGTATCTCAGTGAAGACGGTCGAGGCGCAGATGGGAAAGGCGCTCAGGACACTCCGCGAGCGCCTGGCGGCGTGGCTCCCCGACGAGACCGGGTGATCAGGGGCAGAGTTTAGGGGGCCAGAGCCCTTGAATTCGAGATCTCCATAGAAACCGAGTTCTCGAGATTCAAGGGCTCTGACCCCTTGAAACATCGATCCGAGAAAATCAGCTGCAGCTCAGCGGACCGCGGGGCAGCGGACGGGTGCACGTCCGGGTCGAGTCATTCTCCGTGATCACGACCTTCGCTGTTGCACTACCGTCATACGTCACGACCTCGCGGCGTGTGACCGTGATCGCTGCCTGGCCTTCATACGTCAAGCTGGCCTGGATCGCGCGAATCACGGTGCCGGCCGTCGGATAGGTCTTGCTGTTGTCGGTCGAGACGGGGATCACGAGCCCGGTCGTCGTGTCACCAACGACGCGCGTTGCCGTGAACTTTCCTCGGCTCGACTCACCGGTCGTGGACTCCTGGCCCATCGAGCGTCCGCTCACCGTACGCTCCGTGGCGCCCTGAGCGAGACCGGACACCGTGCGATCACTCACGTCGTTCACGCTCGTCGTTGCGCTCACGATCGTTGCCGTGTCACCGAGAAGCAGGCCGCCCACACCGCGGCCGCTGCCCCAGCAGTCACGCCCGCCACCACCAGGTCCGCGATTTCCGCCAGAGCCTCGGTTGCCACCTCGGTCGTCCCCCGCCTCGTCTTGGCCTGGCTCGTAGGTCACCGTGCCCGTCACGCTGGTCTGCGTGTTGACCGAGTTCGTGGTCGTCGAATCGAACGCCTGCTGAACCGCGCCGGAGCCATCCTTGTACTGCGCCGACCGGCTGATCGTGAGACCGTTCCGAGTCTGAGCTGCACAGATCACGCGACCCAGGCCGGAGTCGAACGTGCCGTCGCAGCCAAGGCCACCGCCGAACGGACCGCGGTTGCCGAACCCGCGGCCAAATCCTTCACCTTCGCCGCTGTAATTCGCGGCAAGCCCGCCACCCATCAGCGAGCCACGGTCCATGCGTCCCTCGCGGCCGCCACCGAGCCAGAAGCCAGCCGACGGGACACCTGCGGCGGATGTGCCGACGAAGCTGGTGGATACATCCCCGAATCCGACCGGGACCGTCGAGAAGGCAGCAGTGAGCGCGGCGGCCGACAGCGTCGACGAACGAGGTGAGTTGAGCTCGGCGCATGCAGCGATGCCGAGGGCTGGCGTAATACAAGCGGCGCGGCGGTACCACGCGCGGATGTTGCTGCGCCTCATTGCTTTGCTCCGGGTATCTGGCCGGCGGGTCCCGCGAACCGTTCGCGGCGTGCGCGCAGGCGTTGGCAGCGATTGACGCAAGAGGAACACGCGAGCGTGCGCGTACCCTTATGTGCGTGCCGATCCCGGCGACCTGCTGTGAACCGAACCGACCCGCCGGACGGCTGGTCGCTCGCGGTTCCGGAGTCGTTAGGTCCGATGTGCCGGCGCGTTGCGCCGCTCGAGGCGCTGCTCGATTCGCACCGCGATCTCGCGAAACATGCGCGTGATCGTTCCGGCCGGGTCGCTCGTGCTTCGCGCGGCGTCACCGCGGTCGTCCTGCGTGCGATTGGCAATCCGTTCCGAGGCCAGCGTGCGCAGCTCATCTCGTATGCGCGCGAGGTCGCTATGCATGAAGGGCAGCGCTTCGCGGTGCTGGATGTCGTCCACGATGCGAACGGCGAGTGTATAGAGCCGAGCGGCACGGACCAGTGCCTCGGGGTCCTGCGTCTCCTCGCCGATGCGCTCGAGCTCTGACGCGCGCGTGGCGATCGACGACACGTGCGCGGGCGTGAATGGCAGATCTGCTGACATCGCGTACGTCCTCACTACGGCTTTCCGTTGCCTGGCGTACCATCGGTCGTCCGCCTGCCCGGCAAGATCAGAACCTTGCGCGCAACCCGCCGGCGATAGTCCGGCCAGGAAGGACCGTGACGTTGTCGGGTTCGCCGAACTCATGATTCAAAAGATTGTCGGCGGTAGCCACCAGAGACAACAGACGACGAACGCGACTGTCGACGATCGCGTACGCGGTGGAAACGGTGAACCCGTGCGCGCCGGCGGAGCCCGAAACCTCCCAGCCGCGATTCGTGATCTCGCCGACGTTCTGCAGCTCGTAGGCGATGCGCCGCCCGTCGTTAGGCCCGCCGCCACCCGGTCCGCTGCCGCCTCTCCCGCCGCCCCCACCGCCGCCATCACCGCCGGGCCCTGGACCCGAGCTGCTCACCGCGACCGGCCGAATGAGTCCGGCCGCGAGCTGATCGAACCTCGTGACGTGGAAGCCGAGCACTCGGCCCACGAGCAGATCCACGCCGGCCTCGACGCCCGACTGCGCGGCCCAGGCAAGCGACAGGAACAGCGTTGCGAGGCGGATGGAACGGGTCATCCCCCGGGGTGAGCGACGAGAGGCCGGCACGAAGGGCATCACGGCCACGGCCATGATGAATAACACCATGGCGCGACGGTACCACCACGGCTCGCGGGACACAACCGCCAGCGGCATCTACACCGTTCCGACACCGATGTTCCAAGCGGGACCTAACGAGTCGTCGTGACGACACGCAATAGGGTACCGCGAATCTCGAGTGTTGTAGGAAATGACAGTCGCAGAGTCCTTCGCGACACGAGCAATACCGAGAAAGTGTAGAGTCCGATGTTTTCGCGAATCGCCGCCGCTCGCGGCAGAACCATAGTGTGCACGCTGATCGTGACATCCGCAGCCGCGTGCACCGATACGACAGCCCCGTCCACGACGGCCACGGCAACACAGGTCGCCGATGCCGACTGCGGCACCGTGACGTCGCTCTCCCCCGGACAGGTCGTCACCGGCGTTGGTGCCACATCGCTCTGTATCGCGGGGGGAACCAGCGGCGGTGAGTTCGCGCTTGTCCCGTTCAACACGTCGTTGGATGGGTCGTCCGGCACCTCGTTCACTGTGCAGGCAAACGGTGTGAGCGCAACGGCCGTCGCCAGCCTGATACCGAACAAAGGAACATTCAACGTGCTCGCCGGAACGGCCCGCGCGTCGACGACGCTGTCCTCGGTCGCACTCACGCGCGCGCTCGACGCGAAGCTGCGTGCGAGTGAGGCGCGCGACCTTACGCCGCGCATCGCCGCAGCACGCGCGTGGATGCGGTCGCGCCAGCGGACGACCTCGGGCTCAGTGCCTGGCGTCTCGTTGAGCGTCGTACCGTCGACGGCGCAGGTCGGCCAGCTCGTCACGCTCAACGCGAACACCGAATCGGCGTGCGCGTCGCCGGATCTGCGAACCGGCCGCATCGCCGCGGTGGGCAACAAGGCTATCATCGTCGCGGACGTGAGCAACCCGGCGTCAGGCTACACCGACGCCGACTACGCGTCGATTGCCTCGATGTTCGACAACCTCGTCGACCCAACGGACACGAAGGCGTTCGGATCGCCGACGGATATCGATGGCAACGGCCACGTGGTGCTCTTCTTCACGCGCGCCGTGAACGAGCTCACCCCGGCGGGAAGCACGTCATACGTCGCGGGCTTCTTCTACGCACGCGACCTGTTCCCGTCGACGGAGACCGCGGACTTCGACGCGTGCCCGGGGAGTAACGGCGGCGAGATGTTCTACCTCATGGTGCCCGACCCGACCGGCGTCGTGAACGGCAACAAGTTCGCAAAGGACGACGTCACGCGCGTCGTGATCGGGACGCTGGCTCACGAGTACCAGCATCTCATCAACGCGTCGCGACGCATGTATGTGAACACGGACGCGACCGACTTCGAGACGACGTGGCTGGACGAAGGGCTCTCGCACATCGCCGAGGAGCTGCTGTTCTACGCCGAGTCCGGCCTAACGCCGCGCGGGAACATCGACGCCACGAAGCTGCGGTCGTCGAGCACGTACGTGGACGCGTTCAACAACGACGCCATCTCGAACTTCAGCCGCCTCGAGAGCTACCTCGGCTCGCCGTCATCGAACTCGCCGTTCGCCGACAACGATGACCTCGCGACTCGCGGCGCCACCTGGTCGTTCCTCCGCTACGCCGCGGACCACACCGGAAGCGATGACGGCACGACCTGGTATCAGCTTGTGAACTCGACGACGACGGGGACCGCGAACCTCCAGCAGGTGTTCGGTACGGGACTTACGACGCTCGCTCGTGACTGGGCGACGTCCGTGTTCGCTGACGACGTCGCGTCCACCGATACCCGATACCAGCAACCCAGCTGGAACCTGCGATCGATCTTCGCCGCGCTGGAGAGCACCGGTACCTACCCACTCGCGACCGCTACGCTCGGTGCATCACCGATCACGCTGAGCATGGACGGTGGCAGCGCGGCGTATCTCCCCTTCGCTGTTTCGGCCGGTCAGACGGCGACCGTCCAGCTCAGCAACCTGCCGTCGAACGTCCAGCTCACTCTCGTCCGCACGCAATAATCGCGGCGGCCAGTCCTCTTTGCCATGCGCACTCTTTCACGATCTCACTCCTCGCGCAACGCCCTGGTTGGCGATGCCGTTCGCATTCTTCTCATTCTCGCGGCCATCGGCTTGGCCCTCACCGGGTGTGCCTCGCGAGCCGGCGCGCAGTACTTCGGACGCAACAAGGTGCAGTACGAGCATTTCAAGTTCGAGATCCTGCGCACGCCGCATTTCGACGTCCACTACTACGCTGCCGAGAAGCCGGCGGCGGAGGACGCAGCGCGGATGCTCGAGCGCTGGAACGCGAGGTACGAAGCCCTGTTCAACCATCCACTCTCTGCGCGCAAGCCGATCATCCTGTACGCGGACCAGCCGGACTTCCAGCAGACCAACGTGATCTCCGAGCAGCTCGACGAAGGCACGGGCGGTGTCACGGAGTCGATGCTCGACCGCATGGTGCTTCCGTTCACGGGCTCCTATGCCGAGAGTGATCACGTGCTCGGGCACGAGATGGTTCACGTGTTCCAGTACGACATCGCGCAGAGCAAGTCGTCCATCGGGGCGTCCCTCGACCGGCTGCCGCAGTGGCTCGTCGAAGGGATGGCCGAATATCTTTCGTTAGGCGGCGAGGACTCGCATACCGCGATGTGGCTGCGCGACGCCGTGCTCAGAAACGACCTCCCGACCATCAAGCAGCTCACCAACGGCGGGAAGTACTTCCCCTACCGATACGGTGAAGCGCTGTGGGCGTACATCGGCGGCACGTGGGGCGACGAGACCGTTCCTCGGCTCTTCCGGTCTGCGCTCGCGTCAGGCTTCGACAACGCGATCCAGAGCACGCTCGGCATGTCGACGGATTCGCTGTCGGACCGGTGGCGCGCGGCGATCCGCAAGCAGTACGGGCCGCTCGTGCAAGGGCGGTCGCGTCCCGCGGAGACGGGCGATCAGATCATCCCGGGTTCCGGCCAGTACGGCGACTACAATATCGCGCCGGCAATCAGTCCCGATGGACGTCTGGTCGCGTTCTTCTCGTCCCGCGATCTGACTGGCATCAATCTGTATGTCGCCGATGCCGTGACCGGCAAGGTGAAATCGAAGATCGCGTCGCCCGGTGTGCTCTCCAAGTTCGACGCGTTGAGTTTCCTCTACTCGGCGGGCACCTGGTCGCCTGACGCGAAGCGACTCGCGTTCGTGACGTACGCCAACGGCAACAACGCTATCGACGTCATCGACGTCCACTCGCATAGCATCAGGAAGCAGTTCAAGCCGAAGGACATTGGTGCCGTGACGACGCTCGCCTGGTCTCCCGACGGTCGACAGATCGTGTTCTCGGGTCAGAAAGGAGGCCTGAGCGATCTGTACCTGTGGGATCTGGCGAGCGGCTCGTTGCGCCAGCTGACGAACGACCGATTTGCCGATCTCCAACCCGCATGGTCGCCGGATGGCCGATCCATCGCGTTCGCGACGGATCGCGCTGCCGGGCCCGACTCGGCCGGGCATGGCAGCGACTTCGAGCATCTCCGGTATTCCCAGCTTCGCGTCGCGATCCTCGACGTCGCAAGTGGCCAGATTCACGTCCTCCCCGGCGAGCCTAACGCCAAGCACATCAACCCGCAGTATTCGGAGGACGGCAAGTCACTCTACTACGTGTCCGACCGCGATGGGTTCACGGACATCTATCGTGTGGTCGTCGCGACTGGCGAGACGTTCCGCGTCACACACGCCGCGACCGGAGTGAGCGGCGTGACGACATCATCGCCGGCGATATCTGTGGCCCGTGGCAACGGACGGCTCGTGTTCTCCGTGTTCGACAAAGCGGGCTTCCGCATTGCGGCGATTCCGGCGGAACGGGCGCAGGGCGAGCCGGTTGCCGCGGACGATGCTCGGCGAGTCGTCGAGGGATCGGACGGGAGCGCGCCGGACACGATCCCGGTCGCGAGCACCGCGGACACCACGGCGGCGTCGCGTACGACGAAGTCGGCCGCCATGCTGCCGTCGGATGGCCACGGAGGGAAGAGTGCGGTGATCGCGTACCTCCATGACGCCGATGACGGGCTCCCGTCCGACTCGGTGATCACTGAGCGGCCGTATCGCACGGCGTTTCGTCTCGCGGCGCTCGGCCAGCCGTCAGTGGGCATTGGAACGAGCAGTGTGTTCGGCACGCAATTCTCGGGCGGGATGTCCGCGCTCTTCAGCGACATGCTTGGCGACCAGAACATCGGTGTGGGCGTTGAGGCGAATGGTCAGCTGCGCGACATCGGCGGTCAGCTGCTGTACCTCAACACCGCGAGCCACTGGAATTGGGGCGTGAATGTATCACGCACCCCCTACGTGTACGCGTATGGGGCATACACCAATACGGGGGTGCAGTACGTCTACGAGCACCTCGCGATCAACAACGTGTCGGCGCTTCTGCAGTACCCGTTCTCGCAGACACGTCGACTCGAGCTCTCGGCCGGCTACACGCACTATGGGTACAGCGTGCAATCGGCAACACAGGACTTTTTCGGGGGCACGACCGGACTCACGAACCTCGCCGCGCCACAGCCGTTAGGTCTCGCGTCGGCAACGATAGCCTACGTCGGTGACGCGTCGTCAATGGGCTTCACGTCGCCGATCTCTGGTTCGCGCTTTCGGTTCGAGGTGACGCCGACGCTCGGCACGCTGGACTACAACACCGTGCTGCTCGACTACCGGAAGTACTTCTTCATGAAGCCGTTCACCCTCGCGATGCGAGGCATGCACTACGGCCTGTACGGCAAGGACTCGGAGAGCAACCAGGTGGGCACGCTCTTCCTCGGCGACGGTTCGCTCGTGCGCGGTTACTCGTACAACTCGTTCACGAACAACGATTGTGCGACGCCAGGGAGCGGCTCGCTGGCCACCAGCTCATGCCCGCAGTTCGATCGCCTCGTGGGCAGCAGGCTCGCCGTCGCGAACATGGAACTCCGCATTCCGCTGTTCGGTACGAGCGGCTTCGGGCTGATTTCGAGCCCACTGCCACCGATCGAGATCGCGCCGTTCGTGGATGCGGGCGCGGCATGGACGAAGGAGAGCGGGGAAGTGTTGAACTTCGCCTCGAACTCGGGTGATCGCACGCCTGTGGTGAGCACTGGGATCGCGTCGCGGATCAACCTGTTCGGGTTCGCGGTGTTCCAGGTGTACTACGCCCGCCCGTTCGAGCGGGCAGGGCGAGGTGGCGTATGGGGCTTCCTGCTGCAGCCCGGGTGGTGACCACAGTGCTGCTCGACCCGGCAACGATCACGGATGTATTCGAGCCTAACGTTTATGATGACCAACAAGATTGCCCGCTGTGCAGCGCTCATTGTAGCGACCCAGGCCGGGCTCGCGTGCTCACGCTTCGTCTTTCACGAGGACAAGTTCACTCCGGATCCTGCGCCCGCGAGCGAGACGCTCGTGTCGGGGCGCGATACCACGTACGTGCTGAAGGCGCCGTCGTACTACCTGCTCTCGAGCCAGCGCGATGCGTTGTGGAATCGCGAGGTCCTGGACGATGTCGCATGGCGGTACCACGAGCTGTTCGGGGACGCGCCATTGCGCATTGCGATCCGGTTGGATTCCGCAGCCGTTGCTGATTCGAGCACCACCTGGCGAGGTGTCCCGTTCGCCCACGTTGCGCTCCGACGTCATACCGAAACCGCGCCGGAAGCACAGCACGCGAGTCGTAGCCGGGGTGAGGTGGATGACTCGGCGCGCGTGCAGATGTTCGCGAGGCCGATGCTCGCGGCAACCGCGGCGGAAACATGGCTGCGGGCGCGGACACTCGACGTATCACGTGTCGCCGACACCCAGCCGGGCGGACCTGTGGGGATATCCGGCGTCGCGACGACCCTTCCGGTGTGGATCGAGACGGGGGCGCTGGCAATCCTCGGAGGCGGCGGCGCCGAGGAGCGCGCGAACGACGAGGTTCGCGCTGATCCGAAACACGTGGTGCCGCTTGCCTCCCTGTTCGCGACGACGTCATCGGCGCGGCCTAACGCGATGCAGATCATGCGCGCCGGGGCCAACCGGTTCGGTATGGGCCAAGCGGGTCGTCGCCACGACGCGGCGACGCGAACGCAGGAGCTGCGCGAGGACGCGTCAGGGGCGTCACCGCTGTTCATCTCCCAGTCAGTGTCGGTGTTGACCTTTCTCCACGATCGCGATCCCGGGATCGTGCCCAAGCTCGCGGACGAGCTCGCGCGCGGCGGGTCGATTCCCGATGTCCTCGTGTCGAGCACCACCCTCCCGCACGACGTCGCCGGACTCGACACCGCATGGCGGGAATGGCTGAAACACAGTCCGCGAGCCCACCGCTGACGGGATCGGCCATCTGGTCGTAGTCGTTAGGGCCAGGGACAGCGGGTCTCCACCCCGCTGCGTCCATCGGTCACCTTGACACGCCAAGTCGCGCGGCGGAAGCTATTCCGCGTTCGTCTCGTTGCGATTCGCTTCCACGTCGACAATGGCGTCCAACAACGGTTCCTCGCGCCGTCCAGCGCTCAGGCCGCGCTATCAGCGCGTGGCCGACGATCTCACGAAGCGGATCGAGGGAGGGCGGTATCCAGTCGGCGGGAACCTTCCGACGGAGATGGAGCTGTGCGAGCAGTACGGCATCAGCCGCCACACGGTGCGTGAGGCGCTTCGCCGACTTCGGGATGCTGGTCTGATCTCACGGCGCCGCCGAGTCGGCACCGAGGTCGTGGCGCGCATCCCCAGGCCATCATATCGGCAGCCGACGAACACCATCGGCGATCTCCTGCAGTACGCCGGAGAGACGCAGCTCTCCTTGCTCGAGGCGAAGGAGATCGCGTGCGATGCAGCACTGGCCGAGCTGCTCGCGTGCCGCCAGGGGACCCGGTGGTTGCGTGTCGACACTTTGCGTGCGATGCCGGGCGATTCTCGCCCGGTGTGTATGACGACGGCGTACATCGATCTCCGCTTTCCGGACCTCGCCAAGCATGTCGAAGACCTGAGCGGCACGATCTCGGCGATGTTGGAGCGCGAGTACGGCGTTCGCATCGCGCGGATCGAGCAGAGCATCCAGGCGGTGCGGCTGGGGAAGCGCCAGGCGAAGCTCCTGCGCGCGCTCGACGGTGGGCCGGCGCTGCGTGCTGTTCGTCGTTACTACGATCACAGTGGCCGGCTCATCGAGCTCTCCAGTACGATCCATCCGGGAGAGCGGTTCACGTACGTCACAAGCCTTGTTCGGCCGTGACGCCTAACGACGGTCCGCCGTTTCGCCGCGACACGCTGCTCACGCATGTCGGTGGTACGCCCATCGACCGGCACGGCGCGGTGAACCCGCCAGTCTATCGCGCATCGACGATCCTGTTCCCCACGGTCGCCGAATGGGAAGCGTCGCGCGTGCACGCGAACCGCTTCAAGGTCCTCCGCTACGGGCAGCTCGGTACGCCGACGACCTTCGCCCTCGAGGAGGCGATCGCAACGTTGGAGGGCGGGTATCGCGCCATGCTGCTGCCGTCCGGGCTCGCCGCCGTGACCACCGCACTGCTCGCGTTGCTCAAGACCGGCGATCATCTGCTCATGACCGACTCGGCCTACCAGCCGACGCGCCACTTCGCCAAGGTGATTCTCGCGCGCTACGGAATTGACACGACGTTCTACGATCCGCGCATCGGAGCCGGCATCGAATCGCTCCTGCGGCCGGAGACACGCGTCGTGTTTCTCGAATCGCCTGGGTCGATCACGTTCGATGTGCAGGACTTGCCAGCGATCTCGACGGTCGCGCACGCGCACGGCGCACTGGTCGTGGTCGACAACACCTGGGCAACGCCATACTTCTTTCCCGCGATGCAGCTCGGAGCTGACGTGTCGATCATCGCGGCCACGAAGTACATCGGCGGACACTCGGACGTCCTTCTCGGTACCATCACCACTACGGAATCGTTATACGAGCCCGTCCGGTCGATGGTTGCGGAGCTGGGCTACAGCGTCAGTCCTGACGACGCGTACCTCATCCTGCGTGGTCTCCGCACGTTAGGCGTGCGGCTGGAGCGGCACGAGAAGAATGCGCTGCAGGTCGCGCAGTGGCTGCAGGGGAGGGCGGAAGTGAAGCAGGCGTTGTATCCGGCCCTGCCGACCGATCCGGGGCATGCCATCTGGAAGCGCGACTTCACCGGCGCGAGCGGGTTGTTCGGGGTCGTGTTGCACCCGGTGCCCAAGGCGGCGGTGGGCGCCATGCTCAACGCACTGCGGCTGTTCGGCATGGGCGCGAGCTTCGGCGGCTTCGAGAGCCTCGCGATCCCCATGGATTCGACACGCCTCCGCCATCTTACCGGCTCGGCCGACAACCGATTCATCCGGATTCACGTCGGCCTCGAGGATCCGGCTGATCTCATCGCCGATCTCGAGCAGGGCTTCGCGCGCTTGAACGCCGCTGCTTCGGACGCTCGATAACTCGATCACACTTCGGGGAGCCAGATCATGGACAACGAGATTCGCCGCGAGCTCCGCTTGCTCAAGGTTTACGCGACCGTCATCACCGCGCTGCTTGGCACGGTGTCAATCGCCGCGTTCCGCCAGGCCTCGCAGAAGCAGCGGTTTACGGAGATCGACGTCGAGCGCATCAACGTCGTCGAGCCCGACGGAAAGCTCCGCATGGTCATCTCGAACCGCCCGCGATCGATCGGCCCCATCTACAAGGGGAAGCCGTTCGGATATCCCGGGGGGTCTCGGCCCGGGATCATCTTCTTCAACGATGAGGGCACGGAAAACGGCGGCCTCACGTTCGAAGGCAAGCGCCAGCCCGATGGAACGTTCAGGGCGCAGAGCGGCTTCTCGTTCGACCAGTTCAACCAGGACCAGGTTCTCTACTTCCAGTACAACGACAACAATGGCCGCCGCAACATGGGGCTGACGATCGCCGATCGCGCCGACGTCGACATCTACGATCTGGTCGCCGAGCGAGACTCGATCACGAAAGCCATCCCCGAGGGTCCCGCCCGCACGGCCGCACTCCAGAAGTGGGCGCAGCCGCGTAACGGCGTCCCGCTGGCCGCGCCGCGGGTGTACGTCGGGCGCGACGCCAGCAAGGCGGCCGTCCTCAACCTTTCGGATCGGAACGGGAAGCCTCGGCTGCGCCTCACGGTCGATTCGTTAGGTACCCCGAGCCTCGAGTTCCTGGACGCCACGGGCAACGTGACCTCGCGGCTTCCGGAGAAATAGCGAGTGTAACCCGTGAGGGATGACGCGCGGTCAATCCCTCACGAACTGAATCTCTCCCTCGACCCGTACCTTGTTCGCGACCAGCACGCCGCCGGTCTCGAGCGCCTGATTCCATTTGAGACCCCACTCCCGGCGGTCGAGCTCCGTACGGAAGCTGAACCCCGCGCGCGTTTTCCCCCAAGGGTCGGACCCGCGGCCTTCGTACTCGCATTCGAGCACCACTTCCATGGTGGTGTCGCGCACGACAAGGTCGCCGACGAGGCGGAAGCGATCACCCTCCTGCTTCGGGGCCGGGCCGTCGAACCGCTTACTGCGGAACGTGATCTGCGGAAAGTGCTCAGCGTCGAAGAAGTCGGGCCCGCGCAGGTGGCCGTCACGATCGGCGACGCCGGTGTCGACGCTCTTCGCATCGATCGTGGCCTCGAGACCGGCGCCGTCCGGATGGTCCCTATCTCCACTGAGCCGCGCCTTCACGTCTTTGAAGCGGCCGCGGACGGTGGTCATCATCATGTGTTTCACCGAGAACTCGACACTCGAGTGTGCCGGGTCCAGTTGCCATGTAGCCGGTCCTGTCTTGACTGCAGTTCCGCCCGCCATCGCTCCTCCTTTGCGAGAATCCACACGACGACCGTGGGATGAGTGCGAAAAGCGGCGCGAACGCCGTGCCAGGCGAGCGAACCCGGCTCGACTGCTGAAAGTCAGGTGTCGGTGGTACCCGTCCACCGGACAGCGACGGCTCCGAGAAAGTCTCTTGGGGTCAGTACCACCATGCCGTCGCGTCGTCGCCCGACGGCGAATTCTTCTTCACGTGGGCGGCCATCTGCCTAACGAGCTCTGCCCATGGCATGACGTGCCAGGCGTGCCCCTTCATCGGTCGACCGTACGTGAACGGCACGCTCTTGCCCAGATCCGTGCCCTTGAGGAAATCGTCGAACCGGTAGACCGCGAGGTTGAGATAGAAGTCGTCCATGTCACCGGCGAAGAAGTGCAGCTTCCCGGCGACCTTCGGGCCTAGCGTGTCCCAGTTCTTCTGGGCGTAGTCGCGCAGGTCGTAGCCGTTGTCGCGCATGGCGTTCGCGACACTCCGGTCGATCGTCCCCGTGAGCTTGTTCCAGAGTGGCTTCGGATACCCGTCCGCATCGATTGGCCCATACACCGCTTCCCAACCTTCGAGCTGGTAATTGGACCGGCCTCGTGTACCGAGCACCTCCTCGAACAGGCTGAGCTGACGCAGTGTCCACGCTACCTGCCCCTCGACGGTCCGCCGGAACGGTCGCTCCGTCGTCGTGAGCTGCGTGTTCGGCAACACGAACGCGTTCGTGTCCGAGTAGATGTCCACGAGCTGATACCGCCGAAAGTCGATTGGGTCGGGCTGGAGCACCCACGCGCCGCCGAAGAAGTCGGGGTGCTTGAGCTGCAAGGCGAGCGTCTGCCACCCGCCTGTCGATGCCCCTTCGGCGAGGCGCGCATATGGCTTCCCGATCATGCGGAATTGCTTCTCGAGCTCCGGGATGATCTCCTGCTCCATCGCGTCGCCGTACGGTCCGTTCGACGCCGAGTTCACGGAGTAGGAGTCCAGAAAGAACGGCGTCGCCTGCTCGAAGCTCACCGCGATGAACCGTGGGAAGCCATCCGCGATCCACGACTTGTAGAAGTCGTAGCCCGACTCGAGTCCGGTCACTGGACTGATCTGGCCAAGCCCGCGAACGTGCGTCGAGTCGGGCGTGAAGCCGAATGGCACGTTGTGACCGAACGTGTAGACGGTAGGGTACTTCACGTTAGGGTGCTGGTTGTAGCCTTTGGGCAGGAGCACCGTCGCGTGGACATAGACCGGCCGACCCCAGAACGCCGTGAGCTTCGGGCTCTGGATGCGCACGTATTTGACCCAGTCGGTGTTCTGCGGCCGCGGTGATGCCGCGATCACCTTGTCGATGCGCAGCTTCACCGTGCCGCCACTTCCGACCTGAATCTTCTGCACGTCGCTGTAGATGTTCCCCGCGGCGATCTGCATCACCTCCTGCGTACCATCGTTGAAGTGCACCCAGATCGTCTTCCCGTCGGCGCGCTTGATCGGCTCGTAGACGTTCACGATGGCCTGCGCGTAGTACTCACCGGCCGGGAGCTGCGCGAGCGGCATCGGATACCCGAGGGACGTCTTCGCGTCGACGATCGCCGCCTGCCCGGCGCGTAGCTGGTCGAGATCGACCGCGAACACCGCCGGCCCCTGCGGCGCGATGATCATCCGTGGCTCGGGCTGCGCGTTCTTGGACACCACGACCACGAGCCGACCCGTGAGCGGAGTCGCGCGCGCTGTCGGATCGACGGTAACCTCGAAGCGCGGTGCCTGCGCCTGCGCCGCGTCGAACGCAACGGTTGCAGCGAGACACGCAGCGGCGATGACGCGGAACGGTGTCCGAATCGACATGACAGGGAATCGGGAATAGGGAATCGGAAATAGGGACGCGAAGATAGCGAATCGAAAGGCCCCGGGACGTCACTCGCTCCACGCGAGGCATCCCGGGGTTCTCCGATTCCCGATTCCCCATTCCCGATTCCCTAGGGTACGGGTCTCGGCCTCGGCCACGGCCAGGGCCAGGGATTGAACCCGTTGCTCCCCGCGAGCCCACGGACCGCCGCTTCACGCACTTCAGGCTCCGGCGACTTCAACAGATCCGTCAGAATCGCCTCCGACCGCCCGCCGGAGCGCAGCAGCGCACGAATTTGTGCTTTGCGTGCCCGGTCCGTCTTCTCGACGCGAAGCGCCGACTGAATCGCGCTCATCGCTGCTGAATCACCGATCTGGCCGAGCGCCCACGCCGCTTTGAGTCGCACGTCGTCGTCGTCGTCCTTGAGCGCATCGATGAGCCCGCGCGGCGCTTCCTTCGGGTTCAGTTGGCCTAACGCCCACGCCGCTGTACCCCGAACGCGCGTGCTCTTGTCGCTCTTGACGGCCTCGCCCAGAATGTCCACCGCCGTGCGGTCGCCCGCATTGCCCAGCGCCCACGCTGCCGTCTCACGCACCGCGTCGCTGGAATCGCGGCGCAGCGCACCGATCAGGCCCGGCGACGCGGTCCGTGTATCCATGCTGCCTAACGCCCATGCGGCCATCTCGCGCACGCGGGAATCCGCATCCTGACGGAGCACCGCGATCAGCACGTCGACGGAGCTCCGGGCCTCGAGCTGACCCAGTGCCCAGGCGGCCGAACGGCGCACGGCGGGGCTCGCGTCTTCCCGCACGACGCGAATGAGCGCCTCCACCGCCGTCGAGGAATCCATGCGCCCCACGGCAACCGCCGCGGACTCGCGCACTCTCGCATCCTCATCGCGAAGCAGGTCCATGATCGGGCGCAGCGCGCGGCCGTCCTGAATGTGCCCGAGCGCCCACGCCGAGTTCGCGCGCACGCCGGGCGTTGCATCTCGCAACGTGCGCATCAGCGGATCCACGGCGCTCTTCGCTCCCACGGCACCGAGGCCCAGCGCCGCGACCTCTCGCGTCTCCGGTGTGCGAGACCCGAGTCGCTCTACAAGTCCCGACACGATCGTCGTGTCGCGCTGCCGCCCGAGCAGGCGTACCGACAGCTCGCGGACGCAGGCGTCGGTGCTCGACAGACTGTCCAGCAGCAGCCGGACCTCGCCGGCGGCAAGCTTCTCGCGCCCGAAGTCCCGAAGGCGACTTGTCATCTCCGATGCCACCGGAGACGCCGGCGCGTCGAACCAACCCCACCCGCCATTTCCGATCGACTGCGCGGCGAACGCGCAGATGAGCGCTGGTACGCCGCGCGCGGCGCTCAAGAGCGCCGTGACATCCTGCGTCTCTACTAGCCCGCCCGACGCGGCGGCCTGCGTGAGCGCCGACGGCACCCGCGACTCCGCGGAAAGCATCGAGACCACGATGGGAGTGCGCCGGGTCTCCGACGTGAAAGCGACGAACACACCGGCGAGAATGAGTCCGCTCGTGCGATACATGATTCCTCCGAAAAAGCCTCGATCTCGGGCCATTGTGAGCACTGGATTGGCAGCGGTCTGCGTCATTGCTGTTGATTTTTCAGCACTTCTCCGCCGAGAAACGGGCGCGCCATGACGACAATTCGTTAGGCAGCGCCCGTTCGGTGGTCGATCAGTACGGGTGCGGCCGCGGCTGCGGCCACGGCTTCGGCCACGGGCCACTGGCGCGTCCGCCGGCCAGCGCGCGAATCGCCGCCTCACGAACCTCGGGGTCCTTCGAGTCGATCAGCGCCTTGATCGCATCGACCGACTGCTCGCCCGTCGCCGCCAGCGCGCGGATCAGCGCGCGCTGCGTGTCCTTGTCCGTCTCCGACTTCATGGCGGTCGTCAGCGCCGGAACGGCATCGGGATCCTGGATCGTGAACAGCGCCCACGCCACCATCTGGCGCATCTCCTCATCCTTGTCGGACAGGAGCGCGACGAGCTGCTTGGGCGCCTGCTTGGGCGAGATGCTGCCGATTGCCCATACGCTGCGAAGGCGGATCGTACGGTTCGTGTCGCTGAGGGCGGCCGTCAACGCGGGCACGCCGTCGTCATCGCCGAGGCTGCCTAACGCCCACGCCGCCGTCGCGCGCACCTTCGCGTCAGTGTCGCTCTTGAGCGCGGCCGAGAGCGCGTCGATCACCGCCCTGCTCGAGTGGGCATCCGCCAGCGCCCAGGCTGCGGTTTCCCGCACCGACACGTCCTTGTCGCGCCGAACCGCCTGCGCCAGCGCGTCGACGCCAACCTGCGACTCGCCGAACTGCGCCAGGCCCCACGCCGCCACGCGACGGAGAGTTGCGCTGCTGTCGGTCTTGAGCACGTTGGCCAGCAGCGCCGGCCGGTCGTCGTTCCGACCCTGCTTCGCGTTAGGTGCTTTGATGGCTGCCGCCAGCTCCTCGGCGGTCACCGCCCCGATCGCCGGGACTGCTGAGTTGATCGCGGCCGGCACCACCTCCTGCACGGTGCTCGAGACGATCTCACCCACCGACTTCCCAACGGTCTTGCTCACGCTGGTCCCGACAGCCGTGCCCACCGCGGTCCCGATCGCCGTCCCGAGATCGCTTTGTACGTGCACCGTGTCGACACGGCGAACCGTGTGCTGGCGAGTTTCCTTGCGCTCCATCGTGCGAACCGACTGCGACATCTCCTCATCGCGGAACGAGGGGGTGTCGGCCGCCGTGGCCGACGCTACCGACGCGCTGCGGTTCGGACGAACCGACCCGTCCGCTGCTCGTGCAACCGGTACGGCCGCGCCAACTACCAGCGACAACACCGCCAGGCCGCCGACCAACCCGGCCGTCTGCCGCCGGCTCGGTGCGCCGCGACGAAGCTCCGGATCCAGGATTGCCAGCATGCGGCCTTCGAACTCCTTCCGCCGCGCCATGGCAAGTGCGACGGCTGGCGTCGCGTGATGCCGAACGCCCGTGACGATATCCAGGAGATGCTCGGCGTAGTCGCTCGCGCGAGCGCCGCAATTGAGCGCCAGGTCGTCGCACGCGCGCTCGCTCTCGGACCGGAGCCGCTTGGCCGCTGTCCACACGAGCGGATGGAACCAGTAAAGCGCGCACGCGAACCGGCCGACCGTGTGACCCACGAGGTCGCGGCGACGCACGTGCGCGAGCTCGTGGAGCAGAACGGCACGGCGTCGGTCGAGCGTCCAGCTGTCCGACTCGGCCGGCAGAACAATCGTCGGGCGGAGCAGGCCGCATGCAAAGGGCATCTTCGCGTCATCGCTGCGAACGAGTCGCGGAGCGCTGTCGAGCTCGAGCCGATCGGCTACCTCCCAGAGGGGGTTCATCCAGTCCTGGGATTCGAGCGGACGCGACCGACGAATGATGCGGCTGACAGACATTGCGCCAAACGCCAGCCACGCAGCGAACAGCAGGGCGACAGTAGCCCAGATTCCAAACAGAAGCTTCGGATCACTCAGTATTCCGAACCATGGCGTGTTCGGGGAGACGATGTCTCGCACCGTGTTCGCCGCTGTCTCGACCCGAGGCGAGGAAATCGGCGACGCCGGACCGGTGATTGACGGCGCGACCGTCGGCGCGACCGCAGGCGTGATAGCGGGACCAGCAGAAGTCGGAGCGCCGACGGAAGGAGCGGCCGCGTCCGACGGAAGAATCGCCAGACGGATCGGGCTCCACGACGCCAGCAACGGAATGAGCAGCAGAGCGCCCAGCGACACGAACCAGACGAGGTGGCGCGAGACGGCCGAGCCACGCTCCATGGCGCGAGTGACCCCGAGCGCCGCGAGCAGCACAACGGTCGCCTTGGCGAGAATCAAGAGCACGGAGAGACCGGACGTGGTGGTCTCGCCGGAGAATGCGGAGAATATGGCGGGCATTGTCCTTACCTCCCGCTGAGACGCGCGCGGCGGATCCGCTCGCGGAGTTGATTGACTTCACCGTCGCTCATATCGGCGTCCGACATCCGGAGTAGCGCCGTGACGGCCTGCTCGGTCGACCCGCCGAAATAGGTCCGGACGACGTGCTCGAGCGCATCGTCGCGTGTCGCCTCGGTCGGTGCGGCCGGGTAGTAGACGTACCGCGGTCCGTCCTCTTTGTACTCGATCAGCTTCTTTTCGCTCAGGATCCGCAGAATCGAGCGGACTGCCGAGTACGTCGGCGGGTCCGGGAGCTCCGCCATGATCTCGGCCACGGTCGACTCGCCGCGGCGGTGGAGGATCTCCATGACCTGGCGTTCCCGCCTGGAGAGATCGTCTATCGGTAAGGTCTTGGACATGTGGCCTGGCTGATGATATCTGGTAGTGCTGATTTTTCAACCGTGCTGAAAATTCAACAGAACAACGATTCTGTCAAGCCTCAGGTTTCGTTTCCACTTCCGGTATCAGACCAAAAAGGTGTGAACCGATCACGCGGAAACCCCGATAGCGGCTGATAACACATTGTCATTAAATGATTTCGAACGGAATTGAGTTTGTTCGTGAGAACTCATCCGTTTGATCCGTGGTTTCCGCTCGATCCGTTGTCCACATGAGTCTGGATGCAAACGTCGTTTCTATGCTGCTGCGATCACGGACTGCACCGCCGGCGACGCGCTTGCCGTGTCCGGCCCTGGCTTCGCGCCCGCATCGAGCAGCAATCGCGCGACGCCGGCGTGATCGTGATCGCGGTTGCCGTGCAACGACCCGTGACAGCACCAGCCAAGCGGCGTTGCGCTGTAGTGCGCGTCCTTGATCGAAACGAGCGTGTGCGCGTCCGGGTGCCGAAGCAACGCGGCTACCGTTGCCGGAGAACCTTCCCATGCGGCGCAGTGCAGGGCGGTCCCAGAGTCGTGGCCCGGCGTGCGCGGGTCGAATCCGAGCTCGACCATCAGCGCCACGGCGCGATCGTCACCAGCCCACGCGGCATCGGAGATCGCGCGATGATCCTCTGCCCGCATCGACGCGACGATCCCCGGATGATCCCGCATGACCTGTCTCGCGCGTTCGGCATCGCCGCGTCGCGCCGCGAGCAACAGGCGATGGAGTGGCGACGCGAACGCCAGCATCGTGTCCAGCGTCTCCCGCTGCTCGAACTGTGCAGCGACGTCCAGCGGTGAGCGGTTGGCGCCGATCGTCCAGAAGTAGATGTGATAGCTGCTCGGTGGCTGCTCGCCGTAGTCGCCTTGCCCGATCCGTAGATCGAGCAGGCCGCGATTGGTCTCGAGCATCGCCCGAGCCGAGTCGGTCAGGCCCAACGCTGCGGCGAGAAAGATGTCGACGGACGCACCGCGGTCTACGAGATGCCGCGAGAGCTCGAACCGCCCCGCGCCGCGTCGACGGTCCAGCATCCACTGCGCGGGTGTAGCCCGATGGTCGACATCGCGCGCGTCGATGTCTGCCCCGGCGTCGAGCAGCAGGTCAGCGACGGCGCGCGACCTGGCGAAGTGCAGCGGAGTCTGACCATCGCCGCCGCGCTCGTGCACGCGGGCCGGATCCTCGGCGAGCAGCCTAACGAGAATGTCCGGGCGGTCGAGATTCGCCGCGGCGCACGCGTCGGGAACGGCTCCGGCGGCGATCAGGCGCTCCGCCGCTGCGCCGGTCGCGCTGTGCAGGGCGTGAAACCCGCCTGCCCACCATGCACTCCGCCGGTTCGGGTCGGCGCCGAATTCGAGCAGCACCTCCACGATCGGCAGATCGTTGGCGTGCGCGACGATCGCCGGCGAATTGAAGCTGAACACCGGATCGTTGATCCGTGCCGGCAGCTGGGGATACTGCTGGAACAGACGTCGCACCGCACCCGCATCGCGTCGGCGAAATGCGTCGTGCACGCGCTCTATGACAGTGGCACGATCTTCCGCCTGAGATTCGATGTGCTCCTTGAGCGCCGACCAGTTGGCGAAGCCGTATTCCCGCGCGAGCACGAACTGCGCGTCGGCGAGCGCGATGGGCTGTTTGTCCGGGAGTTCCGAGCGTACGCGTGCCTCGGACTCCGCATCACCGGCAGTGAACGACTCCAGCAGCTCTTTCGCTTGGCGCTTCTGCTGCTCGAGGTTCGGGCGGGCCGGGAGCGAACGGCGGTATGGCGATGACACGTGCGCCTCCTTCGTTGTGGCCGGCGTCCGCACGATCGGCCCGAAGAGGGCGTCTATCGTGGCACTCACGCATGGATGGGCGCAGCCCTTTCCGCGGACCGGAGGCGATCCAGTCGCCAGGCTGAAAGCTCGTCAGGGCACCGCCCATCGGCAAGCGACAGCGTCAGCGTGTCCGACGTCTATCCGGTTGGTCCGAAGCGCTCGGTCTTTACTCGGGCCGGCTCGTGACCGAGTTCCACGAGTATCTGGGCTGCCGTTTCGACGAGCGCGGTCGGGCCGCAGATGTAGATGTTCGGCCGAAGCGATGGGGCAGGCGCCACCTCGGCGAGCATGTCCGCGTCGATGCGTCGCGTGAAGCCAGTCCAGCCGGACGGCTGTGACCTCGTTAGGGTCTGCACGACGTTCACGCCGGGATCGTCAGCAAGCGCGATGACCTCGTCGCGGTAAATGACATCGTCCCAGCCGCGGGAGGAGTAGAGCAGTGTGGCTGGAGCGGTAGCGCGAATGGGTGCTGGTAACGTGGCGCGCGTGCGCAGCATCGCCATGAGCGGAACGATCCCCGATCCGCCTGCCACGAGAAACAGCGGCCCGCCGATCGATGGTTCCCACACGAAATATCCGCCGATCGGCCCACGCAGCTCGACGCGATCGCCGACGCCTAACGCGTCAGTCAGATACGGGGACACCTCACCGTCGTCCAACCGCTCGATCGTGATCGCGAGAGTCGAACGCGACGGCGCCGATGCGATCGAGTAGCTCCGTTGCGCCTGATACCCATCCTCGGCCGTGAGCCTGACGTCCACGTGCTGACCCGCCGTGTGACCGGGCCAGCCCGGGACATCCATCACGAGGGTCTTGGCGTGCGCGGTCTCCCGTATGACGTCCGTGACTGTTGCGGCCCGCCACTCGATGCGCCGCGGTCGTACGACCGACGGCGCGACATCGGAGCCGTCGGTCACGGATCTCCGGTGTAGCGCTGTTCCCGCCACGGGTCACCGCGATCGTGGTATCCGTTCACTTCCCAGAACCCCGGCTCGTTATGCGCGGTGAATTGAATTCCGCGTACCCACTTGGCGCTCTTCCAGAAATACAGATGCGGCACGAGCAGCCGCGCGGGGCCGCCGTGCTCGGGATGCAGCGGCTTCCCATCATAGCCGAATGCAATCCACGCTTTCCCGCCCGCGACGTCGTCGAACGGGAGGTTCGTCGTGTACCCACCGTCGGAGTACGCGACGATGAACGGCGCCGTCTGAACGCCGCGCGCTGCAGCGGCGGCGACCAGCGTGTCGACCGAGATGCCCTCCCACACGGTGTCGAGCTTCGTCCACTTCGTCACGCAGTGGATGTCCCGGGTGATGTTCTCGTGAGGCAGCGCCTGGAGCTCGCCCCATGTCCATTTCGCCGCCGCGCCATCCACTGCGCGCAGCGTGAAATCCCATTTCGAGAGCGGAGTGTGCGGCGTTGGCCCGGCCGAGAGCACCGGGAAGCTGTGTTCCTCGTACTGCCCCGGCGGGATGCGGCTCTGCCGTCCGGCCGCCGCGCGCCGACCGCGGAATCCGCGAGAGATGATCGGTTCGTCAGCCATTGAACTAATGATACCGCCGGCGACGGGGGAGCGGCGACGGGCGGCGATCCTGAACAGCCAGCGTCAGCCAGCAACCAGCACGAGGAGCTAGCATCCAGCCGCCGTTTCGCCGTCGGCCGTCGCCGGTCCCCGGCAGTTATTGAATCGATACCGCTCGCGGATTCAGGTCGCCGGTGTAGTATCCGATCAGCGTCCGTTGGAACAGCAGTGCATAGCGTGCCGTGACGAGCGCGCTCTGTGCTTGCAGCTGAGTCGCTCGCGCCTGCGTTACCTCGAGCAGCGTCGCGGCGCCCACGTTGTACCGCTGCTGCGACGTTTCGAGCGCCAACTGCGCCGCTCGAAGCTGCGCTCCCGCCGCATCCAGCTGCTGTTTATCGGCCACGTAGTCGAGGTACGCCCGACGCACCTCGAGCCCGATCTGCTGTTGCCGATCCTTGAGGTCGAGTCGCGCATTGTCCTCGGCGATCTCCGCTTTCTGCGTTGCGAGATCGACGGCACCGCGATCGAACAGCGGCAGCGAGAACCCAAGCGCGATCGAGCCCCCGCGCCGTTGGTCGAGCTGGTCATAGAAGCCGGTCGACGTCGCGCTGTTATACGCCGAGTTGTAGCCGGCCGTGAGAGAAAGTGCAGGCCAGCGCCCACCCTTCGCGGCCTTCACGTCCTGCTGTGCGGCACTCACCGCTGCCTGCTGCGCAAACAGATCCGAGCGCTGCGAGAGCGCCCTCGTCAGCAGGCTGTCCATGTCGAAGCTGACTGAGTTGATGTTCGCGGTCGTCGTGTCGAGCGCCGGCGGGGTGAACGCATAGTTGCCGCGCGGATCGAGGTTCAGTGCCTGGATGATGTCGACCTTCGCCAGCTCGAGAGCGCGCTGAGCGTTCACGAGCTGCGAGCGCGCGGCGGCGACGGTCGCCTGCTGCTGATACAGGTCGGAAATCGCGCGTGACCCAGCATTGACATACGCCTGGATCTGCTTTTCCTGCGCCTCCTGCGCTGTGAGGTTCTCCTGCTGGACGCCGACCTGCTCCTGCTGCTGCACGAGCGCCAGGAAGTTCGATGCGACGGTGAACGCGACAGTCTGCTCGGCACGCTGGACGTTACGCTCGCCCGCGTCCTCGGAGAGTTTCGCGCTGCGCAGACTCGCGATGTTGCTCATCCCGTTGAACAGCGTGACACTCGACGAGACGCCAGCGTTCACCGACTGCGTCGTTTGATCGATGATCCGACCTTCGTCCTGGCTGAACGTGCGCCCGTAGTTCTGCCCCGTCGTCGTGTTGAACCGGAAATCCGGCAGGAACGACAGGCGCTCCTGCCTGACGGTCGCCGAGTTGACCGCGGAGACGTTGCTCGCCTGTTTGAGCGTCGTATTCTGCCGCAACGCAATCGTAATCGCTTCGTCGAACGTGATGGTCTGCGTCGGCCCCGCGGGTTGCGTGGCGACGTTGGGGCGCGCGGTCGTCTGCGGTGGGGTGTTCTGCGCCCAGAGCGGCGCCGCCACAATCGCCATGAGTGTGGCAAGATATCGAGTGGTCATTGATCTATACCTTCAGAGCTGTGAACCTTCAGAGCCATGCCTAACGTCGCGGTCGGTGCCTATCACTCATACCGCAACGCCTGAATGGGATCGAGCGCGGCTGCCTTCCTCGCCGGGTAAAAGCCGAAGAACACCCCCACGGCGGCGGAGAAGCCGATGGCCAACGCGACGGCCGCGATCGGCACTTCCGTACTCCAACCGGTAAAGCGCGCGACGAGCGACGCGCCGCCAATGCCCACCACCAGCCCGACCGCGCCGCCGAGCACGCTCATCACGATGCTCTCGACAAGGAACTGCGTGAGCACGTCGGACCCCCGCGCACCGATCGCCATGCGAATCCCGATCTCGCGGGTCCGCTCCGTCACGGACACGAGCATGATGTTCATGATCCCGATGCCGCCGACGATCAGCGACACCGACGCGATCGAGGCGAGCAGCCACGTCATGATCTTCGTGGTACCTTGCGCGGCGTTCGCGATCTCCGTCTGGTTGCGCACCGTGAAGTCATCATCGCCGTCACCAATCTTGTGCGACTCGCGCATGATCGCCGCGGCCTCCTGCTGCGCCGCCGTGATGTCCTGCTGCGACGTCGCACTCACGAGAATCTGCCAGATCCGCGGGTTGCCCGAGAGCCGCGTTTGCGCTGTCGTGTAGGGCATGATCACGATGTCATCCTGGTCCTGCCCGACCGCGTTCTGTCCCTTCTTCGCGAGCACACCGACGATGTCGAACGGCTCGTTGCGGATCTGAATCTGAGACCCCACCGGGTCGACGCCGGGGAACAGGTTATCGGCGACCGTCTGCCCGATGACAGCGACCTTGCGCATCCCTCGCAGGTCGGCGTCCGTGAAGAAGTCGCCGGAGCTCGTCTGCCAGTCGCGAATCGTTTGCCAGTCCGTGCTCACACCATTGATCATCGTGCGCCAGTTCGTGCCGCCGGCGAGCACCTGCACGCGCGTCATGACCACCGGCGTCACGCCGGCGAACAGCGTCCCCTCTCGCTTGAGCTTCTCGGCGTCGTCCACGGTCAGGCGGTTGAACGCCTGCGCGCCCTGGCTGACCCCGGATGTGTTGCTCGCCCCGGCCGTGATGACGAGCAGGTTCGTACCTAACGCGTTGATCTGATTGGCAATGCCGCGCTGGGCACCCTGACCGACCGCCACCATGATGATGACGGCCCCAACGCCGATCACGATGCCGAGCATCGTGAGGAGCGTGCGCATCTTGTTCTTCTTGATGCTTTCTCCGGCAACCCGGACCAACACTGAGCTCTTCATACAGTCTCCTCGACCATGAGGCCCGGGTCTTCCTCCTCCTCGGGCTCCGTTGCCAGCAGCTGCCGCAGGTCGGCCGCAGCGTTGTGCCGATCCTCCACCGGATGGTCACGCTTGATGCGCCCGTCGCGCACCTCGACCACGCGCTTGCAGTACTGCGCGACGTCGGGTTCGTGGGTCACCATGACGATGGTGATCCCCTGATCGTTCAATTCCTGAAAGAGTGACATGATCTCGACCGTCATGTGGCTGTCGAGATTCCCCGTCGGCTCGTCAGCGAGGAGTAGCGTCGGTTCCGTGACGAGCGCACGCGCAATTGCGACGCGCTGCTGCTGCCCACCTGACAGCTCGCTCGGCTGGTGATCCAGGCGATCACCGAGGCCGACGCGTCGCAGCGCTTCCGCGGCGATTTCCTTCGTGTTCTTCCAGCGGCCCGCGCGATCGTAGAGCAAAGGCAGCTCTACGTTGTCCAGCGCCGAGGTGCGTGCCAGCAGATTGAAGCCCTGAAAGACGAAGCCGAGCTTCTCATTCCGGAGGTCCGCCAGCTGATTGCGGTTCAACCCGTCGACGCGGATCCCGTCCAGCCAGTACGAGCCTGACGTCGGCGTGTCGAGACAGCCGAGCATGTTCATGAGGGTGGACTTCCCCGAGCCCGACGCTCCCATGATCGCGAGCATCTCGCCACGCTCCGCGGTCAAGTCAACGCCACGGAGCGCGTGGACGATGTTGTCGCCCATCGTGTAGTCCTTGCGAACGCCTTCGATGCGGATGACCGGCGTCGGCGACGCGTCGTTCGTGATGACGTTAGGCATGGTTAGAACCCTCCCGGCCCGCGGCGCTGTTGCTGGAACGGGCTGGTGGGCGCTGGCGAGGCCCCGGCCGTCGTCGACCCGTTAGTGCCGATGATCACCTGCATGCCTTCCTTCACGTCCGGCCCGATGACCTGCGTGTTCTGACCGTCCGAGAGGCCGGTGCGGACGCGCATCATGGCCGGCTTGCCGTTGGCGCCGACGTACCACAGCTGGGCGAAGCTGCCACGGCCGCCGGAGGACGATCGCGAACGCGTCGCCCCGCCTGCGCCCGCCGCGCCGCCTGCTCCGCCGCCAAACTGGCCACCGGCTGCGGTCCCGCCAGCGGCCGCGCGCGCCTTCCGGAGGCTGTCACGCCGTGCGGCGAACGCCAGCGATTCGGCTGCCGTGCGTGGCGCGCCGGTCGCGTTGGTCACGCCGGCCGCCGCCATCATTTCGGGCGTCGCGCGGAAGCGCAGTGCAGCGTTAGGCACCATCAGGGCGTTGTCGGCCGAGCCAGTGAGGAACGCCACCGTCGCCGTCATACCCGGCAGCAACGTGCCCTTCGGGTTGTCGACGGTCACGACGACCGTGTAGTTGACCACGTTCTCAGTGGTCGTCGACTGTAGTCGCACCTGGCGCACCTTCCCGTCGAAGGTCTGGTTCGGGTACGCCTGGACCGTGAAGTGCACATCCTGGTTCTCGTGGATCAATCCGATATCGCTCTCGTCCACGTTCGCGAGGATCTGCATGTGTGACAGGTCATTCGCGATCAGGAAGAGCTGCGGCGCGGAGAGACTCGCTGCGACTGTCTGGCCCACGTCGACGTTGCGTTGAACGACCACGCCATCAATGGGCGCGTAGATCTGCGTGTAGGCGAGATTCTGCTTCGCGCGATCAAGAGCGACCTGCGCCGACTTCACACTCGCCTGTGCGACCGTGTAGTTGTATTGCGCGGTCGTGAACTCGGTCGCCGTCAGCACCTTCTGGTCATACAAGGTCTTGTTGCGATCGTACTCGGCTTTCGACCGATCGAGGTCAGCTTGCGCTCGCACGACACCAGCCTGAGCGTCGAGGACGGTCTGCTGAGCCAGCGTGGGGTCGATGCGGGCCAACAGCTGACCCTTCTTCACCCGGTCGTTGAAGTCGACAAGAATGGCCGAGACCTGACCGGACACTTGCGTGCCAACCTGAACGGTGGTCACGGCGCTGAGCTGGCCTGTGGCGGACACCGTGGACTCGAGGTTCCCGCGTGTTACGGTCGCGAACCGATATGACGGCGCTTCGTGCGCCTCGGCGTTCCGGTAGATCCACAGCCCCAGAGCGCCCGCGGCGACGACGATGGCACCTACTACGAAACCCGTTTTCTTCGTCATGTGCTCCTCACAGTTCATCGGCTCGATTTCTGACGCGAGCCTAACGGGAGTCTCCCGTTCCTATTGTGAGGAATACGAATCAAGGGGCATTCCGTGCATGTAAAAATCGCCAGCTGCACTGGCGCGTAACGAATTGCACGCACGAGGGAATGGACTGCCAAACGGCAGGCGGCTTCTGCCGCTAGCTCCGAGGTCTTCCACGAGCCCGCTAGCGGCTAGTGGCAGCAGCCGGCGGCTTTCAGCACGAGCCGAACGCTGTCGGTGATCAGCTACGCACCTCGCCATTGTGCATCTCGTGTACGTCACGGTGCCGTTCGTTTTTGGCGCCCTGACGGCTGCCTGGCGTCCGCCGTATCCTTTGATCGTGGCCACCGCGTCTCTTCCCCTCACCGATTCTGTCGCCCCGAGCGAACGCCGAAGCATCGGTTTCCCGCTGCAGCGCACGGAGCTGCTGCTCATCTTCGCGTTCTGGACCGTCCTCGCCGTGCTCAACGCCGCGAGTCGGTTGCTCGACCCGCGCGGGCCTGCGTTTCAGCAGCCGTTTCCGGCGTCGACGCCCATCACACTCGCATTCGCCGAGTACTACCTGTGGGCGGTACTCACCGTGCCGATCTTCTGGCTCTCGAGCCGCGTCAGTCTCGAGCCGCGAGGCAACAGGCTCGGAAGAGTCCTGCTGTTTCTGGGTGTGGGAGTCGTCACCGCGATGTTCGTGGATGTCGCCATCCACTTCATGCGCGTCTCATTGCTCGACATTCCGCCGCGACCGCGCCGTGGCCCGCCGGTCACCTGGCTCACAGGGATCGAACGGCTTTGGTTCCTCGACGACCTCACCGTCTATTTCGCCGTGCTCGCAGCGGGCATCGCGCGTGACATCTTCACGCGCTATCGCGCCCGGCATGACGAGACGGTCCGGCTGACGGCGCAGGCGGCACAGCTGCAGGCGCAGCTCGCGGAGGCGCGACTTGCCGTACTGAGCGCGCAACTCAATCCACACTTCCTTTTTAATACGCTCCACGCGGTATCATCACTCGTCGAACGCGACCCGCGTGGCGTCCGTCGCATGATCGCACGCTTGAGCGAGCTCCTGCGCGTGACGCTCGAAGGCACGAGCGAGCAGGAAATCTCGCTGTCACGCGAGCTCGAGTTGCTTCGCCTCTACCTTGATATCATGCAGGTCCGCTTCCAGGGGCGACTGGACGTCGATGTCCAGGTGGACGACACCGTCATGGATGCGCTCGTACCGAATTTCGTTCTGCAGCCACTGGTCGAGAACGCCGTGATGCACGGCGTGGCGAAGGTCGCGGGCAGTGGCCGCATCGAGCTGCGTGCGCGCCGCGCCGGCGACGATCTCGTGATCACGGTTCACGACAACGGCCCGGGAATCGACGCCGCGATCGCGACCGATAGCAACGGGAGCCTTACGCGTTCACGCGCCGAGACCGGCGGCACCGGCGGGGTGGGGCTCAGCAACACACGAGCGCGGCTCGAGCAGCTCTATGGTCCGGACCAGCGCCTGTCGCTCCGTCGGGCGGGGCACGTCGGCACCGTTGCCGAGATCGTGTTGCCATACCACACGGCGGCGGACCTTCACGCCGAAGCGGCACCCGCGACCGCCTAACGTCGATCCATGCCGGAACGCCCGACCATCCGCGTGCTGATCGTGGACGATGAGCCGTTGGCACGCCAGCGTCTCGAGGACCTGCTGGGCGCCGAGAGCGGCGTGGAGATCGTCGCCAGCGTCGACAACGGCGAAGCCGCGGTCGATGCCGTCCGGTCACTCCATCCCGACATCGCGTTTCTCGACGTGCAGATGCCCGGAAAGACCGGCATCGACGTCGTACGTGAGGTCGGACCCGACGCGATGCCGCTTACGATCTTCGTGACGGCCTATGACCGCTACGCATTGCAGGCGTTCGACCTCGCGGCGGTCGACTACCTCGTGAAGCCGTTCGACGACGAGCGCTTCGAGCAGGCATTCCAGCGCGCCCGTCGATACGTGGAGCTCGAGGAGATGGGCGAGCTTCGCGAGCGACTGCTCGCTGTGCTGGATGGTGGTCCGCGCAACGGCGCGCCGAGTGCACCGCCCGCGCCAACGTCAGGGGGGTCGCCGTATCTCGAGCGTATCGCGGTCGAGATGCGTGGCAAGGTCCGCGTTGTCCCTGTCTCGCAGATCGAGTACATCACCGCGAGCGGTCCCTACGTCGAGCTGCACACCAGCGAGCGCGCGTATCTCATTCGCGAGGCGATTCACACGCTCGAGGAAAAGCTCGACCCCAATCGATTCCTCCGCATCCATCGCTCGATCATCGTACGGGTGGATCTCATCGACACCTTTCATCGCGGTGCCGGAGGCGATTACGAGGTCCAGCTCAAGGGCGGCGCACGCCTCCGCGTCAGCCGCTCGCGCCGCGAGGAGCTGGAACGTCGGCTGGGCGTCACGAGCTGAGACCCCACGACTGCCTCCCGGTTGTCGGCCCTAGGAATCTCGTAAGGCCGTGATCGGGTCGGCTCGCGACGCCCTCAGCGCGGGGAAGAGTGCGGACAGTCCCGCCACTACACCGAGGATCGCGGGCGCCGCGACGTAGACCGCCGGGTCGTGCGCGCTGACGCCGTAGAGCAGCGTCGAGATGCCGCGGCCCAGGCCTAACGCGAGCAGCACGCCGGCCATGAGCCCGATGCCGACCGCGCCGAGCCCGTTCGCCATCACCGTGCGTACGACCTCCACGGGGCGAGCGCCGAGCGCCACGCGTACTGCTAGCTCGTGCGTGCGTTGGTTCACGGCATAGGCCACCATCGCATACACCCCTCCCACCGCGAGAACGAGGGCGATGACCGCGAACGATCCGAGCAGCAGCATCGCGAACCGACGCGGCACGCTCGCTCGCGACACGACCCTCTCCAGGCTCTCGAGACCCACGATCGGCAGCGTCGGGTCGAACGCCCGAACCACACGCCGGACCGCCGGCGCCAGTGCCGCGGTCGACCCACTCGTCCGGACGACGTAGCGCATGTAGCTCGATGGCTCGCGCTCCTGCGGCACGTAGATGTCCACGCCTGGTGAAGTCTCGAGCGACGTGTGCCTGACGTCACGCACCACGCCGACAATGGTGAGCCACGCCGAATCACCGGTGATTCGCACGCGACGCCCGATGGGGTCGGCGCCGGGGAAGAGCGTGTTCGCCGCGGTCTCGCTGATCGTCACGACGCGCCACCCATCGGCCGCGTCGCTCGCGGCGATCGCCCGGCCGCGTCGCATGGACATGCCCGCAGCGGCCGTGAACCCATCCGTTGTTAGGCGATACGCTACCTCGGCAGGTCGGTCCGGCGGCACGACCGGGCGGCCTTCGATCTCGAGATCGGTTGTCATGTTGCCGCCGGCGAGCGGTACGTGCGTCGACGCACCCGCCTCCGTAACGCCGGGAAGGGCGCGAAGCATGGCCACGAGGCGATGATGTGCCTGCGTGATCTCGTCATGGGTTCGGTAGCTCGAAGCGGGCAATCCGAGCTCGAACGTCAAGGCGTTGCGCGCGTCGAATCCCGGATCCACCCGGAGCAGTCGCGAAAAGCTCAGAATCGTTAGGCCCGAGCCGATCAGCAGCATGGCGGCAAGCGCGACCTCGGTCGCGACGAGCGCGTCGCGTGCGCGCGCGCCCGACCGGCTGGTCGACACGCGCCGGCCGGCTTCACGCAAAGCGTCTCCCGCTGGCGTGCGCGCCGCGTACAATGCCGGTGCCAGCCCGAACACGACGCCCGTGAGCACCGCGAGCACGGCCGCAAACGTCACCGCGCGCCAGTCGAGCGCAATGTCGCTGTTCGACTGGAATGCGGGTGGCCCGAAACGAACGAGGATTGCGACGAGTCCGCGGGCGAGCGGTAGCCCGATCACGGCGCCGATGACCGCGAGCGTGATACTCTCGGTGGCGAGCTGTCGAACGATCCGCTCGCGTGTCGCGCCGAGCGCAGTGCGAAGTGCGACCTCATGCGCGCGCGCGGCTCCGCGCGCCAGCAGCAGGTTGGCGACGTTCGCACACGCGATGAGCAGCACCAGCGCGACCGCCGCCGACCCGACCACGAGCAGCGGACGGACGTCGCTCGCGATGTCCTCGCGCAGCGGAATCACCCGCGCGCCCCAACCCCGATTGGTGGCGGGAAAGTCGGCGGCCTGTCGCGCGGCGAGCGAGGTAAGCGCCGACTGTGCCCGCTCGACCGAGACATCACGTCGCAGACGGCCAACGACATACAGGTAATGTGACCGCCGGTTCGCCAGCGTTTCGCCATCGAGAATCATTGGCCGCCAGAGATCGGACGCTTCCGGCAACGGATACCGCAACTGGAACCGCTCCGGCATCACGCCGACAACTGTGTACTTTCGGCCGTTGAGTGAGAGGTCACGCCCGATGATCGATGAGTCCGACCCGAACCGTTCACGCCAGAATGCGTACGAGAGCACCACCACCGTGTTCTTGCCGGTCGTGGCTTCCTCCGGGACGAACACGCGTCCGAGCAGGGGGCGAGTGCCCAACGTCTGAAAGAAGTCGCGCGAGACGGCCATCCCGCTGACGCGCACCGGTTCGTCTCCGCCGGTGAGGTTTGGTCGCCACGGCGCTACGGCGGCAACGCCATCGAATACCGCTCGCTCCGCGATCCAATCGCCGTACGTACCGGGGGAAACCTCGTTCTTGCCCGGCGCGACGCCGCCATCCGAGCGAGGCGGCGATTCCCACAGCGCGACCAGGCGATGCGGGTCGGCGTACGGCTCGGCGCGGACCAGCAACGGGTTGACCACGCTGAACAACGCGGTGGTCGCCGCGACCGCGACGGCGATCGTGAGGATCACGACCGAGGAAAAGCCCCGGTTGGAGCGCAGCGAGCGAACGAGATACCGCAGGTCGCGGAGCAAGGTGTCCATGCATACCTCGAGGTTGGCGATATCGAGCGTACGGGTGGGACAGGCGAACTTCCGAAATCGTTCGAGCGCCTACCGCGACCGCTGACGCGGCGTAGGTTGATGCGCACGCGTCAGGCGACCCGTATCCCAATCTGTGCCGACCTCGATCCCCGACCCGTTCCAGGACCGCCTCGACTCCCTCGAGAAAACGGTCGCCAATCTCGCGCGTGACCTGCGCGCGCTTCGGACCGTTGTCGAACGTCTCCACCGCCAGCGCGACGGGGCAACGGCCGACCCCATTCCGCCTGAAAGCGTTCCCGGCCCCGTCGTCCAGGAAATAGAACACCCGCGCCCCGAACAGTCGATCGGCGTCGAGCGGCCGGTCCCGGTTCCCAGTGAGCGGCCAATCGGCATCGAGCGGCTGCGCGGTAACGACCGGCGTGCCCTCGACCTCGAGTCGCTGATCGGGCGGTACGGGACCCTCGCGCTCGCCTCCCTGACGATCCTGCTCGGGGCGGGTGCGTTTCTCAGCTGGGCCATCGCGCACGGGAAGATCGGCCCTGGCCTCCGGGTGGGCCTTGGCGCGTTAGGTGCGGCCGCCGTGGCGGTAGTCGGCTGGCGACTCCGTGCCCGCGGGTCGGTTCGATACGGCAGCACGCTCCTGGCGCTCGCCCTCGCCCTCGTTCATGTCGACGCGTGGGGCGCCGGTCCCTACTTGAACCTCGTCACGTCGCCGGTTGCGCTCAGTATCGCTGCGGCCGCGTCCATCGCGTTGGCTTTGCTCGCCTGGGTGAACGACGAGGAAGCGCTCTTCAGCGTCGGCGTTGGCGGTGCGCTTGTCGCGCCGTTCGTGACGTCGAGCGAGTCGGGCAACGTTGTGGCGCTGCTCATCTACGGCTACGTCGTCCTCGCCTCGGGACTCGCGGCACTTCGGCACCGTGCGTGGCGCACGGCAGTGATGGTCGCCACCGCCGGATGTTGGCTCTACGTCGCTGTGACATCCGCGTCGGTCAGCATCGACCAGTTGAACGTTCGCGACTATCCAGCGGTGTTCGCCATTGCCATCGCGTGGACCGCCATCGCGGCGACGGCCGGCATCTGGGGCGCGCGCGTTGCGAGGTCCGCGCTGATCGCTTTGTTCGGGGCGCTCGTGACGCAGGCGAACGAGCGCACCCCGGCAACGGATCTGCTCGTGCTCGCCGCGCTCGGCACCGTTACCGCGTACGTGACGGTCGCCTCCCTCGGCGACGCCAGGGGCGAGCGACTGGCGAAACAGCCAATGTTCACCGGCGCTCTCATCCCGCTGGCGTTAGGCGGTGTCGCCATCGTGTCTGTCCCGGACACCGTGCTGGCGAGAACCCTCGTAGCGCTCGCATGGACGGTGGCCGCCGTGACGGCAGCCTTCCTCCAACCGGCAGCGCGACCCACCCATGTCATGGTCGGTGGCATCGCGAGTGGCGCGACGCTCCTGTTAGCGCTCGAGGACAGGGCAGTCGCGTCGTGTGCCGCATTGTCCGCGCATGCCGCTGCGCTGTCGCTGCTGTTGCGCCCATTGCGAACGCGTCTGCTCGGGGTTCCAATCGCGTTAGGCTTCGCGATCCTCACGCCCTGGACGTTCCAGCTGCTTGTCCATCGCCTGCCATACCAGTACACCCCGTTCCTGACAGAACCATCCCTCGCGGCGGTGGCCATGTCGTCGGCGTGGCTGATCGTCTCGTGGAACGCTTACCGCGCCGAGCTGGCGGACTCCGGCCCGGGCGCAGCCGAGACTCGCACCGCCGTCAGGCTCGCGGGTGCCGCCGTGACCTTTCTCTGGGGAAATACGGAGCTGTCTCACGCCTACTCGGCCGACATCGCGACCTTTCTTCTCATTCTGTACTACGCGGCAGTCGGCGTCGGGGCGATCTTCGTCGGCCGTGCGCGAGCGATCCGCATTCTCCGCCAGGTTGGCCTGGGGCTGGCGATCTTCGCCGCGCTCAAGGCGATCGCAGACGCATCGTCGCTGGCAATCGGGCTCAGAGTCGGAAGCTACCTGCTCGCGGGCCTGTTTCTGTTGGCCGTGGCGTACTGGTATCGCGAGACGGATCGGGAATCGGGAATCGGGAATCGGACCTGACGGCTAACGGCTAGACCTAACGACTATCGGCTATCCACCATCGTCAGCCGATCGAGGATTCGATTCGCCATCCCCTTCGCGTCCGCCTGGTCATCGTTTGTCAGGACGATGACCACGGCCCGCTTGTCCGGCACTCGTACGAACGCGCTGCGGCGACCGCCCGGGGCCCCATACGCGGCGAGACGCGTTAGGCCGCCGGACGCTTCCGGCTCCCACCCCTTCGCGGCATCGACATCACGCCACGTGTTCGGATTCTCGAGCCCGAGCGCCAGACGATAGAGCTCATCCACGCTCGATTGTATCTGGCCATCCGCTGTCGCTGTCGTCCTGTGCATCCCGATCGGCATGCTCACCTGCCGCGCCACGCACCGCTGAAGCGGCGTCATGGCAGCAGCGGCGGTCGACGGGGTGTCCGCCTGCGTGCTGTCGCGTGCCCCTGCCCCGCGGCCCGCGGACGCCTCAGGGAGCTGCGAGCACAGCGCCGCGAACACGCCAGACATCGCTCCGAGCGCGAACGGCGGTACCGTGGTCGTCGGCATGTAGCGTGGCTGCACGGGAATACCCCAGGACTTGTTCACGAACACCCTGCCATCCTGCGCCACGAGTACGGTCGCGCCACCGGCCGCCGGATCGGTGTACTTCGTGAATGCCGAGTCGATGAACGCGAGCGTGAGCGGTGATTCGGCGATCGCCCGGCGAACGACGCGCCGAGTCGCCAGGTTGTACGTGTCGCCAGGGCGAAGCGTGAGAAACGGGACGCCCGGATCATTCGGGTCGTTGCCGCCATAGACGAACGCCTTGTTACGTCCAATGATCGTGGCGGTGTCGCCGCGCACTACCCACGCCGTGCCCTCGTCCGCGGAGATGCCCAGAAGCTTTGGGTACTTCGTCAGAATGGAGTCGGCGAGGTCGGGCAAGCGCTCGCGCGCGACCACGTGCTGGTCGATGCCGACGTTCCGAAGATAGGCGAAGCCCTTCTCATACCCCGGGAAGTCCATGATCCGGTTGTTCTGTGAGGGCGCTCCGCGCACGAGAAAGTCGCCGAGGATCGAGGCACCGGCCGAGGACCCACCGACGACTCCGCCTCGCTCGAGCACCTCCCGGAACGCTTTCTCCGACTTGGTCCCGCCGTAGTCCTCCACGAGGTGGTACTGGCGCCCACCCTCGAACCACACGCCCGTCGCCCTCTTTATCACCGCAACGAACGAGTCGGAATCGGCAACCTTCCGGTCCTTCGTGAACAGCACGTGGACGTTCGTGGCGCCAGCAGTCTTCCACCCTCGCGTGCCCGGCCCGTCCTGGCCGTACGAGTCGGCGCCGCCTGCATTCGGGACGTCGATGATCAGCGCGTTCGGCCCACCCGCTGCCTCGACGAACCTGGCGTAAATCTCCGGACCCATCGCGCCGCCGCCGACGACGATAACGGTCCCCTTCGGCGGCCCGACCTTCGTTGGTCCCGACGAGCTGGCGGGTCGAAAGGGCGCCTGACAGAGCACGATCGCCGGGCAAAGGCACAGAATGGTGGCGGCAAAACGCAGACGGGGCATGGAAGGCGAGGCTCGCATGGGTACCCTCGTCTACGCCATGGAACCGGGAGTCGTTGAGGCGTGTGTCATTCCGAGCGCAGCGAGGAATCGCCGTCATCCCGATAGAAGGGCGTCTTTCGAGCCGATCGCGATTCCGCGACTCTGGGCTCCGCATGGCGCCGGTTACCCGCGCCCGAGCAGCCGCCTAACGTGGGCTCGCTGGAGGTAGTAGATCCACGACCCGTACAGCGATGCCCCAACGAGCACCACCCACCCGAGCGCGCTCGCCCCGCCGTCCATCCTGAACCCTTCTAGGACCTCGGCCACGAGAGCCACCGAACCGCTCCACAAGGCGATGTGCGGCGCGCCGTCCCAGAAACGCGCCTCCAGTCGCCCGCGGAACTCGGCGAGCATATACCCGAGCAGCGTGAACGCGGCGACCATCTCGACAATGCGGAGCACGGTTTCCGCATCAAGGCCTGGCGTCATTCCGAAAGCGATCGACCAATGCCATGACGGCGCCAGTCCCGCAGTCGTTGGTGACACCAACAAGAGCAGATACGCCGCGTAAAACGGAGCGCCTTCCCAGAGCGCCCTCGACTCGAAGCGCCGATTGATGGATCGCGCTCGAGTCTGGTCGGCTGAGCGCACCCACACGAACGCACCGATGGCCGCAAGCATCACGAAGAGCACGATCGACGCGCGCGGCGCCAGGCCCGGGAACGCGCCGAGGAGAAACCACACGCACGCCGCGCCTGCCATCATCTCGCGCGACATGCGGTGATGCGGCCCGAAGTGATGCCGCTGCGTGGCAGCGAGCAGACTCGCCCCGAACAATCCGAGTGCGAACAGCGGCCAGAGCAGCGTCGCGGATTCCGCGCCGGCCAGACCATCCAGCCACAACAACGGGACCAGGAGGTAGACGAGTCCCATGAGCGGCAGCTCGAGCGACAGGCGCCCAACCGTCTTGGCATCCATGGCGATCCGCCGTGAAAGCCGCCGCTGCAGCCCGGCGCCGATGTATGCCCCGGCACCATTCGCAACGACGTCTGACAACGACGCGTATCGCGTGACCTCGAAGATCTGGATCGACTCGATCGACGCGCTCACCGCGAGCGCCATCAATGCGATCTTGTGCGGCGGTACGTTCGAGTCCTGGCGCGCGACCGTGTAGAGGAAACCGAGCGGAAGGAAAAGCGCCACGTTCGCCAGAACGTCAACGAGACCGCCGGAGAGCATCACGCGTGGGTGGGATGGAACGGCGAACTGGAACGGGAGCAGTGTGACTACCGCGGTGATCGCCGCAACGTACGCAAGCAGTGCTGTCGCGAGGCGCGATCCGGTCTCGGCGCGTGGTGTGCCGGTCGCGACCGGCACTTCGATGCCGTCGGCCGGGATGAGGTGGCGAGCGAGTGGATCAGCCAAACGTGAGGAGCGAGTTCGTCGCTAGTTGGCGGTGGATAACGTGCGATGGGGCCGGGGAGCCTTTGCGTAGGAGACGACCAACCCACGCGGCCGGTCGCGGGCAGAGGAGTGCTTCGCCGCGGTACCGCCCGCTGCAACCGCGTCGAACCCTGCCGGCGTGACGACATACATTGTCGGCATGTGATGTATGGTCATGTTGGCCGTTCACGGCGTGGCCCCCGGTCGATAAGTTTCGGAGAGCCCCCTCAATCTTTTTCGCCGCGACGCGTTCGCGCGCCGTCACCCACTCCCGAGGCTGCGACATGTTCGAACCAGGGTCTGCCACAGGCACGCTCGAAACCGCCAGCACGGCCGTAGACGCACGCCGCATCTCGGCAATGTCGGAAGGCATGTCCGGCTCCGAGATCCTGCGGATCGCCGCAGAGATCCGCGCGATGACCGAGGGTGGCCAGCGTGTTTGCAACCTGACCGTCGGAGATTTCTCGCCGGCGGAATTTCGAATTCCGAAGGTCCTCGAGAACGAGATTGCTGACGCCCTGCGGCGCGGCGAGACGAACTATCCGCCGTCCAACGGCGTCTCGCCGCTTCGCGAATCCGTGCGGCGGCTCTACGAGCAAGCGCTGGGGCTCAGGTACGAGGCGAGCTCGGTGCTCGTGACGTCCGGATCGCGCCCGGGGATCTACGGCACGTTCCGCACGATCGTCGATCCCGGTGATCGCGTCGTGTTCCCGGTGCCGTCGTGGAACAACAATCACTATTGCTACCTGACCGGCGCGGTACCCGTCCCGGTGGCGACGACCCGCGACACGACGTTCCTCCCGACGCGTGAGCTGCTCGCGCCGGTGATTCGCGGCGCGCGACTCCTCTCGCTCAACTCCCCGCTCAACCCGACCGGCACGGCATTCACGCCGGAAGCGTTAGGCGAGATCTGCGACCTGGTGCTCGAGGAGAACGCCCGGCGCCGGAACGGCGAGCGGCCGCTGTACCTGATGTACGATCAGGTATACTGGATGCTCACCTTCGGCGAGACGCGTCATGTGGACCCGGTGTCACTGCGGCCGGAGATCGCACCCTATACGATCTACGTCGACGGCGTGTCGAAGGCGTTCGCTGCCACGGGCGTGCGGGTGGGCTGGGTCGTCGGGCCGAAGGACATCATCGACTCGATGAACAACTTCATGGGGCACGTCGGCACGTGGGCGCCGCGCGCGGAGCAGATCGCGACCGCGCGCCTGCTCGACGCCCCTGACGCGGTGAGCGCGTATCGCGCCGAGATCACGGCCGGGCTCCAGCAGCGCCTCAACGCACTGCACGACGGCATCGTGGCGATGCGTGCCGCCGGTCTGCCGGTCGACGCGACAGCGCCCATGGGCGCGATTTATCTGAGCGCGCGCTTCGCGCTGAACGGCAAGCGCACGCCGGACGGGCAGGTGCTGCGCACCAACGACGATATCCGCCGCTACCTCCTCGAGGCCGCGCGCTTCGCCGTCGTGCCATTCCAGGCGTTCGGCGTGAAGGAAGACACGGGCTGGGTCAGACTCTCGGTCGGTGCGGTATCCATGGCCGATATCGAGCGCGGTCTTCCGCTGCTGCGACAGGCGGTGGAATCTGTGTCCTGACGAGGTTTAGCTGGCGAGCCAAACGGGGTCGGATGCCTATCCGGCCCCGTTTTCTTTTGTGTCGCCCCGCCGCCCGCCGCCCGCCGCCCGTTCCCGGGCCTAAGGCCTTGCCTATCCACGGTACCCATGTAACCTTCCCCGGAGCTACTCCGGGGAACGTTACATGAGGACCGCTGCTGCCACTGAACCGATGCTCCTGCAGGGAACGCTGGACCTCCTCGTCCTGCGTACTCTCGCGTGGGGGCCTCGCCACGGCTACGCCGTCGCTCGCTGGATCCGCGAAACGAGCGACGACGTCATCCTCGTCGAGGACCGGGCCCTCTATCTCGCCCTCCACCGTCTCGAGGAGAATGGCCTCATCGAGAGCGAGTGGGGCCTCTCGGAGAACAACCGGCGTGCGCGCTACTATCAGCTGACAGCCGCCGGCAAGCGCCAACTCCAGAGCAAGGCCGCCAGCTGGACGCGCTACGTCGAGGCGGTATTTCGCATCCTCGAGTCGGCCGAAGGGAGAGCACAAGCATGAGCCGCGAGAAGCGCGTGAGCGGCATTCGCCGCCTGCTCACCCTTCCGGAGTCCCGCCGCCGCGTTCAGCACGACGTCGACGACGAGATCCGGTTCCACCTCGAAAGCCGGATTGCCGAGCTCGTCGCCCAAGACACCCCGGTCAACGTCGCCCGCGACGTCGCCGCGCGCGAGTTTGGCG
>Ga0207674_10000528_pt1 | contig 50247 bp, 46 predicted proteins | sample KBSCornC72_FD_184303 | JGI IMG/M metagenome (GOLD analysis project Ga0207674, IMG submission 184303) | Corn rhizosphere microbial communities from Kellogg Biological Station, Michigan, USA - KBS Corn C7-2 (SPAdes) (version 2) | ecosystem: Host-associated > Plants > Roots > Rhizosphere > Soil ... | reverse complement strand
AGCCGTGAGCCAGGCCCTTGCGCGGTATGCTGCTGTGGTCGTTGGGGTTGTGGTGGTCGGCGGCCTGCTGATGTCGTTGGCCTTCCATGGACCCGGAGACTCTGCGGCGATCTGGACGAGTGGGGCAGTGGCGGTCGGGTTGCAGCTGGCGGCGTTTGCGGTTGGACGGCTCGCGGGGCAGGCAGGCATCATGGCCCGCATGGGCGCCGGTGCTCTGGTTCGGTTCTTCGGGCTCATCGCCTACGCGTTGGTTGCTGTCCTCGCACTCAAGCTGCCCGCGGTCGCGGCGCTCGTGAGTTTGGCGACGTTTCTTTTCCTCTCGGCATTGCTCGACCCTCTGTTGATCAAATCATGAGACTTCGGTCCTTGCTCGCTGGTGCCGCGCTCGCGATGGCGTTCGGCCGACCGGCCTTGGTGATGGCGCAGGAACACGCGGCCACGGCGCAGGAGCCCGCGCACGCCGTCGAACCGGTCGGTCCCGCGCAGATCATCATGCCCCACATCACGGACTCGAAGGAAATCGAGTACCCGTGTGTCAAGAATCTTCGCGAGTGGGCGTGCGAAGCGACGCTGCCGACCTGGAACGTCCAGATTGGCGGCAAAACGGTGGACCTCGGGCTCACCAAGCACGTGGTCTTTCTGCTCCTCGCCGGCGTGGTGACGCTGGCGCTCCTCCTCGGCGTCGCGGCATCGCATAAGCGACACTCGCGGGAAGTCGGACGCCCCAAGGGCTTCGCGGCGGGGATCGAGGCGATCATCCTCTATCTCCGGAACGAGATCTATCTCCCCGTGCTCGGTGGCCACGGTGGCGAGAAGTACGTCCCGTTCTGTCTTACGCTCTTCTTCTTCATCATGTTCTGTAACCTGTTCGGCTTGCTGCCGTGGGGCTCGACGCCGACCGGCAACATCGCCGTCACCGGGACGCTCGCCGCGATCACTTTCGTGGTGATCGAAGTGGCCGGCATGCGGGCGCTCGGCAAGGGTTACATCAGCACCATCATCTATTGGCCGCACGAAGGCGGCCCGCTGTTGAAGGCGATGACGATCATCATGACCCCCGTCGAGATCGTCGGAAAAATCACCAAGCCGATCGCGCTGACGATCCGTCTCTTCGCGAACATGATCGCGGGGCACGTGATCATCCTCGCGCTCATCGGCCTGATCTTCATGTTCGGCTTCAAGATCTTCATCGCGCCGTTGGCCATGGCGCTGTTCATCATGCTGCTCGAGATCCTGGTGGCGTTCATTCAGGCGTTCATCTTCTCGCTGCTCGCGGCGGTGTTCATCGGACAGATTCGGTCGGCGCACCACTAGTTGTTGTTGCACGGGTGCGGGAGCAGCTCCCCCCGTATTCGTTGTAACCGGGCGAGCGCCCGGTGAAGCCCGTTGAGTCCCGGGACTCGGTGACGGGCAGCGCCCTCGCAGGATGGTCGGCGCGGAGCAGTGACGCAGTACGACATGTTCTTGGAGAACTCACATGGCAATTCTTCCTCTCCTCCAGGCCGCGGCCGGTTTCACCAAGGAGTACACCGGTGCGTGGGCGATGCTCGGCGCCGGTATCGGCGCGGGTCTCGCGGCCATCGGCGCGGGCATCGGCATTGGCCAGATCGGCCGCGGTGCCGCGGAAGGGCAGGCGCGTCAGCCGGAAATCGCGGGCACGATCGCGACCAACGCGCTGATCCTTTCGGCGCTGATCGAAGGCGTCGCGCTGTTCGGCGTCGTCGTTTGCTTGCTCATCCAGCTCAAGACGTACATCTGAGTCACGCCGGAGCGGCGCCCCCGGGGGCGCCGCTTCCGAACTCCTTCTGATTTCGGAATCACTATGCGCACGCTTTCGGGACTGGTCCTTCTATCGACCGCCAACGCTGCTGCCGCTTTCGCTCAAGAGGGCGGCGAGCACGCGAGCGGCGGCGGGCTGATGAGCCTCCAGCTGAACCTGATGTTCTGGACGCTGCTCATCTTCGTCATTCTCTATTTCATCCTCTCCAAGTTCGCGTTCGGGCCGATCACGGCCGCCGTCGAGGCGCGCGAGAAGGCGCTCGAAGAGGCGATCGAAGCGGCCAAGCGTGACCGTGAATCGGCCGCGAAGCTGTTGCAGGAGCATCAGGCGCAGATCGAAGCCGCCCGCAGTGAGGCGCAGAAGATCATCGCCGACGGTCGATCGGTCGGCGAAAAGCTGCGCGCCGACATGGTGGAGCACACGCGCAAGGAGCAGCAGGACATGCTCGATCGCGCGCGCCGAGAGATCGAGAGCGAGCGCGATCGCGCGATCGCCCAGTTGCGCAAGGAAGCCGTCGATCTGGCGCTCGCCGGCGCGAGCAAGGTCATCGAGCAGAACCTCGAGTCGGAGAAGAACCGGCAGCTCGTCGAGAGCTACCTGGCGTCGATCGGCACACTGCAGACGAGCCGCTGATGCGCGAGCCCACGATCGCCCGGAACTACGCCGAAACGCTGCTCGAGCTCGCGCAGCGCGGCGGCGATCTGCGCGCCTGGGGCGAGATGATCGACCGCATCGCCGACGCGATGGAGTCGGATCGTCGGTTGCGCGTGTTCCTCGAGTCGCCCCGGGTCAGCGCGCAACAAAAGAACGCGATCTTCCAACGCGCCTACGGAAACGTGCTGCCGAGGAACTTCGTGCGTTTTCTTCAGGCGCTTGTGATGCACCGCCGCCAGATGCTCATCCCGGTGATCGCGCACCAGTACCACGATCTAGTCGACCAGGTCGAGGGCCGAGTGCACGCGTCGGTGACGCTGGCGCGCGACGCGGATGAGGCCGATCGGGCGGTCGTGACGAATCAGCTGTCGCGCGCCCTCGGCAAAACCGTCGTGCCACACTTCCACGTCAATCCTGGTATCCTCGGCGGCGTTGTCGTTCGCGTCGGTGATACGGTGCTCGACGGGTCGGTGCGCCGTCGGTTGGCAATATTACGGTCTCGGATGCTGGGTCGAGCCAACAGCTAGACAGCTAGACAGCTAGACAGCTAGACAGCTAATAGCTAAAGCTGTCAGAGAATCGGTACGAAACGCGGCAGCCCAAGGGCTGCCGCGTTCTTTATTGCTGACGGCTTTAGCTATTGGCTGATAGCTATGTAGCTCTCTCACCCCTAGCCAACGCCGTCCAGCGGTATACCGTATACCTTGGTCGGCACTCAGCACCCCAAAACCCCACTCACGCCCTCGTTGGAGCCCGGCATGAACCGCTTTACCCCCACCCGGCTGGCTCGGTCGTTCGCATTGGCCAGCGTCACCGGCCTCGTCCTTGTCCTTCCGCTGTCGGCGCAGAACAACGTCACGCAGCAAGGTTGGAATCCAAAGGAGGTTTTGGCGAAAGAGACCTACGTCAAACCGCCGGAGATCGTCGAGCGGATCGTGACCGCGCCGCGAAATAACGTCGCGTTCACCAATCCCAGCCCGGACCACAAGTTCTTCCTCAAGACGGAGAGCGAAGGTCTGCCGTCGATCGACGTCTTCGGGAAGCCGCACTATCGGCTGGGTGGCGTGGAAATCGACTGGAAGGCGAACCGCGCTCGCGCGCTGACGACGCGCGGCAGCGTCGGACTCACGCTGCTCGATCCGTCGAGCGGTGCCGCGCGGACGATCGAGACGCCCAAGGGCGCGATCGTGAACGCCGCCACCTGGTCGCCCGATGGCAAATCAATCGGCTACATCGCCTCCTTCGACGCGACGACGCACATCTACGTCGCGGACGTCGCGAGCGGCAAGTCGGTGCAGATCACCAAGGCGCCGCTCCTCGCGGCGCGCGTCACGAGCTTTGACTGGACCGCCGACGGCAAAAGCATCGTGACGGTGCTGCTGCCGGACAACCGCGGACCCGAGCCGAAGCGTCCGGAAGTCGAGACCGGTCCGCTGGTGCGCACCAGCGAGGCGGGCAAGGTGCTGCAGAACCGCAACTATGCGAGCCTGCTGCGCGATCCCTACGAGAAGGACCTCCTCGACTATTACACGCTCGGCCAGCTGGCGATGATCGACGTGAAATCGAAGGCCGTGAAGAAGATCGGCACGCCGGCGTTGATCACGAATGTCGATGCGTCGCCCGATGGGCAGTATTTCCGCGTGACGCTGCAGACCAAGCCGTACTCGTACCTCGTGCCGGTGGCGAACTTCGGCACGGTGGAGCAGCTGTGGGACGCGAGCGGCAAGGTCATCACGGAGCTGAACAAGACGAACTTGCGTGAAGGCACCGGTGGCCAGAACGACACGCTGCCGTTCGCCGGCGGCGCGGGCTTTGGCGGCCGCGGCGCGGCGCAGAATGATACCGGCAAGCGCAACGTGCAGTGGAATCCGGTCGGCACGGGACTCGTGTACCTCCAGTCTGAGCCGGCGCCCGCGGGAGCGAACGGTGCGCGCGGCAACGCCGGCGGTGGCGGAGCAGGCCGCGCGGGTCGTGCCGGCGGTGGGGCAGGCGGCGGTGCGGCGAACCGAAAGGATCGCCTCTTCGTTTGGTCGCCACCGTTCAGCGCGGCGGACAGCAAGCAGATCTTCGAGGCGAATACTCGCATCACGTCGGTCGAGTTCAGCGGCGATGGCAAGACCATCTTCGTAAATGAAGGGAGTGACCTCTACGCCGTGCGTCTGGCGGATCCCGCCAAGCACTACGAGATCGCCAAGGGTGCGACGATCGCCGCTGGCGGACGTGGTGGACGTGGCGGCGCCGGTGGCGGAGGTGGTCGCGGCGGCGCGACGAGCGATTCGGCGTTCTATGCCAACCCCGGCGCGCTGCAGACGAAGCGCGGCCCGAGTGGCGCGTCGGTCGTCATCGTCGGCTCCGACAACAAGACGGTGTTCCTCGAGGGGACGCAGTACCAGCGCGACTGGGCCCGTACTGCGCCGCGCGCGTTCGTCGACAAGGTCGACTTCGAGACCGGCCAGAAGTCGCGGATCTTCGAGTCGAAGGGGCCGATGGACGAATCGGTCGTCGCGCCGCTCGACGACGACTACTCGAGGGCGATCGTCGTGAAGCAGTCGGCGAACACCGTCGCCGACTCGTATCTCCGCGACCTGAAGTCGGGCAGCGAGACCAAGTTGACGAAGAACGTGGATTTCGCGCCCGAGGTCACGCTGGCCCAGCGCAAGCGCATCCTCGTCGAGCGTCCGCGAGATAACTACAAGTTCTACATCGACGTCACGCTGCCGAAGGATTACCGCGAAGGCACGCGCCTTCCCGGCATCATTTGGTTCTATCCGACGGAGTTCTCGACGCAGCAGGAGTACGATCAGCGCCGCCGCACGACGAACATCAACCAGTTCCCGAACGTCGCCGCGCGCAGCCCGGAGATCTGGGTGACGCAGGGCTACGTCGTGATTCAGCCGGTGGACATCCCGATCGTCGGTCCGACGGGCCGCATGAACGACCACTACGTCGACGAGCTTCGCGAAGACCTCGATCTCGTGATCGACGCGGTGGACAAGGCCGGCTATCTCGACCGCGATCGACTCGGCATCGGCGGCCACAGCTATGGCGCGTTCAGCACGATGAACGCGATGACGCACACGCCGTACTTCAAGGCGGGCATCGCCGGCGACGGCATGTACAACCGCACGCTCACGCCGTTCAACTTCCAGAACGAGCGTCGTACGTTCTGGGAAGCAAAGGACACGTACCTCGAGATGTCGCCGTTTGTCTTCGCCGATCGTTTGAGCGGCGCGATCCTCATGTACCACTCGCTCGAGGATCAGAACGTCGGCACGGACCCGATCTCGTCGATCCGCATGATGCAGGCGCTGCAAGGGCAGGGTAAGCAGGCGGCGCTGTACATGTATCCGTACGAGGACCACGGCCCAGCGACGCGCGAGAGCGATCTCGATCAGTGGGCCCGCTGGATCGCCTGGTTCGATACCTATGTGAAGAATCCCGCGAAGAAAGGTGCGGTGATTCCGTAACGACCGGCGATGGGCGATGGGCGATGGGCGATGGGCGATGGGCGATGGGCGATGGGCGATGAAGGCGCGCTGGGTGAGAGACGATCACGTTTCTCACCCAGCGTCGTTTTTCAACGCGAGCTGATGCGTAATTTCTAAACCGCCACCGCCCACCGCCCACCGCCCACCGCCCATCCTCCATCGCCCGAATTCGGGATCAAACTTTGCAGCGACAGCAGAGCTTTGATCGTTTCATTCCGCGATGGAGGCAGCATGTCCATTACCGACGCAGTGCAGCAACATCTCGGGCCAACCGAGATCGACCAGATCAGTCAGCAGCTGGGCGTAAGTCCCGACGTAGCGCAACGAGCCGTTTCCGCGGCGCTGCCGATGATCCTCGGGGGCATGGCGAGCCATGCGGCGCGGCCGGAGGGCGCAGCTACCGTCGGGCAAGCGATTAACACGCATCAGGACGCTACCGACAACGTGGCCAGTTTGCTCGCCGCTGGTCCTCCCGCGGACGCGCCGTCGACCGGTGGTTTACTCGGCCGAATCTTCGGTACGCATCACGATACCGTGACGACCGGCGTGCAGCAGGCGAGCGGTCTCGATGCCGATCGGACCAAGCGACTCCTGCTCATGCTCTCGCCGATTCTGCTCGGCATTCTCGCGCGCCGGCAGTTCGGCAACCAGCCGGCCACGAGTGCGGGCGGCCAGTTGGGGAACGTGCTGCAGCAAGAGGCACAGAGCGCGGCGCGACAATCGCCGCAGGTGGGCGGGTTGCTCGGCAGCCTGTTCAACAATTTGTCCGGAGGACGACCCGATGCCTGACAACAACGACAAGCCAGTCGCCGACTTTTCCGACGTACAAGGCGGCAGCTCATCGACAGCGCCGACCGCGCAGCCGGCAACGTACACCGTCAAGAGCGGGGACAGTCTATCGAAGATCGCGAAGCACGTGTACGGCGATGCCAACAAATGGCACGCGATCTACGATGCCAACAAAGACAAGATCAAGAATCCTGATCTCATCCATCCGGGTGAGGTGCTGACACTTCCCCCGAACGCGTGAGGCGCGAGCCATGCCACGATATCTGAGTTACAATCGAGCGATGCGGCCGGTCGTTGCCGCGCTGGCGTTCCTGGCGCTTGCGGCGTGCGGCAAGAAAGAGGAACAAGCGACACCGCAGGGCGCGGGCGGCGCGGTCGTTCCCCCGGCCACGAGCGCGCAGCCCGCCGCACTCTCGGTGACCGAAGTCCGTATCGGAAAGAAGATCGACGCGAACAAGCAGATCGCCGATCAGACGGACAACTTTTCGCCCAAGGACACCGTCTTTGCGTCCGTCCACACGACGGGAACGGCGCAAAACGCGCAAATCGTCGGGCGCTGGACGTTCCAGGACGGACAGGTCGTCGACGAGCGGACGGAGAGCATTTCACCGACCGGCGACGCGTACACCGAATTCCACATCGCGAAGCCGAGCGGCTGGCCGGCCGGCAAATACACGCTGCACGTCCTCGTGAACGGCCAGGAAGTTCAAGCGAAGGACTTTACGGTGAAGTAGAGCTGTCCCGTCATCCTCCGGAGCGAAGCGACGGGGGATCTACTCTCCTGACCGAGTAACTAGCCCGAGACAGTAGATCCTCCGGCGCTTCGCGCCGGAGGATGACAAGCTCTCTACTCGTACAGTTTCGGCGGAGTGAGCTCGTCGTCCGAGATCTGGGCGATTTGCTCGGCGTCGCGCCATGCGGTCTCGAGGACGGCGAGCTCGCCTTCCATGGCGCGGCGTTCGCTCTCCTCGTGCACCGCCATTTCCAGCGCGAGTCGCTCGGTTGGCGACAGCTTCATGGCGCCGAGTCCGCGATAGCGGTTCACGAGCGATAGGATACGGCCGCTGCGCCAGCTGTTACGTGAAGAAGCCGCCGAGAGAAAACCGTTCGCGTCGCCGGCGCTCTCGATCTCGCGGACCGCGTCCTGAACGCTCGTATGCGGCGCGCCGAAGCGGTTGGCCCCCGAGATCAGTTTGCCAGTGGCCATGATGGCTTCGGTGCCGGAGAACTCGGACCAGCCCGCGTCGTGCTGAACGGCGAGACGCGCCGATTCGGCGCCGCCGTTCACGCGGAGCTCGGCGTCGCCGATGTGTTTTGCGCGGACAGTAACAATGCGGCGACCATGCGTCAGACGTGCGACGACACGGTCGTGCTGAACGTAGTCGCGCGCGGCGAGGACCCCAATCATCGGGATGGCGCCCATTACCGTGGTGAGCCCGGGAACCGCCACGATCGATATCGCGCCAAGCGTGAGAGCAGGCGCGATGGTCGGGCCGATGGCGATCCCGGCGATCGCCGCGGCGGCCACGCCGGTGGCGGCGACGACGTGCATCCTGCGACGGCGCGTACTGAAATGCCGGCCGTAGCGCCACGCGGCGAACTCCGGACGCAGCGGCGAACCGACTCGGATCAGTTCCAGGCCGTCCGGCATTCGCGCGAGGCCGATGTTGTCCGTCGAGACGCGTACGAGTGTCTCACGGAACAGACGCTCGCAATCCTCGATTGCTTCCCATCGCTCTTCGAGAGGCGTCAGGTTCCACCGCGCGCAATCGGAGCAGATGACCCACAGTCTGCCCTTTCTCGCGTCGAAAGCCATGCGGCGTCCGATCGGGAAGTGCTCGACGCTTTCATTCGTGCCCAGCGTGTGGTTACAGAAGATGCAGGTCGAGTACATTGCAGACGGTTCGTCGTGAGGATGTGCGACGATGGGCCGACCATCCGTTTCCGGAATATGAGTCCGATGCGCGCCCCTGACGAGCGCGTCGGTAGCCGTTAATCAACACGTAATGAAGGCGAAGCATGCTCCTGACGCTATTCACCTTTAGCCTGCTGCAGCAGGCCGCATTCCAAGGCGCCACCACCCCGCCTTCGGGCGATACGATCGGGTACTGGCAGCAGGGAACTCACTATCGGATCGTGGCGACGCTGGACGAGGAACAGAGCCGGCTGCGCGCTGAAGGCGTATTGACCTACGTGAATCACTCGCCGGACACGCTCCGCGAGATGTACTTCCATCAGTACCTGAACGCCTTTCGACCCGGCTCCAAGTGGAGTGAGCGAGACGCAAAAGAGAACCGGGTCCGCTTCCAGGAGCTCGCGGAGCCGAACTACGGGTACGAGCGCTTTCGGCAAGCGCCGGTCGTAGGAGGCACCCCGGTGGTCGTAGACTATCCGGGCGCTCCAGATAGCACGGTCGTTCACTTCAAGCTGCCGAAGGCGCTTGCTCCGCACGACTCGGTCGAGATTCGCTTCGCCTGGGACGCGCGGCCGTCGACCGTGACGCGCCGACAAGGTCGGCGTGGTCGCACCTACGACTTCGCGCAATGGTTCCCCAAGGTCGCGGTCTATGATAGGGCGGGGTGGGAACCGAACGCCCTCGTGCCCGCGGGAGAGCTGTACGGCGAGTACGGGACGTTTGATGTCACGCTCATCGTGCGCGACGATCAGGTGTTGGCATCTACCGGCGTCCCCGTATCGGGCGATCCCGGTTGGGCGCGTGTTTCACGCAACGGCGCGCCGCATCTCGCGTCGGATGCCTACGCTCTCCAAACGCCGGAGGGGCCCATGCCTGTGCCGACCGCGCAGCCTTCGGGCGTTGCAGCTCCTCCGGGCTATCGCGCGGTGCGATTTCTCGCCAAGGGCGTCCATCATTTCGCGTGGAGCGCGTCGCCGGACTATCGCTACGAGGGTGGGACGTACGTGCGGCAGGCTTCGCGAACGAATTTCCAAACGTGGGACACCGTCTCCATCCACGTGCTGTTCAAACCGGGCGATGATACCACGTGGGGCGGGGGCCGCGCGGTCGAGCGAACACTATTCGCGCTTCGCTGGCTCGAGTCGATCTACGGACCGTACGCGTATCCGCAGATCACGAACGTCCATCGCCTCGACCCCGGCGGTACCGAGTTTCCGATGATGATCATGGACGGCTCGGCGAGTCAGGGGCTCATCCTGCACGAGGCCGGACACATCTTCACGTACGGAATCCTCGGCAACAACGAGTGGCGCTCTGGTTGGCTGGACGAGGGACTGACCGACTATCAGACCGATTGGGCGGAGAAGCTCACGCCTCAGGAGCGTATTGGTGTGGCGCTACCGCCGCCACGGCTTCCCGAAGGCTATCGCGTCGAAGCGGTGACGATTCCAGACAGAGACAGCACGCAGCTCGACCAGTGGAAGCTCGAGCTCTCCGGCCGCGCTCAACCGATCGGAACGAGCGCGGCGGATTTCAGCGAGTTCGGAATCTACAACGCGATGATCTACGATCGCGCGAAGCTCATGTACGGCCAGCTTCGCGATGTGATGGGCGACAGCACCTTCCGCGCGTTTCTCCGCGATTACTACGCGACGTGGGCGTTGAAGCACGTGGACGAGCGCGCAATGAAAGCATCGGCCGAGCGAACCTACGGCCATGCGCTGAGCTGGTTCTTCGAGCAGTGGGTCCACGGCACCGGGCTGATGGACTATTCAGTCGAAGGACAATCGACGGCGGCCGCAGCCGGCGGCTATCGCACGAGCGTGCGCGTTGTCCGCCGCGGCGAGCTGCGTCATCCGATGTCCGTTGGTGTGGAGACGGCGTCGGGCTGGACGATTGGTCGTGCCGATCCGCTCGTGGACGATCAGGTCGTCGTCGTGGAGACGCGCGAGCAGCCGACGCGGATCGAGCTTGATCCGCACCACGTCACGTGGGATTGGGATTGGCGAAACAACACGCCGACCGGCTATCTGATCACCCTGCCCGAGCCGAAGGTTGCCTACAATTGGCCGTATCTCAATCAAAGCGATCGCCGCCACACGCTGATCGCGTTGGCGCCCGCGCTCTGGATCAGTCAGCCGCAGGGCGGGATCATCGGCGTTCGCGCGAAGACGAACTATCTGTCCGACGTCGACGTCCACGACGGCGGCATTGGCTTTTCGACGCGGAACGCGAAGTCGCCGACCGGTGCGAAGGCCAGCGATCTGTCGCGGATCCAGGTCTGGGCGCGCGCCGAGAACATTTATCTCCCGTGGGTCGAGTCACGGCCGGAGATGGGATGGGCCGGCGAAGTCAACTATGTCGACGGGCTATTCAAGACGGGGCTCTCAAAGAGTTGGGATTTGAGTCCTTTCATCCTGACGCCGGGTCCAAAGATCGCCGCGAAGGCGTACGCGACCTTCTCCGTGCCGAGCGATTCATTGATGCTGCCGGAGCAGTGGTCACCGTCGACGGTCACCGAGATCGGCGGATCGGGATCGTACCGGAGCACCATTTTCGCGGACAGCGAGTACGTCACCGCGAAAGGGTCACTGGGGCTTGGACTGGCGGCGAGCGCGCTGGCGTCGCGAACCGAGCACACGCGCGGCTACCTGCGCGCCGAGGGTTCGGTGGGCGCGGTGCGCAACATTGGCGGGACGGCGTCGCAGCTGCACCTCCGATTGTACGGTGGCCTGGCGCATAACGCGCCGCGCCAGCGATCGATCTTTGCCTCGTCGCAGGATCCGTTCGAGACGTTCCGCAACGATCTCTGGCGAGCGCGAGGCGCGTTGTTCAAGCGCGATGGCTTCAACTATCTGCCGATTGGCGGCGCGGCACTTCGCGGCTTCAAGACGGACATCGCGCTCGACGGCGTCGTCGCGACGAACGTCGAGTTCGTCCAGCGGCTCCTCGACGTCCAGGGACAGTGGGGTCGGGGGAGCTTATCGGTCAGCTTCTTCGGAGACGCGGGCAACGGAACTTCGCGATACACCGTGCTGCAGGACAATTCTTCATTCGTCGACGGCGGCGCCGGCCTGGTCGCTCGCGGCCGGATCTACGATCGGCCGGTGTACATTCGCCTCGACGCGCCTGTCTTCGTGAACCACAGCGGTCTTGCCGGCGGAACGGGTCTCGGCGGCAAGGGCTCGATCGCTCGCCGCTGGATGATCACCGTCGGAGATATCTGGTAGGCCGAGTCGCCGAGTCTTCGAAATAGGGTCAGACCCCATTTCGAGTTTTTGAAATAGGGTCAGACCCCATTTTCAGTATTTGAAATAGGGTCAGACCCCAATTCGAATCAATTCGACTGGAATCAGCGCTTTTTGTCCCGATCGCCCCATAGGATGGCAAGGACCATCCAAAGCGCGATCGCGCCCGCGAGCACGAAGCCCCAGGTCGCGAGCACCCGGCGATACGGAATGAGCATGGAGCTCGCGACGAGCAGTCCGGCGAGAACGAGGCCGGAGAAGACGCGGTTCGCGACTTTCTGCAGGCCCTCGATGATCAGCGTGAGCTGAGGGACCTCTACCTTCGTCGTGAACTCGTTGCTCGCCATGCGCGACGTGATGATGTCGAGTCGGTGCGGAAGGGCGGCGAGTAAATCGCTTCCCTCCGTGGCAAGCTGATAGAGTCGGCGAGGGTTGAGATCGTGACGCGCGCGGTCGGCGGCGATCTTGGCGCCGAACTCACGAATCGTCGGAATGGGGCTGTAGACCGGGTCGATCGACCTCGTGACGTTGCTGAGGTTGAACAACGCCTTGGCGAGCAGGGTCAACTCGCCGGGAAGGCGAAGGCCGCGCTGGAACGAGATGTTGATGAGCTCATAGAGCACTTTGCCGGTATCCAGCTCACCGGCGCCGAGACTATACGTACGCGCCATCAGTCCGGCGATCTCACGGACATAGCCCTCGCGGTCGAACCCTGGAAGCTCGGTGCCGACCTCGATCAGCGTTTCGGCGGCGTCGTCGCCGCGGTTGTCGGCGAGGTCGAGCAGGAGCCGCACGATGTGCTCACGGAGTGTGGCCGACAACCGGGCCGTCATGCCGAAGTCTATGAGAGCGAGCTTCACGTCCACGTCGGACGGTTGCGGCGCGGCCTGACGTTGCGCGTCGTTCTCGATGCGCGCGAGCGGGGTCGCGGCGGGACGCTGCACGGCGCGACGATCGGCTGCCTTCACCTCCGACGGCGTGGGAGGGTTCGCGTCGTCGGCCATCACGACGAACACGTTCCCCGGGTGCGGATCGGCGTGAAAGTGTCCGTCGATGGTGATCTGCTTGAGATAGGCTCGCGTGAGCTCGTCGGCGACGGGACCGAAGTCATGCTCGATCCGAGCGAGCGGCGAGATCGAATCCAGCTTCGATCCGCGAATGCGCTCAGTCGTCAGGACGCGCTCCGTCGTGTAGCCCTCGATGACGCGCGGCACAAGAATGCGCGGAAACTCGGCGAGAGTACGGCGGAAGCTCGCGGCGTTCCGCGCTTCGACCCGGTAATCCAACTCGTCGGCGAGCGCGCGCCCGAGCTGTTGTACGATGCCCACCATGTCGACGCGAGCGCCGGCCTTGGTATGCTCCGACAGAAAGCTCGCGAGATCGTGGAAGAACGCGATGTCCTCGGCGAGCGGATTCCGAATGTTCGGCCGCTGTACTTTCACGACCACGGGACGTCCGTCGCGCAGCTCGGCGCCGTGAACCTGCCCCAGACTGGCCGTTCCCAGCGGCTCGTCGTCGAAGGCAAGGAACAGCTTGCTCAATCGTGCGCCGAGCTCCTCCTCGATGATGCATACGACGTCGTGAGTGGGAATGGGACCGACGTCGTCCTGCAGCCTTTCCAGCTCCGCGATGTACGAGGCCGGAAGCAGGTCGGGGCGGGTGGAGAGCACCTGACCGAGCTTGATATACGCCGGCCCGAGCTCGACGAGTCGCTTCCGGAACGCGACGGCGCGGTCCGGGGAGCCGCTGAAGTCCTCTCCCGGCTCAGTCTCATGCGGGAGCCCTTCGAGGCCCTGCTGCTTGGCAAAATCGCCTAGCCCGTAGCGGGTAAAGAGGCCGATCGTTGCCGTTAGACGCTGGAAATGCCGCGGTGCCAGAATCATCGGTCCGCTGGAGAGCAGGGAGCATGCCGGACAGAGCCGCCCCGCTGACGGCGGAAGGCGCGTTCTACCATTCGCAAACGTCCGGGTTTTTATTTGTCGGACTACCTCCTGACCCGGAAGCCGATGAGCGGACGCGCGACGATCAAGCACGTGCCCAAGCCGTGGGGGCACGAGACCATTTGGGCGCACACCGACGCCTACGTCGGCAAGATCCTGCACATCAAGGCGAGCCAGGCGCTCTCGGTCCAGTATCACAACGTGAAGGACGAGACGGTCTACCTGCTCTCGGGGAAGCTCATCTATCGCATCTGGGAAAACGACGAGCCGGTGGATGTCGACCTCAAGATCGGAGAGGCGTTCCGCATCACGCCGGGCACCGTCCACCAGATGGAAGCGGTCACGGACTGCGACATCCTCGAGGTGTCGACCCCGCACCTCGACGACGTGGTGAGGCTCAAGGACCGATACGGCCGCGAAGGCACGAGCGCGCCATGAAGGTCATCATCCCGCTGGCCGGGAAGGGGACGCGTCTCCGCCCGCACACGCACATCACGCCGAAGCCGATGCTCAAGATCGCCGGCAAACCGGTGATCGATTACGTGATGGAAGACCTTCAACGGCTGGGAAACGTCGAGCAGGTCGTCTACATCACCGGGCATCTGAAGGACAAAGTCGAGGAGTACGCGCGGGCGAAGTATCCCTTCGACGCGGTGTTCATCGAGCAGAAGGTCCAGGACGGCACGGCGGGCGCGGTGGCGTTGGCGCGCGACTTCGTCGACCAGCCGGTATTCATCATCTTTGTCGACACCATCTTCGACGCGGATCTGTCGGTCGTGAATCGCACGGACGCCGACGGCATCATCTGGGTGAAGACCGTCGACGACTACCAGCGATTCGGCGTCGTCGTGACGGACCACGACGGCAACATGACGAAGATCGTCGAGAAGCCGACCACACCCATCTCGAAGCGGGCGAACATCGGCCTGTACTACATTCGTAATTGGAAACTTCTTTACGAAGGAATCGACTGGACACTGCGCCAGCCGAAGAACAAGGGCGAGTATTATCTCACGGACGCTTTCCAGTACATGATCGATCACGGAGCCAAGATCAAAGTGATCGACGTCGAAGGATGGTATGACGCCGGAGAACAGGGGACGCTGCTCGAGACGAACCGCATCATGCTCGAGAAGGGACGCGCGCGGCGTCCATCGTCGTTGCCTCCCGACGTGCGCGTGATCGACCCCGTGTACGTCGAAGACAACGTCGTGCTGTCCGACACGACGATCGGCCCGAACGTCGCCATCGGAGCGGGGAGCCGAGTCGAGGGCTCGGAGCTGCGCGACACGATCGTCGGCAGCGGCTCGACCGTGGTGAACTCCACTCTGGCGGACTCGCTGATCGGTGACGCGGCGGTCGTCGAGGGTGTACGCGGTCAAATCAACGTGAGTGACCACTCGGTCGTGAGGGTGCGCGCCTAGCGCTCCATACGTGATCTCGGCCCAGACACTCACCAAGTTGTACGGCGATTTCACCGCCGTGCGCGGCGTCACGTTCGACGTCGCGCCGGGTGAGATCCTTGGCCTCGTCGGGCCGAACGGGGCCGGAAAGACCACGACGCTGCGCTGCCTCGCCGGCATCATCACGCCGACCGAGGGGACGATCGCGATCGCCGGCCACACCATGGACGACGACCCGATCGCCGCCAAGCGGGCGTTGGCGTTCATTCCGGATGAACCGCATCTCTTCGAGTATCTGTCGGTCGAGGAGCACCTGCGGTTCATCGCGCGCATGTACGGCGTCCCCGACGTCGAGAATCGGTTGCCGGTGCTGCTGGCCGAGATGGAGCTGAGTGAAAAGGGACGGTCGCTGCCCGGCGAGCTGTCGCGCGGGATGCGACAGAAGCTCGCCATCGCCTGCGGACTGCTGCACGAACCGTCGGCGCTGATTCTCGACGAACCGTTGACCGGATTGGACCCCGCCGGCATGCGGAGGATGCGCGCCACCATCTCAGCGCGGGCATCGCGCGGGGCCGGCGTCATCCTGAGCTCGCATCTGCTCAATCTCGTCGAAGAGCTTTGCTCGAAGCTCCTCGTGCTCCGTCAGGGCGAATGTGTCGCCTACGGGACGATGGACGAAATTATCGCCACCCATCCGGAATTGAATGGGAGATCGTTGGAAGACGTGTTCCTCGCGCTCACCGGTGAAAGCGGCGAGGCATCGTGAACGCGCTGCTCTACCTCAGCTGGACGAGCGCGCGGAACCGGTTTCTCGGGGCCTTTCGCCGCGTGCGGAGCCCACGCTACGCCGCGGCGCTCATCGTCGGGTCGCTGTACATCTGGTCGTTCCTGTTTCGCTCGCCGAATCGCGGCGCGACGGCGGATTTTCTCCTCGGCCGCCCCAGCCAGACGCTGATCACGCTGTTGATGGTGCTGACGCTCGCCGGCGCGTGGGTGTTCGGCGCCGACGTGACGGCGCTTGCGTTCTCGCAAGCGGAAGTGTCAATGCTGTTTCCGGCGCCGTTGTCACGACGGCAGCTGATCGGCCTGAAGCTGTTTCGTTCGCAGATCGCGGTCCTCATCAACACGCTGATCTGGGTCTTCGTGCTGCGACGCGGTGGCAATCTCCTGCCGTCGCCGCTTCGCGCGCTCAGCCTCTGGATTCTCTTTTCGACGCTCAACCTTCACCGTCTGGGCGCGGCGCTCGTGCAAGCCGCGTGGAAGCAGCACGGGCGCATCGGCGCGCGTCGCAACCGATACTCGATTGCCGCGTTCGCATTCATCGGCCTGTTCATCGTCGCGGGACTCGTCGTCCACCGCTCGAGTTATCTGGGCCGCGGCATCGGAGAATTCTTCTCGGGTCTGAGCGACGTGCTGTCGTCTCAGCCGGCGACGATCGGCCTCTATCCGTTCCATCTCATCGTCGCGCCGACGTTCGCGCATTCCATCGCCGAGTGGCGAGTGGCCGTATTACCAGCAATCGGGATGTTTTTGTTGCATGTCTTGTGGGTGATGCGGACCGACGCGGCGTTCGAGGATGCGGCGATCGAAGCGTCGGCCGAGCGTGCGCGACGCATCGAAGCCTTCCGCGGACGACGATCCTTCGGGACGATTACCGGACCGAAGGCGGGGCGAGCCACGCTCCGTCTCGCGGCCAAGGGTCATCCCGCGCTGGCGATTTTTTGGAAAAACATGCTCTGCCTGCAACGGACGGTGCAGCTCCGATTGTTCGTCGGCCCGCTGGCGATGGCGATCGCATTCGGCGCCGCGGTCGCCAGTGCGGGCGGTGACACCGCCGGTTTCGTCTCCGTGACGTCGGCGACGTTCGCCCTCATGATGGTCGTGTTCGGCGGGCGCTTGATTCGTAACGATCTTCGCCACGACATGCTGCACCTGCCGATGCTCAAGTCGTTGCCGGTGGCGCCGAGTCATGTCGTCTTCGCGGAAGTCGCGTCGGCGGCACTCCCGATGGCCGCACTGCAGCTGGTATTGGTCGTCATCTCCTACTTCGCGAGTCTCCTCGCGTCGCGGCAGCCGATCCCGGCGTCGATCCGCCTCGCCGTCGTCGTCGCCTCACCCGTCGCGGTTCTGGCGATCAACGGTGCGCTGATCACGGTGCAAAATGGGATGGCGGTTCTGTTTCCGGCGTGGGTTCGGCTCGGCTCCGGCGTGAGCACCGGCGTGGAAGCGCTCGGACAGAACGTGCTGGCGATGATGGCTAACCTGGTGACGCTGGGAATCGCCCTCATTCCGCCGATGATCGTCGCATGGACGTCAGTGCTTTTCTTGAACGCGTCGCGAGGTTTGAGTCTCGCGTTCGTACTCGTCGTCGCCTCGATTGTTCTCGCCATCGAGACATACGGAGCGATGCTCTATCTCGGGCGCTCGCTGAAACGCGTCGAACCGCTGCAGACCGTCTGACGCACCCACGACGGACGCGCTAGGCGACGAGATCCGCCGCGGCCATCACGATGGTGAGCGCGCGGGCGACGCCGACCGTGCCGTGCACGTTGTCGAACCACTCGCTGTGCGTGTGGGCATCGCCGCCGCGTCCACCGGCTCCGATCGCGATGGCGGGAATCCCGCGGCTGATCGGGATGTTGGCGTCGGTCGACGCGAGCGCCAGATCCGGCTCGCGTCCGACGAGGCGCGTTGCGTCGACGGCCGCCTGCACGAGGTCGTGCTCGATCGGCGTCTCGCCGCAGGGGCGCGACCCGATCGCATCCGTGCGAACGGCGAGGGCCGGAGTGCCTGGAGCTCGACGCGCGTTCTCTTCCTCGGCGGCGCCGTCCGCGACGCGGCGAATCGTCCGCTCGAGCTCCTCGAGCTGCGCTCGCGACGACGAGCGAACGTCGATCTCGAGCCAGGCCGATGCCGGAATGGAGTTCACCGACAACCCGCCGCCGATCCTGCCGACCGACAACGTGGTGCGCGGCGAGTGCGGCAGTCGAAGGCTCGCCAGACGCGCGGCGGCGCCGGCGGCGGCGTGCACCGCGTTGACGACGCCGAAGGCCGCCCACGAATGGCCGCCCGGTCCGGTGAACACGACGCGAAACCGACGCGAGCCCAGCGCGCGATGAATGATCCGTTCGTCGCCCGCGCCGTCGAGGGCAATCGCCGCGTGGGCCGCTCCGCCTCGCGACGCGAAGTAGTGTTTCGCGCCGCGCAAATCCCCGTTGCCCTCTTCACCGGTGGTCGCCACGAACTCCACGGGTCGCCGGGTCCGCAAACGCCCACCATCGATCTCGGCCGCCAGGGCGAGCATCACCGCGACGCCGCGGCCGTTGTCGTTGATGCCGGGTCCGACGAGTCGTTCGCCGTCGCGCTTGACGGAGAGATCGGTCGTGCGCGGAAACACCGTGTCGAGGTGCGCGCAGATGACGACCGGTGGCGCGTCCTCGGTTCCGGCGCGGCGGCCGATCACGTTCCCGGCGTCGTCCGTGTGGATGTCGGTCAATCCGCAGTCACGAAATCGTCGCGACACCCAGCTGCCACGCTCGTGCTCCTCGCCGGTCGGCGCGGCGATCTGCGCGATGGTGATCTGCGAACGAACGATGGCGTCGTCGCGCGCGGCGAGGCGCGCACGTGCCGGCGCGAGGCGCCGATGAACGGCGTTGGTGTCAGGCGGGGAGGGCGCCCGAATCGTCATCGCTAACAAGTGGCCAGATCGCCGGTGAGCCGCAAGTGGTAGATTCGACGATTCATGAATCCTATCCCAGACGCCGACACCGACCCGGACCATTCGTCGCGCCGACTGGGACGGAATGTCTACGCGCTCGCCGCCGTCAGCTTCTTCACCGACGTCTCGAGCGAGATGATCTATCCGCTCCTGCCGTTCTTTCTCACAACGGTCCTCGGCGCGAACCCGGGATTCATCGGCGTCATCGAAGGCGCGGCGGAATCGACGGCCGCGCTGCTCAAGCTGGTGAGCGGCTGGTGGTCCGACCGCGTCAACCGTCGCAAGCCGCTCATCGTGGCGGGGTACACGCTCGCGTCGGCGATGCGCCCACTCGTCGCCGTCGCGCAGACGGCTACACAGGTCCTGGTGATTCGCGTCAGCGATCGCGTAGGCAAGGGCATTCGCAACTCGCCGCGCGACGCGTTGGTGGCTGATTCAGTGCACCCGAGCGTGCGCGGTCGCGCCTTCGGCTTCCGCAGCGCGGCGGACAACGCCGGCGCGTTGCTCGGACCATTGATCGCGTTCGGGCTCGTGGCGTCGGCGCACATGTCGCTCCGATCGGTCTTCTGGCTCGCCACGATCCCCGGCGCGCTCGCCGTGCTGACGGCGATCTTCGGCGTTCAGGAGATCGCGAAACATTCCGCGGAGCAGAAGACTCAGCCGACGCTGCACGGCGCGAAGCGCATGGGCGCGACATTCTGGACCTTTCTCGTCATCGTGTTCGTGTTCACGCTCGGCAACTCGACCGACGCCTTTCTGCTCCTGCGCGCGCGACAACTGGGCGTCCCGGTCGCGCTGGCACCGATCCTCTGGGCTTTACTCAACGGGGTGAAGAGCATCTCGAACATCCCCGGCGGCGCGTTGTCGGACCGCATCGGGCGACGACCGACGCTGATCGCCGGGTGGCTGGTCTATGCGATAGTGTACTTCCTGTTCTCGCGCGCAACGGCCGTCTGGCACGCGTGGGCGCTGTTCGCCGCGTACGGCATCTTCTTCGGGCTGACGGAGGGCGCCGAGCTCGCGCTGATCGCCGACGTTGTTCCAAAAGAGCGGCGCGGAATCGCGTACGGGTGGTACTACCTCGCGATCGGCATCGGCGCGTTGCCCGCGTCGATCCTGTTCGGCGCGCTCTGGGACCGCTTCGGATCAGCGACGGCGTTCGTGTTCGGCGCCGCACTGGCGCTCGTTGCCGCGCTGGCGCTCACGGTTGCCGCGCGCCTGACGAAGCAGCCTTCTTGATCCCTTTGGCTCCGAAATAGGGTCAGACCCCATTTCAAATTCTCTAATTGGGGTCTGACCCTATTTCGAGCACTTGAAATGGGGTCTGACCCCAATCGAGGGCCCCAATCGAGGCCGGGGCGCCGCTCAGCAGCAGCGCGCGCCCGGTCGACTGTACTTATCGACCAGGCGCTGCTGGATGAACTCCTCGCGCGTCATCGGCGCGACGTCGGGATGGTGCGCGTGCACGTGCGCCAGATACCGGTCGTAATCCGGAACGCCGATGATCCGGCGCACGATGTTCGCCGCCCGCGACATGCGGTCGCGTGCCCTGCAGTAAAGCTCGCGTGAGGTCATTGTCGACCCGTCCTTGCGAAGTCCATCAGTCTCCTGCGGCCGGAACCACCTCGAAAGGTACTTCCGACGAGATCACCGGCTTCGTGCCGCGCAGGCACGCCACCCACTCTTGCAAGCTGGCGGCGAGGATCACCACCACCGAGACCATGAAGAATGCGGCCACGGCGGCGTCCAGATAGTCGTTGAAGATCATGCGGCGGGCGTCCGCAACGGTCTTGATCGCTGCCGGAAGCGCGCCACTGGCGACCTGGCCCTCGATCACTTTGGCGTGCGCGAGGAAGCCGAGCTTGGCTTCGGGCGAAAACAGCTTCTCCCATCCGGCGCTCATCGTCACGATGGTCAACCAGATCAGCGGCATTATCGTGATGTACGAGTACTTCGCCTTGCCCATCTTGATGAATACGGTCGTGCCGACGCATAGTGCCACCGTCGCCAGCAGCTGATTCGAGATTCCGAAGAGTGGCCAGAGCGAGTTGATGCCGCCGAGGGGATCGAGAACCCCCTGATAGAGAAAGTGGCCCCACATAGCGACGATCAGCGCGCTCGAGAGCACGACCGCCGGATACCACGACACGCGGCCGAATGGCTCCCAAACGTGACGTCCGAGATCCTGCAGCATGAAACGCCCGACCCGCGTGCCGGCGTCGAGCGTCGTGAGAATGAACAGCGCCTCGAACATGATCGCGAAATGGTACCAGAGCGCGAGCGCCGCGCCGCCACCAAGTGCATTCGAGAAGATCTGCGCCATGCCAAGCGCGAGACTCGGCGCGCCGCCCGTGCGCGACAGAAGCGTCTGCTCACCGACCTGGCGCGCGAGGGCTTCCATGTCGGCCGGGTTCAACGTGAAGCCGGCCGTCCGCGCCCATTCGGCGGCGCTGGCGGCCGTCGTGCCGATCACGCCGGCCGGCGCGTTGATCGCGAAGAAGACGCCAGGGGTCAGGGCGCACGCGGCGATGAGCGCCATCACCGCGACGAACGACTCCATGAGCATACTGCCGTAGCCGATCATCCGTGCGTCCGGCTCGTTGTCGAGCATCTTGGGCGTCGTGCCCGAGGAAACGAGGGCGTGGAAGCCGGAGATCGCGCCGCACGCGATAGTGATGAAGGCGAACGGGAACACCTTCCCGGCGAACACCGGTCCCGTGCCGTCGGTGAATTGCGTCAATGCCGGCATGTGGAGCGGGGGCAGCGTGATCACGATGCCGAGCGCCAAGGCGAGCACGACACCGATCTTGACGAACGCCGAGAGGTAGTCGCGTGGCGCGAGCAGGAACCAGACCGGCAGCACCGACGCCATGAAGCTGTAGACCATCACCGCGATCGCCACCGAGATGCCGCTCAACGTGAACATCGCCGCGAGGTTCGGTTGCTCGGCGGCCCAGCGGCCGGCGTAGAGCGCCCCGATGATCAGGACGATTCCGATGGCGCTCGCCTCGAGCACGCGGCCCGGACGAATCCAGCGCAGATACACCCCCATGAGCATCGCGATGGGTATAGTCAGGCCGATTGTGACAATACCCCATGGGCTGGACTTGAGCGCGTTCACGACGACCAACGCCAACACGGCGAGCAACACGATCATGATGCCGAGGATGGCGACGAGGGCGGTCATGCCTGCTACAGGCCCAATCTCTTCGCGCGCCATCTGGCCGAGCGATTTGCCGTTGCGACGCACCGAAGCGGCGAGGATGACGAAGTCCTGAACGGCGCCGCCCAGCGCTACGCCGACGACAATCCAAATGATGCCCGGTAAATAGCCGAACTGGGCCGCTAGCGTCGGCCCGACGAGCGGACCTGGGCCGGCAATCGCCGCGAAGTGGTGGCCGAAGACGATCCACCGATTCGTCGGCACGAAGTCCCGGCCGTCGTCCAACCGGACGGCAGGCGTGGCACGTTTGGGGTCGAGGGCGAAAACGTTCGCCGCGATGATTTTGCTGTAAAACCGGTACGCGATGGCGTAGCTGCAAACCGCCGCGGTGAGTAGCCACGCGGCACTGATGGTCTCACCGCGACTGAGCGCGAGCCGCGCGAACGCGCCGGCTGCGCCCACAGCGACGAGCAGCCAAACGCCCGCGCGCAACACCTTCGACATGATGGCTCCGTGGAGTGTGCGGACCGGGTCAAATTGCGCGGCGGGGGAAGCGACAACAAGGGTGGACCGGCTTATTTTTCCGCGCATGCCGCACATCCGAACGCACCTCGTGGCCTGGGCCTCGCTCGGGCTGGTCGCGTGCAGGTCGTCGCCGCCGAAACCGCCCCAGCCGTCGGAACATGCCTTGGCCGGCCTCGCGGCGCAGCACGTGGCTGTGCTGCCCTCGTACGCCGTCAAGCTGATGCCGGGTCTCGGTGCGTTGGAGGCGAAGCCGGTCGAGTTTGAACGAAACCTGGATACCGCCATTCCGGCCGCGTTCGAGGATCGCGGGATCAAAAAGGCGTGGCTCTTCCCACCTGAATTGCGGGCGTCCTATCGTCGCAACTCGAGCTACGCCGCCGATCCCGACAATTTCGCCCAAGAACCGCTTCGCTCGCCGATGCTCGCCGTCGACCAGCGACTCCCCGAGCCGCTCGCGTCGCAGGTGAGGACCCTCGTCGCGCTCCACGACGACACGCGCCTCGTTCTCGCACCCGTGGAGCTCAAGCTGGAGCCGATCGCCGGCCAGCCTGGCGGTCGCGGTGTGTTGCGTCTCGTACTGCTCGACGCCCGGCTGTCGAATGTGCGGTGGATCGGCGAGATCGCGAGCGATCCGTCAGCGACGCTCGGTCCGGCGATTGTGGCGAACGTCGCGGCGAAGCTCGCCGCCGCCGTCGCTCCATAATGACTCTCTGACATGACAACCCAGGTAACACTCATCCCGGGCGATGGCATCGGCCCGTCGATCGCTAACGCCACTGTCCGCATTCTTGCCGCGGCGGGAGCGAATATCGAGTGGGACTCGCAGGTCGCGGGAATGGCGGGCGTCGCCCGATTCGGTGATCCCATCCCCGATTCCACGCTCGACTCGATCAAGCGCACCAAGCTCGCGCTCAAGGGACCGCTCGAGACGCCGGTCGGTGAAGGCTATCGGTCGATCAACGTCGCGCTGCGCAAAACGTTCGATCTCTACGCCAACGTTCGGCCCGCGTACTCGATCCTTCCCGGCGGAAGGTACGAGAACCTCGACCTCGTATTGATCCGCGAGAATACCGAGGGACTGTACGTCGGCGTCGAGCACTACATCCGCGTCGGCGACGATCCGCGAGCCGCGGCCGAGTCGATGGCGATCATCACGCGAGCCGGTTCGGAGCGGATCGTGCGGTACGCGTTCGAGTACGCGGTGAAGCACGGCCGGAAGAAGGTGACGCTCGTCCACAAGGCGAACATCCTCAAGTTCTCTCAAGGGCTGTTTCTGGACACCGGACGCATGGTCGCGCGCGACTACGCGGGGAAGATCGAGTTCGAGGAGCGCATCGTCGACGCGATGGCGATGAACCTCGTCCTGCACCCGGAGCGGTTCGACGTGATCTGCACGACGAATCTGTTCGGCGACATTCTCTCGGACCAGATTTCCGGCTTGGTGGGCGGACTCGGCCTCGCGCCGGGGGCGAACATCGGCGTGAACGGCGCGATCTTCGAGGCGGTTCACGGAACCGCGCCGGACATCGCGGGCAAGGGGATCGCCAACCCGGGTGCGCTGATCCTCGCCGCGTGCATGCTGCTCGATCACATCGGTGATACGGACCGCGCTGCCCGCGTGCGGGGGGCCCTCGAACGAACTATACGCGACGGGCAGACGGTGACACGGGATCTGGGCGGCACGGCGTCCACTGAAGAATTCACCGACGCGATCATCGCCAAGCTGTGACGACGACGCTCTTTCATTGCTCCGATCTTCACTTCGGCCATCCGGCGGTGCCGGAACAGTACGAAGCGATCGAAGCGTTGATTCAAGAGCGAAAGTACGACGTCGTCGCGATCTCGGGTGACGTCTCACAACGCGCGCGCGCCGGCGAGTTTCAACGGGCGCGCGAGTTCATTCGCCAGGCCGAGAAGGTGAGCCACACGATCGTCGTGCCCGGCAACCACGACGTCGCCTGGTGGCTTGCGCCGCTCGGCTTCGGCGATCACGCAAAGATGTTCGCAAGGTACCGTGCATACATCAGCGAGGATCTCGAGCCGGTGCTCCGCGTTGCGGGCGCGACGCTCGTGGGGTTGAATACGTCGCAGGGGGTGAGTCGCCACACGCTCACCTGGAACATGCGCGACATTTCCATCATCGGGCATCTGACACGCGGGCAGATCGAGCGCGCGAAGGCGGAGTTCGGACGCTCGCGCGCCGACGACGCGCGCATCATTGTGATGCATCACAATCCCGTGAAGGGCGAGCTGTCCCAGCGGCACGGACTCAAGAACACCCAGCGCATCCTCGGCGCGTTCGCCGAGATGGGCGTCGATCTCGTGCTCTGCGGGCATGACCACCAGGAAGCGGTGCATTACATCGAGCACACCAAGCGTGGCACGATCATTTCGACGTCTGGCACGATCAGCAATCGTTCACGCGGCGGCCGGCCCTCGTCGGTGAACAGCATTCGGATCGCCGAAAAGGACATCGAGATCTCGACCTTCGTATGGTCGAACGACGAACGCACGTTCATCGCCGGACCGGTGAAATGCTTCGCACGCTGACCTCGATTTTTACACGCCGGCGCGATCCGGCGCAGCTCACGCTCGATTTCGCGGCGCCCCCGGCGCCAAGCGACGCCATCGAGCTGCTCGTGCGACTTCGAACGCTGGGATTGCGGAGAATCGACGATTGCCGCCTCACGCGAAACCGAAACGTGATGGTGAGCTTTCAGGGCAAGAGTCTTCGCGTGCACGAGGGCTATCTCGCCGCGCCGATCGAGGTGCACGAGGCGATCGTGCGATTCATCGAGGGCCGAACACGTGCCGAGCGACGTGCAGCCCGCGGGAAGATCGTCGCGTTCAAGGTGCAGACACCGCCGCAGACCCGACGGCGCGAGCTGACTCACCCCGACGACGAGCCACTCTCGCTCAAGCTCGGTGAGTGGCACGAGCGCTTCAACGCCGAACATTTCGGCGGCGACTTGAAAACGGTCCCGGTACGCGTGTCGCGCCGGATGCGGAGTCGGCTCGGTCACTACAGCGCGGCGACTGACCAGAAGGGTGCAGGCGCGGGCGCTGAGATCGCCATTTCGCGCCGGCATCTTCGGCGCCATGGCTGGACCGAGGCCCTCGAGACGCTGCTCCACGAGATGGTTCACCAATGGCAGGACGAAAACGGCCTGCCGATCGACCACGGTCCTCGGTTTCGAGCCAAGGCGCGAGAGGTGGGCATCGAGGCGTCGGCCAAGCGCGCGATGACGCCTTCCCCCAAGTCGTCTTAAATTCCCCTCATGTTCGACTTCTACGACATCGATTCGCTCCTCTCCGAGGAGGAGCGCGCAGTGCGCGCCAGCGTGCGCGCTTTCGTCGACGAGCGTGTGCTACCGATCATCGGCAAGTGCTACGTCGAGGGCCGTTTTCCGAAAGAGCTGGTTCCGGCCATGGCCGAGCTGGGCGTGTTCGGGGCCAACTTGCCCGAGCAGTACGGGTGCGCGGGGCTCAACAACGTCGCCTACGGTCTGATCATGCAGGAGCTCGAGCGCGGCGACTCGGGCGTTCGCTCCTTCGCGTCGGTCCAGGGCGCGCTCGCCATGTACCCGATCTACGCGTTCGGCAGCGAGGAACAACGTCAGAAATTTCTCCCGAAGATGGCCTCGGGCGAGATCATCGGCTGTTTCGGGTTGACGGAGCCGGACTATGGCTCGAATCCGTCCGGCATGATCACGATGGCGCGCCAACAGGCCGACGGAAGTTGGGTGCTCAATGGCGGCAAGATGTGGATCACGAACGGATCGACGGCGAACATCGCCGTTGTGTGGGCCAAGACGAACGGCGATAAGACCGATACGTCGATCCGCGGTTTCGTGGTCCCGACTGACACGCCCGGATTTCAGGCGCGCGACCAGAAGGGAAAGCTCTCGCTTCGCGCGAGCGACACGAGCGAGCTGGTGTTCCAGGACGTCGTGTTGCCGGCGGACGCCATTCTGCCCAAGTCGGGTGGCCTCAAGAGTCCGCTCATGTGTCTCACGCAAGCGCGCTACGGCATCTCGTGGGGCGCGATCGGCGCGGCGATGGCGTGTTTCGAGGAAGCGGCCGCCTATGCCAAGAACCGCGTGATGTTCGATCGGCCGATTGGCGGATTCCAGATCCAACAAACGCGTCTCGCCGACATGCTCACGGAGATCGTGAAGGGTCAGCTGCTGTCGCTCCACCTGGGTCGCATGAAGGACCTCGGGACGTTCACGCCGCAGCAGGTGTCGCTCGCCAAGAGAAACAACGTCAGCATCGCCACTGACATCGCCCGGGAGGCGCGACGACTCCTCGGCGCGAATGGAATCCTCGCCGAGTACGCGTCGATGCGGCACATGGAAAACTTGGAAAGTGTTTATACGTACGAAGGGACGCATGACGTCCATTCATTGGTCTTGGGGCAAGCCATTACCGGCTTGAATGCCTTCCGGTAGAGCGGCCCGGGTTCTGGCAGGTGTCGCGTCTGCCTGCCTGTTGTCGACGAGCGTGCCTGCGGCGATCGTCGCCCAACTCGCGCGAGGCGCAATAGACGGAGTGGTGACTGACACCGCTCTCGTGACCCTCGCCGGCGCCACCGTGTCGGTCATCGGCACGCCGATACACCTCACCACGAGCTCCAACGGCCGCTTCGCGATCAGTGAACTCCCCGCGGGTCGCTACACTCTGGACGTGCGGCGGATCGGCTACGCGCCGCTTTTCGCCCCAGTCGAGGTGACGGCGCGTGACACGGTGCGGGGGAGTTACAGCCTGCGGGCCGTACCGCCAATGCTGGACACGGTTGCTGTCACCGCTTTTCGGCCGCTATCATCGCGCTTGGGAGAGTTCGAAGAACGCCGGAGGTTGGGTCAGGGATCGTTCATTACACAGGCCGATATTGAGAAGCGCAATCCGCTGAGGCTCTCAGACCTTTTTCGGACCATTCCCTCGGTCACAGTCAACGGAACGGCGTGGTCCAGGCGGGTAGGGGTTTTGCCCTGTCCATTTCAGTTCTTCGTGGACGGTGTCTTGTTGCCCCAGCCGATCGACATGGACAAGTGGCTACCAGAACCGCGAGACCTCGCGGGTATCGAGGTCTACGCAGGCCCGGCGGACATTCCTCTGCAATACAAGACCGTCGGCTCGAGCGAAGGGTGGCGCAGCGGAGGTTTTTGCGGCGTCATTCTGCTCTGGACCAAGGACGGAGGATCATAACGTTGAAATGGCGTATGCCACGGACCTGGTACCGGGTGGACGAGCTAGCGATGGAACAGCCGCGGGCTAACGCTGACACATGCGGGCTAACGCGGTTTTTGGAAGTCACGGCCCGCCTGTTGGTAGTAGGACAACGACGTGTTTTTTGGAGGTGCCAGGATTGCTTCCATGCGCAATGAATCCCGGAGTTGTTCCCCAAACATTCAGGCCTTCGCGACGCGACGCCGGCCCGACTCCCGCGTTAGCCCGCATGTTTCAGCGTTAGCCCGCGGCCTCTTCCGCGCAAAGCCATCCCAAAGTACCAAGCCGTCTCGTACGCCATTCCAGGGCTGCTCCTGCACCTGTGTGGCGGCGTCACGCCCCCGACAGGGTTCAATTAACTTCCGCGTGGTCTTTCCCAGGAATTAGGACGTGAAGATCGCCGTTTGTCTCAAGAGAACTCCCGACTCCGAATCCCGTTTCAGGATCGCTGGCAGCGGTTCAGCGATCGATGAGACGGGTCTCAAGTTCGATATCGACGATTTCGCCAGCTACGCTGTCGAAGTCGCGTTGCAGATCAATGAAAAACAGGCGCCCGGCGAGACGGTCGCATTCGCGGTCGGGCCCGACGCTGTTCAGGAAACGCTGCGTAAGGCGATGAGCATGGGCGTCGATCGCGCGGTACAGTTGAAGACCGATGCACCAACCTATGATGGACTCGCCATCGCCAAGGCATTGGCCGCGGAGCTCAAGGCCGGCGGCTTCGATCTGGTTTTCTTCGGCAAGCACGCGTTCGACACGTCGGGCGGCATCGTCGGGACCGCGACGGCCGAGCTGCTCGGCGTTGCGTGTGTGACGTCGGCATCGAAGCTCGAGATCGCGAGCGGGAAGGGAACGGCGCGCCGCGAACTGGAGGGCGTCGCCGAGATCGTGGAGTTCTCGTTGCCGGCGGTCGTCACAATCGACGAAGGGATCGCGCGCCCGCGCTATCCGTCGCTCAAGGGCATCATGGCCGCCAAGAAAAAACCGCTCGAGACGAAGCCGGCGCAGCTTGGGCAGCCGCGCGTGACGGTGAAGGGAATGTCACTGCCGCCAGATCGCCCGCCCGGCCGCATTGTCGGCGAAGGTGTCGCCGCCGTGCCCGAGCTTGTTCGACTTCTCAGATCCGAAGCCAAGGTGCTCTGAGCGCCCCCCCCCATGCCCAATATTCTCGTCTTTGCTGAAACGCGCGGCGGTGCGCTGCGGAAAGTCGCGTTCGAAACTGTGAGCGCCGCGCGCGCGCTGGTCGACGCCAATGGCGGCGGGCAGGTGCACGCGCTCTGCGCCGTTCCTTCGGGCGGCGCGGGCCTCGCCGAGCAATTAGGGAAGCACGGCGCCGACGTCGTTCTGACAGCCGAGAATCCAGGATTCGCGAACTATGCGCGCGAGGCAGTGGCGGCGACGGTCGCCGCGCGCGCGAAGAGTGGCGGATACCGTGCGGTTCTCGTGAGCTTTTCGGCACAAGGGCGTGATCTCGCGCCTCGACTCGCCGCCAAGCTCGACGCGCCGGTTGCGGCCGACGTGACCGAAATTCGAATCGCCGGAGATTCGGTCGTCGTCAAGCATCCCGTGTACGCCAACAAGGTCATCGCGACGTTGCAGCTGGACGGACCGCTGGTCGTTCTCTCGACCAGGCCCGGCGCGTTCCCAGTGACCGAGACGCCTCGCACCGCGACCGTCGAGTCGCTTGCGCCGGCGAGCGATCCCTCGGCCGAGAAGGTTGTGGTGAAAGAGATGCAGGAAGGTGGGAAGGGAAAGATCGACCTCGGCGAAGCGCCAGTGATCGTCGCCGGCGGGCGCGGCCTCAAGGCGCCGGAGAACTTCAAGCTCGTCGAGGATCTCGCCGCGGCGTTCGGCAACGCCGCCGTCGGCGCGACGCGCGCCGTGACCGACGAAGGGTGGCGCCCGCACAGCGACCAGATCGGACAAACCGGACGGCAAGTGAGTCCACAGCTCTACGTCGCGGTCGGCATCTCCGGCGCGATCCAGCATCTTGCCGGCATGCGCAGCTCCAAGACGATCGTCGCAATCAACAAGGATAAGGAAGCGCCGATCTTCAAAGTCGCCGATTACGGCATCGTGGGCGACGTGCTCGAGGTGGTGCCCGCGCTCACCCAGGCGGTGCGAGAGGCCAAGGCGAGCGGCTGATGACGACGTCGATCGTCGTCTTTCTCCTGGTGCTGACCGCCGGCGCGGGTTTTTTCGCGCTCAATGTGCAGCGCCTCGTACGCTATCTCCGCATCGGTCTGCCGGAAAACCGGACGAACGATCCCGGCAAGCGCGTCGAGAACGTACTGAGCATCGGCATCGCGCAATCGAAGATCTTCCGCGATCCGATCGCCGGTCCGATGCACGCGGCGATCTTCTGGGGGTTCGTCGTCCTCACAGCCGGTACGATTGAAATCCTGATCCAGGGCGTCTTCAACGCTTTTTCGTACGACGCCCTGCTCCCCGATCCGATTTACCGTTTTTACGCGTTCTCGCAGGACGCGTTCGCCGTCCTCGTGCTCGGCGCGATCGGCTTCGCAATGTACCGCCGGCTCGTGCTGCACCCGAAGCGACTCGAGGGCGATAAGCTCGAGCACACCGACGCGCTGATCATCCTCTCGTTGATCGGCGGCCTGATGGTGACGTTGCTGCTCACCAACGCGTACGCCTATCTCGCCGGATCCACTCTCGTCGGACCGGAGAAGTTCGCGTCACGGATTACGGCGCAAATGCTCGGACGCTCGGTGAGCAATCCGGCGCTCTGGTCCGGCGTCTTCTGGTGGGGCCACGTCATCATTCTGCTCGTCTTCCTGAATTACCTGCCGTACTCGAAGCATCTGCACGTCGTCTCGTCGCTGATCAACGTCTACTTCTCGAATACGAGCGGCCCCGGACAGAAAGGTGTGATGCGGCCGATGGACCTCGAGGCCGAGGTCGAGCAGTTCGGCGCGTCCGACGTGGATCACCTGACCTGGAAGAATCTGCTCGACGGCTATTCATGCACCGAGTGCGGCCGGTGTACGGCGGCTTGTCCCGCGAACATCACCGGAAAGACGCTGAGTCCGCGCAAGATCGTCGTCAACACGCGCCAGCGCCTAATGGAAAAGGCGCCGCTCGAGACGGGCGACCGGATGGAGTTCGTGCATCCGCGGCTCGTGCATGGAGAAGGTGGCGACGCCGGCGCGGCAACCGCGACGCAAGTCGTCGCCGACCGCCTCCTCGACACCTACATCACCGAAGAAGAGCTCTGGGCGTGCACGAGTTGCCGCGCCTGCGTGCAGGAATGTCCGGTGTCGATCGACCAGCTGGACATCATCAACCAGATGCGGCGCTACCTGGTGTTGACCGAGTCGCGCTTTCCGGAAGAGGTCCAGCCCGCCTTCGAGTCGCTGGAACGCAACGGCTCACCGTGGGCGTTCAGCCCGGGCGATCGCGCGCGGTGGGCCGACGGAATGGACATTCCGACGATGGCAGAGCTGCTCGAGCGCGGCGAACGGCCCGACATCCTTTTCTGGGTCGGGTGTATGGGCTCGTTCGACGACCGCGCGAAGAAGATCACCGTCGCCTTTGCGAGAATTCTCAAGGCGTGCGGGATCAACTTCGCCATCCTCGGTCAGGAGGAGCACTGCCACGGCGATCCGGCTCGCCGCATGGGCAACGAATATCTCTATCAGATGCTCGCCAAGGACACGATCGGCACCCTCGATCGCTATGAAGTGAAGACGATCGTCACCAGCTGTCCGCACTGCTTCCATCAGATCGGCAACGAGTTCCCGGACCTCGGCGGTAACTACGAGGTCATTCACCACTCGACGTTCATCGAACGCTTGCTCGAGAAGAACCTCGTCCCGTTGCAGAGCGAAAACGGGAAGCGGCTGACCGTAGCGTACCACGACTCGTGCTATCTCGGCCGCTACAACGACATCTACGACGCTCCGCGCGCGACGCTCAAGCGCGCGCTGCCGGTCGTCGACATCGTCGAACCGAAGCGGAGCCGCGATCGCGGACTGTGCTGCGGGGCGGGCGGCGGGCGCATGTGGATGGAAGAGCGGCAGGGCAAGCGGATCAACGTCGAGCGAACCGAAGAGCTGCTCGCGACGGGAGCGGACACGATCGCCGTTGCGTGTCCGTTCTGCATGACGATGATCAGCGACGGCGTGAAAGCCGCCGCCGCCGACGTCCCGGTGCTCGACATCGCCGAGGTTGTCGCCGGCCAGCTTGCGAGCTAGCGTCGCGAAATCTCGTAAATCGTGATCGTTTGACGCACTTTCGCTTCCGCGAAGCGGTGCTCCGTGGTCGATCGCAGTGATAGCCCGCAGGTTGTCAGCGATCGCAGGAACTCATCCCGGCCGACGCGACCGGGATCGGCGAGGTAGGCCGTTCCATCATTAGCCAGCAGCGCGGCAATCGCCGCGGGCACGAGCGTTCCGTACTCCCGCTCGTAGAGCACGTCGGACGCGACGACCACATCGAATTGCGGCGGCTCCTCGGGAAGGGCACGCCAATCGAGCAGCATCGTGTCCGGCGCGGATGCGTCGTTGAGCCAGGCGTTCGCGCGCGCGAAGCGCAACGCATCTTCGTAGTAATCGGACACCGTGACCCGAAATCCGCCGAGTGCCGCCGCCGTTGCGACCAACCCGGCGCCGCAGCCGAGCTCGAGGAGCGTTCGGCCGCGTGGACTCATCTCGACAAGATGCGCCGCCAGAATGCGCGACGACGGCCAGATCTCGGCCCAATACGGCAGCCGCTCGTCCCGGTCGAAGTCGCGCTCGTCGATCAGATCCTCGGCGCTTTCCGGGTGCAACAACACGATATTCCGCCCGGCGACATCGATCCGCGACTTGATCGTTCGAAAGCGCCGCTCGAGCGATGCGACGAGCCGGTTGCTAGCCGGCTCGCTCACAGCTCGAGATGCATCGCCGAAAGCGCGCCCTCGCCGAGCGGGAGGACGCGCGCCGTTTCTCCAGCGCGAATCGTCGTTCGGTCCGGCGGGACGATGAGCAGAGCGTTCGCGCGAGACATCGAAGTGAGCAGCCCCGAGCCCTGTGGCCCGGTGAGCCGCGCCAGTGCGGTGCCGTCGTCCCACTCGACGATCACTCGCATGAAGTGTGTGAGCGGCGCGGCGATGGAGACGTCCTCGCGCAGCCGCACCTCGACGGTCCTTTTGAAAACCTGTCGTTCGCCGCGCAGCCGCCGGATCACGGGCCGGGCGAAGAGCTCGAAGGTGACCATCGCCGACACAGGATTGCCGGGCAATCCGAGCCAGGGCATTCCGTGCAGCGTCCCGAAGCCGAGCGGCGCGCCCGGTCGCATGAGAACACGCCACAGGTGCAGCTCGGCACCGAGCGATTTGAGCACGTCCTTCGTGAAGTCGAATGCGCCGACGGAAACGCCGCCCGACGTGATCAGCAGATCGCACTCGCGCGCTCCCCGCCCGCTCATGCGTTCGGCGTAGCTGCCAGGGTCGTCGCGCACGATGCCGAGGTCGACCGGCTCTCCGCCGGCGCCGAGCACGTTCGCGCCGATCGTGTAGCTGTTCGACGTGACGATGCGATCGCCGCGGCGCACTTCGTCAAAGCGATCGAGATCGACGAGCTCGTCGCCGGAGGCGAGCACGGCGACCCGTGGGCGGCGGTGCACCTTCACTGTCGCCGCGCCCACCGACGCGAGGACGCCGAATTGCGCCGGCCCGATCACCGAACCAGCCGTCACCGCGATATCGCCCGCCCGCAAATCCTCGCCGCGCGGACGCACGTTGCGACCGGCGTCGCGCGCGTCGCGAATCGTGACACGCGTTTCGCCGCCGTCCGTGTCCTCGACACGAATCACCGAATCCGCGCCGTCCGGGACCGGAGCGCCGGTCATGATCCGGATTGCCGTTCCACCCTCGACGGGCCGAGTCGGTCGCTGCCCGGCGCGTACCGTCTCCAGCACCGGGAGCACCACAGGAGCATCCTTCGCGGCACCGGCGACGTCCGCCGCGCGCACCGCGTAGCCGTCCATCGAGGAATTATCCCAGGGCGGATGCTCGATGGGTGAAACGACATCCTCGGCGAGTACGAGGCCGAGCGACTCGCGCAGTGGAACCGCGACGGGCGGAAGGGGAGTGACCGCGGCGAGGATCCGCTCGCTCGCCTCGCGAACGCTGAACGCCACTTAGCGAAGCCGCATAGCGGCGAGCCGCACGGCGATGGCGTCCTGCACGCGCTCCACGGAACGAATCGGCACCGTCCAGTTGTTCGACAGAAAGCTGAAGATCAACATGTGACGGTCCGCCGTTGTTACGTACCCGGAGAGCGAGCGCGATTGCGCGACTGATCCGGTCTTCGCGTGAACGTTGTTCTCGGCCGGCGTGCCCTTCATGCGATTTCGAATCGTTCCGTCGATCCCGGCGATCGGCAGCGCATCGTAGTAGACGCTGAAGCTCGGAGACTTCCGCATCGCGTCGAGAATGCGAACGACGGTCTGCGGCGAGATATAGTCGTAGCGCGACAGGCCGCTCCCGTCGCGCACGACCGCCTCGAGCGGAACCGCCGCGCCCCATGACGCGATCTGTCGCTCGACGATTGCCCGCGCGCTGTCCGGACGACCGGCCCCGACCTTCTCGAGAGCGATCGTGCGAAACAACATTTCGGCGATCTGATTCTGCGACGGCTTCATCAGCGCTTTGAGAATCTCGCTCAGCGGCGGCGACGTGAGCGTGGCGAGTGTGTCGACGCGCGCCAGCGTGTCCGTCGGCTGATCGTCGAACGAGACGCCGCGGTCGGTGAGCGCTTCGCGGACGGCGGCCAGGTAGGCGTCGTCGACGTTGTGATGCGTCACCTCGATCACCGCGGTATCGCGCACGCCCAACGTCCCGGTAAGAATGACGTCCCAGCTCGTGCTGTCCTTTCGCGCCACGAGCGTGTTGGCGCGACGACGCGCGCTGTCGCCGGCGGCGACGGCGACGGTGGTCGCGCTGATCCGTACGCGCGGCGTGGACCGCGCGGGCCTTACGACGACCGTGACCGGATCGCCAGGTCGTTCGCCCGCTCGCACGTGCAGCTCGCTGAACCCTTCGTTGAACAGCAGCTCGTCGATCGGCGCGGAATACGAATCCTCGAAGTCGTCGTACGACCATCCGAAGCCAAGCTCGCTGCCGGGAAAGCGATCGCCAACGGCCGCGACTCGCCCGGTGACGTGGCGAATGCCGCGCGCGACGATCGAGTCGGCCATCGCCCGCAGCGGCAGCATCGCGTCGCGAAGCATGTGATCGCTCACGGAGGGATCGCCGCGGCCAACGACGACGAGATCGCCGGTCAGCGTGCCGCCGCTCACCGGCCCACGTGCGGCGAACGACGTGCGATAACGGTAGTCGGGGCCGAGCTGGGTCAGCGCGGTCGCCGAGGTCAGGATCTTCATGTTCGACGCCGGCATGAACAACTTGCCGGCGTTGCGCGAGTAGAGCGTATCGCGGCGCTCCGGATCGACGACGAGGATTCCCCAGTGCGCGTTCGAGAACTCCGGCGCGTCGGTCATCGAGTCGATGAACGCGCGAAGCGATGCGTCGCGACCGGTGCTGATCGAACCGGGACGCGGCGCGACCGCGGCCGGCTGGCGACAAGCCAGCAGGAGGATCGAAACAGCGAGAACGCGGGCGTTAGGCATCGCAGGCGGTGAGGGGCGCATTCGTGAAAATAGGCGATCGACCCGCGATCAACGCATCCTAGCGAAGCGCCATCGCTTCGGCGATGCGAAGATCCTCGGGCGCGTTCACGTTGAAGAAGAGTCGTTCAGGATCGCCGAGTCGAGTGACTTCGTCGAGCGAGATGCGCGCAACGCGCGGAAGGTACTCCACCACGGCCATCATTCGCAGATTACCGGCGTCGAGCGCGCGCTCGATCGCGTCGAGACAGTCGCGCGTGTACAGCGCGCACATCGGCTGCGGACCGTTGGGACCTTCGGGAACCACCGCGCCGGCCGTCGGTGTCAGCCCTTCGATGACGGCGCGCAACAGCGCCTCCGTCACGAACGGCATGTCCCAGGCAACGACGAAAACCCTGTCCGCGTGAAGGAGCGCCGTGTGCACGCCGACGATGCTTGCCCGCTCGCTGCGCTCATCGCGCCACACGGTCGCGCCGTCGAGCCACTCCGACGCGTCGGGCGCATTGCTCACGATCGCGATCGTTTCGACGACTGGCCGCAGCGCGCTGGCGATGCGATCGATGATGCGCTGACCGCCGACTTCCAGCAGTCCTTTCGCTTGGCCACCGAAGCGTGAGCTCGCGCCGCCCGCGACGATGGCGCCGGTGATGCCGCCCTCCATCATCACGCGTTCGGGGTGGGGCGAAACGTCGCGCGGAGTGTTTGGTCTTCGGCGATCATCACTTCCGTGACGCGCGCAGCGTCGCCGAGCGCGCGCTGCACGCGATCGCAAACGAACCGAGCCAACTCTTCGCCGGTCGGAATGAGCTTGCCGTCGGCGAACTCCGGGATGTCGAGATTGATGTTGCGGTGGTCGAAGCGCTCGCGCACTTCGCTCGTCAGGACGCGGTCGAGCACGCCGAGGTCGACGATCATCCCCGTCGCCGGATCGAGCGTGCCGGTGACGGTGACGTCGCACACGTAGCTATGGCCGTGAAAGCTTTCGCGCGCGCACAGCCCAAACGCACGCGCGTTTTGCTCGTCGGACCAGTCAGGTCGCCTGTAGCGATGCGCCGCGGCAAAGGTCACGCGGCGAGTGAGATAGAGCGCCATTGCCACTCAAAACTGCCGTGGAATGGCGCGCGCGCGCCAGCGCGCTCAGTGATCTTCGCCGAATTCGTTTCGGCCGGTGAGGCCTTCCTGGGTCGGACTCTCCGGCGGGATCCACGGGGTGCCGTCCTGGATGGCTCGGCCGACGTCCCTCGTGCCGTACAGCTCACCGTCGAGATCCCCGTGCGGGGTCTCCGTCTCCGGCTCCATCGGCACAGGCTTGTCGCCCAGCAACAGCCCGTCCATGCGATCCTCGTTGGCCAGATGCTCGTCCACCGCTTCCGGGTTCGTCGCGCGACGCGTCGGATCGACGAACACGTTGTTCTGGCACCGCTGCGCGCCGACGAGGTCCGTCACGACATGCTCGGCGACGAGGCGCTCGCCGTCGGTCCCGACGCGGCCATTGAGAATGACGAGACCGTTCTGCACCTCGACGGTGAAGTCGTCGATGTCGAGCCCATTGTGCCCGGCGAGATGATCGCGAACCACGCCGCGAAGCTCGTCGTCGTTCAGGTCGTCGATGCCGTTCAGGTCTTCGAAATCGCGCGCCATGGGGTCCGCCTTCGTTGTGTTCGGCAAACCCTCGCGTCGATTCCAGTCGCTAGAACAACCGCGAGATCCCGAGGGTGAACGCCGGATTGTTCAACCAGAACGACTTCGCTTGCGTTGCCGAAACGACGGGAGTGCCTCCCGTCGGCTCGAGGTAATACGTCTGCGGGTATCCGAGCTGGTACATGCGGTTCGTGAGGTCGGCCCGAATGGACCAACGACCGCCAGGCACGTATCGGACGCCGCCGCCCCACGTGAATGCAAAGCGGGTGCCGAACTTGAACCCGCCAGAATCCGCCTTCGATCGCAAATCAGAGACGAACCCAAGGCCGCCCGCGATCTCCGGAACGATGTGGTGCCAGCTCTTCGAGCCGGTGAGACTCAACCCGAGGCCGGCAGTGGCCGAATAGAGCGGACGGCTGCCGGTTCCGAGATTCCGGGCGGGCTCCGGTTTCGCCGGGTCGATCAAGTTCCGGTCTGAGGAAATCCTCGCGATCTCTCCGGTGAGATGAGCGGGGCCACCGGCGCGCCACTCGTAGTGCAGGCCGGTGATGAATCCGCTTTGCGGCCCCACGTCTGCCGGATCCCGGTGCGCGTGGTACTGGCCGCCGATGAGCGTCAGCTCCTGCGCGTGCTCGAGGTCGAGATACGGACTGCGCGCCGGCGGATAACCCACCTGCGCGCTCGCCCGTGCGCCGATCGAGGTGCCGGCAACGACGAGTCCAGCGATCAACAGTGCGCGGTGTCGCGTCACGTTCAAGCTCCTATCTGGCGCAGATCCACGCCGGTCATTTCGTTTGGTTTTTCCAGGCCGAGCAGCGTCAGCAACGTCGGCCCAACATCACAGAGCGCGCCGCCACCGCGCAACGGCTTCGAACCGTCGGGATCGACGACGATGAACGGTACCGGATTCGTCGTGTGCGCGGTGTGCGGTCCGCCCGTCTCCGGATCGATCATCATCTCACAGTTTCCATGATCCGCCGTGATGAGGAGACGCGCACCTGAACGCTCTCCCGACTTCATCACCCGGGCAAGACACGCGTCCACCGTCTCGACCGCTTTGATCGTCGCCGGTATGGAGCCCGTGTGTCCGACCATGTCACCGTTGGCGTAGTTGCAGAGAATAAACTCATGCTCGCGCTTCTCGATGGCGTCGCACAAAACATCGGTGACACCCGGCGCGCTCATCTCGGGCATGAGGTCATAGGTCGCGACCTTCTGGCTCGGGACCAGAAGACGGTCCTCGCCCGGAAAGGGCGTTTCGACCCCTCCGTTGAAGAAGTACGTCACGTGGGCGTACTTCTCGGTCTCGGCCGTGCGGAACATGTGCATGCCCGCTTTGGACACCACTTCGCCGACGATGTTCGCCATCGATTGCGGGGGAAAGGCAACCGGAAGGTCGAACGTCCGGTCGTAGGCCGTCATCGTCGCGACATGCAGCTTCGGTCGCGACGAGACGTCGAAGCCGTCGAACGCCGGATCCGTCAGCGCGCGGACGATCTGGCGCATGCGGTCCGCGCGGAAATTGAAACAGATGATCGAGTCACCGTCGCGCATTGGCGCGACCGGCTTCCCGTCGTTCACGATCACCGTCGGGATGATGAATTCGTCCGTCTCATTCCGCTCGTACGATTGCCGAATCACGTCGATCGGATCGGTTCCGGTGGGGCCGACTCCGTCCACCGCCACGCGATACCACTTCTCGGTGCGGTCCCAGCGTTTGTCGCGGTCCATCCCGAAGTAACGTCCGCCGAGGCTGCCGACGACGGCTCGGCCGTTGGCATTCTGAAGTACCTGGCGCATGTACCCGAGGCCCGAGCGCGGCATCGTGTCGCGCCCATCGAGCAACGCGTGAACGGCAACTCGCGGCACTCCACGCATAGCGCACAGATCGATCAAAGCGAATAGGTGGGCGTCGATCGCGTGAACGCCGCCCTTTCCGATGAGGCCCATCAGGTGGACGGTTCCGCCAGTATGCTTGGCGTGGTCGCACGCGTTCAGGAACACCGGGTTCTCGAAAAACGATGAATCCATGACTGCCTGGCCGATGCGTACGAGATCCTGCATGACAACTCGCCCCGCACCGAGGTTCAAATGGCCGACCTCGCTGTTGCCCATCTGGCCCTCCGGCAGTCCCACGGCGAGACCGGACGCGTCGAGGAGTGTTCCCGGAAAGTTCGCGACGAGCGCGTCCCAAGTGGGTGTTTTGGCAAGGGCAATCGCGTTCCCGTGACGCTCAGGGCGGTAACCCCACCCGTCGAGCACGACGAGGACAACCGGACTCTTGGGCACAAAAAACGAGGTAGAAGGATTCGAGCCCGGCGGATTGCCGAATTCGAGGCGGCGAGAAATCTAAAATGGCTGGACGCTAACGGGCCCAACCCCTATCATGGCGGCATGGCAGAGCGGGAAAAAGGACGCTGGGGCGCGTTCGCGGCAATAGTCGCGGCCGCGCTCGGCATCGTCCAATTCTATAAACCGGCGAGCCCGGCACCGACGCAGCCGTTTGCGGCGCTTGCGCGCGCACGCGGGCTGTCGGCTGGCGCGTCGCTGAACGCCTTTGGCGACAGCCGCGAGGTGCGGCTGCGCTTCGCTCTGCCCGCCAGCCTGGTCGAGTTCCCGCTCGAGGTCAGCGGCGACGTGAGCTCGCTCGCCTACGAATGGATCGCCGCGGACGACACCACCCGCCGCACGGGGCTGCAACCGATCAGCGGAGCGTCGTTCATCAGTCCGAGCACCCCGGGCTATTACCACCTGGCAGTCGTACGCGGGACCGACCGACAGATCATCACGGAGCCGACCCTCGCGGTCATGGTTCCGTTTCAGGAAAAGATCGGCGCCACGCTCAACGGGTACCGCATCGGGACGTACATCGCGGAGCGACTTTCCGGACACGATCATCCGCTTGGCTTCCTCCAGGTAGATCGCGGCGACGTCGACCGCAGAGTCAGCACGCACCTTCGCCTCGGCGACTTCGTCACCCGTGATCAACAAGACGTCTGGCCGAAGTACGTCGCCTTGAATCCACGCTTGCTCGACAAGCTCGAGCTGGTGCTCGCGAGAATCGGTGCGCAAGCTCGGTTCAGGCGTGCCGCCGAGGATTCGCGCGAAGTGGCATTTGACGTGCACAGCGGTTTCCGGACGCCGGCCCACAACCGCGGCGTCTGGCGGGCGGCGAGCGACAGTCGTCACCAGTACGGTGACGCGGCCGATCTCGCGATCGACGCTGACGGCGACGGACGCATCACCGCGCGCGACGAGGCATTGGTCGTGCGAGCCGTGGACGAGGTGGAGAGCGAGCACCCCGACCTCATCGGCGGCCTCGGGCTGTACACGAGCGCGGCGTACAACACGCCATACGTGCACATCGACGCTCGAGGCAGCAGGTCGCGCTGGAAAGGCTGACACACCCAGAACAACAAAACGGCGAATGAACGAGCATCTGCGCGACCGAATTCTCAGAAAGCTGGAGACCCTCTCGGACGAGCGCGGATATCAGGTGCTCGACTACGTCGAGTTCCTCGAGTCGCGATACGCCGAACGTCCGTCGCCGAACGCGAGCGTCTTCACGCGGTTCACCGAAGCGATTGAAGACAAGCTGCGCGCGGGCAAAGTCTCCGCGAGCGCGATCGCCGAGACCGTCGGGTTCATGAATCGCGCGGCGAACGTGTTGAACAACGCCGTGGAGACGGGCAAGAGCATGGCGAACGAGCTGGTGAACACGGCGCGGCCAGGATCTCAGTCCAGCCCGCAGCCTCCGCCGTCGACGAATACGAACGCGTCGTCGACCGCACATGACATCAAAGATCCAGGCGGATCCGGAGAGACGCTCTGATGGCTACGCGATCGGCAGCGCGCACCAAGCGGCGTCCCGCGGAGGAGGCTCCGGCCGCGGGCGCACCACGAACGGGCGCCAAGCGCACCGTCATGTACTACGTCCGGCAGCTGCCGCAGTACGTTCGACTGCTCGGCGGCCTGATTACCGATCCGCGCGTTGCGCTGATGGACAAACTCTTTGTCTTCGGCGCGATCGCGTACATCGTCATGCCGATCGACCTGATCCCGGACTTCATTCCGTTCTTCGGCGAGATCGACGACGTGTATTTGCTGGTGCTCGCACTCCAGCGACTGATCGCCAACGCCGGTCGCGTCGTGCTGCTCGATCACTGGTCCGGAGAGGCGGCGGATCTGGGCGATCTGAACCTTCGCGGCGCGCTGGCGGCCGCGGCGTTCTTTCTGCCGAAACGGATTCGGAGGCGTCTGCGCGTGATCGGCAGGTAAGTCGTCGGCCTACCGCGGGGTAGGGAGCGCGCCTACATTCCACCATGGCAACCAGAACTCGAGTATCAGCCCGGCCCGCCATCCCCGAAAAATCGGGAGGCGGGCTTTCGCGTATAGAGGATCAGTCACGCCCAGGACGCGTTCGCGAGGACTTCGCGCTCACCTTCGACGACGTCCTACTCGTCCCGCGGCGTTCGCAGACCCACCCGAAGGACGTGTCTGTCGTCTCGCGCTTCACGCGCGGCATCGAGCTGCGGATCCCGCTCGTTTCCGCGGCGATGGACACGGTCACCGAGTCGGAGATGGCCATCGCCATCGCCAGGGCCGGTGGAATCGGCGTCCTCCACAAGAACATGTCGATCGATCGGCAGGCCGCCGAAGTGGATCGGGTGAAGCGATCCGAGAGCGGCATGATCCTCAAGCCGATCACCCTGAGACCCAGCGATACGGTGCGCGAGGCAACCGCCTTGATGCACCGTTTTCGCATCTCGGGAGTTCCGATCGTCGACGACGAGGAGCGTCTCGTCGGCATCATCACGAACCGCGATCTCCAGTTCGAGCGGGAATTGGACCGTCCGCTGAGCGAGGCGATGACCAGCGAAGGGCTGATCACCGCGCGCGAGGGCACGACACTGGACGAAGCAGAGCAGATCCTCGGGCGGAATCGCATCGAGAAGCTTCCCGTCGTGGACGGCGTGGGCGTGCTGAAAGGTCTCATCACGATCAAGGACATTCACAAGCGCCGTCAGTATCCCGACGCGAACAAGGACAAGTTCGGACGCCTCCGCGTCGCGGCAGCGATCGGCGCGGGTGGCGACTTCCTGGTGCGGGCTCGCGCGCTGATCGACGCGGCCGTCGACGCGATCATCATCGACACCGCGCACGGTCACGCCGAGACGGTGCTCGAGGCGACGGAAAAGGTCCGCGAAGCGTTCCCCGACACACAGCTCGTCGCCGGCAATATCGCGACGCGCGAGGCGGCCGAAGCGCTCGTCGAGCGTGGGGTGGATGCGGTGAAGGTCGGCGTCGGACCAGGCTCGATCTGCACGACGCGAGTCGTGACGGGCGTTGGCGTGCCGCAACTCACCGCCGTCCTCGATGCGGTCGACGGGGCAGGGGACGTTCCGGTCATCGCCGACGGCGGTATCAAATACTCAGGCGACGCGGTCAAGGCGCTCGCCGCGGGCGCGTCGAGCGTGATGATGGGATCGATGCTCGCCGGCACGGAAGAGAGTCCGGGCGAGACATTCTTGCTCGAAGGCCGTCGCTTCAAGATGGTGCGCGGCATGGGCAGCCTCTCGGCGATGCAGGACGGAAGTGCCGACCGCTATTTCCAGGAAGGCGAGCTGTCGCCGAAGAAGCTCGTACCCGAAGGCATCGAAGGGCGCGTGCCCTATCGCGGTCCTGTGGGCGACGTCCTCTTCCAGATGGTCGGTGGGCTGCGCAGCGGAATGGGCTACGTCGGCTGCGCGTCGATCGATGAACTACGCTCGGAAACGGAATTCGTGCGCATCACGAGCGCCGGTCTTCGCGAGTCGCATCCGCACGACGTGCAGATCACCCGCGAGGCGCCGAACTACTCGGTTTGATCGATAAACGGATTGTTCTTCGCGTCGCCCTCTGGACATGCGGGCGCACGTGCTCTACTTCACGAGGTTGTTCTGCCGAGCGCGCTTAGGCCGATACTGGTGCTCGGGGGGCCGTCGGATGTCATTGACACGGCGGCCCTCGCGGTGAAGATTTGCATACAATTCTCGCCAGCCCGTCCTAGACGGGCGTAACAGATGAATCATCCACGAACCTAGGAGGGGTGGCGTGGCCGGCGAACTCACACGGACGAAATCAATCGATCGGTTGATCGCGGAAAGCGCAGCCGAAGGCGAAAGCGGGAAGGGCCTGAAAAGGACGTTGGGTCCGGGCGCCCTGATTGCCCTTGGGATTGGCGCGATCATTGGCGCTGGTCTGTTCGTCCGAACGGCCGCCGCCATCGCCGAACGGGCCGGTCCTTCGGTCACCCTCGCATTCATCGTCGCGGGCATCGGCTGCGCGTTCGCCGGCCTGTGTTACGCGGAGTTCGCGTCGATGATTCCGATCGCGGGCAGCGCGTACACCTATTCGTACGTCACGATGGGCGAGCTGGTGGCGTGGATCATCGGATGGGATCTGGTGCTCGAGTACGCGGTCGGAGCGGCCACGGTCGCCATCGCCTGGAGCGAGTACTTCAACAAAGTTCTTGGCTTTTTCGGGATGGCAATCCCGTATCAGTGGTATCACTCACCATTCGAGACGAGTACGGCGGGTGTTCATGGCATGATGAACATTCCCGCCGTTTTCATTTTGCTCGTCCTCTCGCTGCTGCTGGTCCGCGGCACGCAGGAGTCGGCGTGGGTGAACAACCTGATCGTGATCACCAAGGTCGCCATCGTGATCATGGTCATCATGTTCGGTTGGCACTTCATCAATCCCGCGAACCACACGCCGTTCGTCCCCAGCACGACGACGTATACGACGGCTGAGGGCGTGAATCACCCCTTTGGCGGCGTCATGGGGATTCTCGGCGCGGCGGGCGTGGTGTTCTTCGCCTTCATCGGATTCGACGCCGTGTCCACCGCGGCGCAGGAAGCGAAGAATCCGAAGCGAGACATGCCGATCGGCATCCTCGGTTCGCTCGTGATTTGTACGGTGCTCTACGTGCTCTTCTCCTACGTGCTGAGCGGCTTGGCCGACGTGAACTTCTTCCGCACGCAGGGTAAGGAAGCGTCGGTGACCGCGGCGATCGCCGCCTACATGCCGGGCTACTCCTGGTTGGCCAACTTCGTGACGGTCGCGATTCTCGCCGGTTTTTCGTCCGTCATCCTCGTCATGCTCCTCGGCCAGTCGCGCGTGTTCTACTCGATGAGCAAGGACGGCCTGGTGCCGGGCGTGTTCTCCGAGGTCCACCCGCGCTTCCGGACGCCGTACAAGTCGAACATGCTCTTCTTCCTGGTGACGGCGATCTTCGGCGGCTTCATCCCCGGCGACATCGTCGGCGAGATGACGAGCATCGGAACGCTGTTCGCGTTCATCCTGGTGTGCGCGGGTGTGTGGATCATGCGCGTGCAACGCCCCGACCTGCCGCGTGCCTTCCGGACGCCGGCAGTCCCCGTGGTCGCGACGCTCGGCATCGTCACGTGCGGCGCGATGATCTATGGACTTGGGTGGACGAACTGGCTGCGTCTGATCGTCTGGTTGGTCATCGGCCTGGTCATCTATTTCGGGTACGGCCGCAGCCACTCGCGGCTGTCTGCGTACGCCGGCGGCGCGGAGCCCGTCGCGGCCGACTAGCCGTCATCCTGAGCGAGCAACGCGAGCGAGGGATCTACTGTCCTGATCTGGCAACCAGACCGGGAGGGTAGATCCCTCGGGCGCTTCGCGCCCTCAGGATGACAGTAGGCAGCTTCGTCCCGCAGGACGACATTAGGTTTCGCTGCGGAATGTCACACACCGTCAGCGAGTACCTCACCATCCCCCAGCCGCGACGCGCCGCGATCGAGCAGCTGGCGCGCGAATTCATCCCCGGCCGCCGCGTCGCGCTGTCGACGCACATGAACGCCGACGGCGACGGCTGCGGTTCCGAGGTCGCTCTGGCGTTGATGCTGGCGCAGCGCGGCCTCGACGTCCGGATCGTGAATCCGACGTCCTGGCCCGACCTGTTCGACTTTCTGCTCGAGGGTGTCAGCGATCGCAGCGCCGACGGTTCGGCCGCCTTTCGCGACATCGATCTGCTGATCGTGCTCGACATCAGCGACGTGAAGCGTCTGGGCTCACTCGCCGAAAGCGTGCGGCGGCTCGCCGTGCCGAAAATGGTGATCGATCACCACATCGCCTCCGACGATCCCGCGGGCAGCATCGTGTTGACCGACGTCGCGGCATGCGCCACCGGCGAGCTGGTGTACGATCTGGCCCGCGTCCTCGATTACGAGATCACGCCGCCAGTCGCGCGCGCTCTCTACGCGGCGATTCTCACGGACACGGGAAGCTTCCGCTTCAGCAACGCGACGCCGCGCTGCCACGCGATCGCCGCTGATCTTCTGGCGGCAGGCGTCAATCCGGAGGAGATGTACGTCCGCGTCTATGCCTCCGCCCCCGCGGGCCGGCTGCGGCTTCTCGCCGAAGTGCTGTCCACACTAGGCGTCGACGAAAACCTGGGGCTAGCCTGGCTCTCGATGAATGCCGGTGCACTCGAGCACTACGGCGTGCGCCAGGAGGACCTCGACGGCATCGTCGAGCACGCCCGCTCGATCGGCGGGACGCGGATGGCGCTCTTCTTTCGCGACCTTGGGTATGGGAAGGTCAAAGTCTCCTTCCGCAGCACCGGCGAAGTGGACGTCAACGACTTCGCGCGGCAGTTCGGCGGAGGCGGCCACGCGAAAGCGTCGGGCGCGCTCATCGCCGGCTCGCTCGAGGATGTGCGCGACCGGGTCATCGGCGCGGCGCAGCAGTATCTGGCACGATCACCGCGAGCGGTCGCCGTAGGCTGAGCCGCCGCCCTTCGAATTCTCCCGAGATATGACGACGCTGCAGGGTCGAATCGCCGAGGCACTTTCGCGAGTGCGCCATCCGCGCACGGGCGTCGACGTGCTGTCGAGCGAAGCTGTGCGCGACATCGCGACGACGACAGACGGCAAAGTCCGCCTCACGCTCTTGCTTGCCGCGGGCGACGATCCCGCGCTCGCGCGCTCCATTCGCCAAGCCGTTGAAGCGGTCGATGGTGTAGCGCAGGTGACGGTGGACGTGAGCGACGTCGCAGCCGACGCGAAGCGCAAAGCGGCGAGCCGTGCCCTCCCGGTGATGGACGCGCAACGCCCAGCACAGCAGGCGCGCGTTCCGGCGCCGACGCCTGTCGCCTACCCGAACCTCGGCCGGATCATCGCGATCTCGAGCGGCAAGGGCGGCGTCGGCAAATCCACCGTCGCCGTGAACCTCGCGGTGGCCCTGGCGCAGAGCGGCAAACGCGTCGGCCTGATGGACGCCGACATCTATGGCCCGAACATCCCGTTGATGATGGGCGTCAACGAGCCGCCGATGGTCCTCAACGAGAAGATCGTCCCGCTCGAGGCGCACGGGGTGAAGCTCATCAGCCTCGGTTTCCTGATCGATCGCGACCAGCCGGCGATCTGGCGTGGTCCGATCATCATGAAAATCATCACGCAGTTTCTACGTGACGTCGCCTGGGGCACGCTGGACTACTTCATCGTCGATCTGCCGCCGGGTACGGGCGACGCGCAGCTCACGCTCGTGCAGGCGACGAATATCACCGGCGCGATCATCGTCACGACGCCGCAGGAAGTCGCGATCGGCGACGCGCTGCGCGGGGCGAAGATGTTCGAGCGCGTGAACGTACCTGTCGTCGGCATCGTCGAGAACATGAGCTGGTTCGAGTGTCCGCACTGCGGCAAGCCGTCGCCGATTTTCGGCGAGGGAGGCGGAGAGCGCCTGGCGAACGAGCTCGGACTTCCGCTGCTCGGGCAGATTCCGTTGTACACGCGAGTGCGAGAGGGCGGCGATCTGGGTCGTCCGATCGTGGTCGCCGACGCGCAGTCCTCGGCGGCGCGGGCGCTTGCGTCGATTGCCGAGCGCGTCTCGGAGCAGGTTCCGGCGGTCACCGGCTGAGCCGCATGCTCGAGCCGACGCCGACCGCGTCGCTTCCGCTCGAGCCGCACGAAGGAATCGCGGCGGTCGCCGTCGCGGACGCGCGCGAGGGCGCGCAGCTCGTCACCGACTCGATTCGCGCGACGATCATTCGCGTCGCGATGCCGGCGGTCGCGTCGTCGTTGCTCATGACGCTGTTCTCGTCGGTGGACGCGTTCTGGGTCGGCACCCGGATCGGCGCGTCCGGGCTCGCCGCCGTCTCGACGTCGCTCTTCTGGATCTGGATGATCATCTCGCTCGCCGAGATGGTCGGCGTGGGGCTGACGGCGGTCGCGGCGCGACGCCACGGCGAAGGCCGCGAGCGCGAGGCGTCCCGACTGGCCGGCGATTCGCTCGTCTTCTCGCTCGTGCTGGGGGTCATCGTCGCGGCGGCCGGTCTCGCCTGGCTGGACACGCTGTTCGCGGTGATGCACACGCCGTCCGACGTCACGACGCTCGGGCGCACATATCTCAGCACCTATCTGGTAGGCACGCCGCTGATCTACGGCTTCTTCGCGATCGACGCGACCTTCCGAGCCTCCGGCGATACGAAGACGCCGTTTGTGCTGTTGCTGTCGTCGGTCGGGATCACGCTGTTTCTCGATCCAGTCCTGATGCTCGGGCTCGGCCCATTTCCGCGACTCGGCATCGAAGGCGCGGCGATCGCGACGATCGGCACGCGTGGCGTGGCCTTCCTCCTCGGGACGATCATCGCCGCGCGCCGCGGGCTACTCCGCGTCGGCCGCATTCAATTCGAGTCCGTGCGTGCCGTGGCGAAGGTCGGGATGCCAACCGCGCTCACCGGCGTCGCGTTCAGCGTCATCTACGTCGTGCTCACGCGAACGACGACACGTTTCGGCACGCCGGCGCTCGCCGCGCTCGGCATCGGCCACCGCGTCGAAAGTTGGTTGTTCATGGTCGGCGTCGGCTTCGGGGCGGCGACGGCGGCGATCGTTGGACAGAACCTCGGCGCGCATCGCCCCGATCGCGCGGCGCGCGCCGGCTGGCTCGCCACCGGCTTCTGCACGATGCTCGGGGTCGTCGCTTTCGCTCTGGAGCTCGGAATACCGCGACAGTTCGCGGCGCTGTTCACGAGCGATCCGGCGGTGATTGCCGAGGCGGTCAAGTATCTACGAATCGCCGCGGTCTCGCAGCTCGCAGTGTGCGCGGAGGTCGTCCTCGAGGGTGCGCTCGGCGGAGCGGGGGAGACGGTTCCGCCAATGATCGCATCGACGGCGCTTACCGCCTCGCGTATTCCGCTCGCCGGAATGGCCGCTGATCGATGGGGATCGAGTGGCATCTGGTGGGTCATCTCACTCACCGCGATCGGGCGTGGCTTGGCGATGGCGGCGCTCTGGCGCTGGGGCCGTTGGAAGCGCAAGTCTATCTAGTGCGCCCGATCATTACACTGACAACCGACTTCGGCACCGTCGACGGCTACGTCGGCGAGATGAAGGGCGTGATCGCGACGAATGCCCCGGACGCGCAGATCATCGACATCACGCACGACATTCCGCCGCAGGATGTCGAACGCGCGCGGCTCACCGTGGCGCGTGTCTGGCGGCGATTCCCGGCTCGCACCACTCATGTGGTGATCGTCGACCCTGGCGTCGGCTCGCCGCGCGCCGCGCTTGCCGTAGCGAGTGACGAGCGATTTCTCGTTGGCCCGGACAATGGCGTGCTGTCTCCGGCGCTCCTCTTTGCGGGTATGCGTGCGGTAGAGCTGCCGGTCCCGCGTGGCGCGTCGGCGACCTTTCACGGCCGCGACGTCTTCGCCCCGGCTGCCGCGGCGCTGGCGTGCGGCGCGTCGGTTGACGCCTTGGGTCAGGAGGCAGCGACGCCGATCGTGCATCGGACACCCGAGCCGACGCGGCGGCCCGATGGCGCCATCGAGGGCGAAGTGATCGTCGTCGACCGTTTCGGCAACGCGGTGACGAACTTGATCGGCCGGCGCGGCGGCGCGCTGGAAGTCGGCGCGCATCGCGTCATTCTGCACGGCACATACGCCGAGGGATCGCCGGGAGAGGCGATCGCTGTCGTCGGCTCGACTGGTTTCATCGAGATCGCCGTCCGCGACGGCAACGCGTCGGCGTCGCTGGGGTTGTCACGCGGCGCGCGCGTCGTACTGCACCCCGACAACGCGGATGTCGTTGCCCGCTAGGACGTGCCGCGCTTGACCGAAGCGCTTCCCGGGCCGCTCCCGGACACGATGCGTCCGAGCAAGGTCTCTCCCTTGTCCGGCGCCACCGCGCCTGTGCCGTGGTGCAATTCCGACGCGAGCTCTCCGCCGACCAGCACGACGAACATCGTGTAATACATCCACGTCAACATGATGATCACGCCGCCGATCAGCCCGTACGCGGGGTTCGGCGGGAAATGCTTTATGTAGAGGCGGAAGGCGAGGGTCGCCAGGATCCAAAAGATCGTCGTCAGCGCGGCGGCGATCACGACGTGACTCTTCCGCTGCCGAACATCCGGCAGGAAATAGAAAGTCGTATAGGCCAGGGCCATCAATCCCACGGCCGACATCGGGAACTGGATCGCTTTCCAGAGAAAAACGAACGCCGGTCCGAGATGCAGCGCCTTGCCGACCAAGTCGGCGATGCCTTCGCCATTGAGAAAGATCAGCGTCGAGACGATGACGATGACGCTGCCGAGCGCGAAAGTGATGAGCCGGATGCTCTGCTGCTTGAGCCAGGACCGCGTCTCAGGAACGTCGTACGCGGTGTTCAGCGCGCCCATGAGGGTGCCGAACACGTTCGATCCCGACCACGCGGCGAGCAACAGGCCGATGGACATGAGCCCGGGTGCGCTCGGCGAAAACACGACCTTCTCGAGCACGGGCCGGATCGCTTCGAGCTGCGCCGGCGGAAGCACCGACGTGAGCTGCGACATCAGCCAGCCGACTGTCCGCTCTTTGTTGCCGGCGAGACTGAACACCGGCGCGAGAAAGAGCAGCAGCGGAAAGAGCGAAAAGAAAAAGTTGTACGCGGCTGACGCGGCGAGCGTAGAGATCCCGTCCTCGCCGATCTCGCGAAACGTCTTCTTGAGGAGTACGCCGACGCGGAATCCCTTGATCACCATCGCGCCTGAGCGAGGCAAGCGGTATTCCAAAATGGCCGCTCGGCGGCTCGGCGGCTCGGCGGCTCGGCGGCTCGGCGGCTCGGCGGCTCGGCG